>JAEEGK010015110.1_pt1 | contig 17173 bp, 12 predicted proteins | sample 8958771 | NCBI WGS metagenome assembly JAEEGK01 (sample SAMN16246547, study PRJNA631951) | gut metagenome | biome: gut microbiome; feature: rumen; material: SC-attached | host: Bos | place: Iran: Karaj | collected 2018-10
AATGAAATGGAAAAAAGAAAAAATAATGAAATTGATTCATTGAAAAATGAAATAAATTCATTAAGAATAGATTTAAAAAATGTAAAACAAAAAAATCAATTAAATGAAGAAAAATTATCAAATTTAAAATTTGAAAATGCACAATTAAAAACAGAAAATTCAACATATAAAAGTGATTGTGATTATTTAACAAAAATTATTGAAGATTCTAATTTAGCAGTTCAAAATGCAACAAATAAAGAAAATAATATAAATAATATTATTAAAAATTATAAAAGAAAAATAAATGATATAACATTAGAAAAAGAAAAAAGTGAAATTAAAATAAGAATGCAAAATGAACAAATAAGAAAATTATCAAATGATTATTCTACTTTATTAAAAGAAAAATCAGATAATTTTGATATGTTAATAACAACAACTAAAGATAAATATGATGAAATTTTACATTCAAAAGATGATGAAATTAATCATTTAAAAGCAGAAATTTTATCAACTAAAATGGAAAAAGATAAATATTTTAATGATTATAAATTAATAAAAAGTGAATTTGATAAAATTAATGATACTTTTCATAATGAAAATGATAATTATATGAGAAAATATGAACAAAGTAAAAATGATTTAAATATTGCTATGAATAATTATGAAGATAAATTAAGTGAATTAACTATTAAAAATGATAAATTAGAAAGTGAAAATAATACTTTAAAAAATGAATTATTTGGTTATATTGATTCTGAAAAAAATAGACAAAATGAAATAATTAAAATGAATCAAAATGAAATTTATTTAAAAGAACAAATTGGGAAATTAAAAGAAAAAGTATTATTTTATACAAAAGAAAATACAAATATAAAAAATTCAAAAGATAATCAAAATAAATTATATGAATTAAAATTAAAAAATTTAAAAGAAAATTATGAAACAAGGATAATTTCTCTTGAAAATACAATTAATTTTCAAAAAAATCAATTAAATAATGTTGAAAAAAAAGCATATGATATGATGAAAAAACAAGAAGGATTTACAGATAAATTAAGAAAAGAATATAATAATACAATTGATTATTATGAAAATTTAATTGCTAATATTACTAATAATACAACTATAAATGATGAAAATGATTTACAATCTCCTGGACAAGATTATTAAAATATTATTTAAGTTAAATAAATTTTTTTTTGTCTTTATGAAAATAAAATTATTTTTTTTTTGTTTTATTTATATTTTTTCTTTTATTAATTATTAGAAAAGAATGCTTGATAAAAAAAATGATAATTTAACTCCTGATAATAATATTAGAATTGAAATTATAAATAATAAAATTGATAAAAAAGAAAAAAAAGATTTGAATAAAAATAAAAATATTAAAATAAATTATAATGAAATGAGTTGTGAAGAAAAAAAAGTAAATTTTTTAAATAAAGAAAAAGAATATAAATTAATAATAAGTAATTTAGAAAAAGAATTAGAAGAAGAAAGAAATAAATTTGATGATTTAAAAATAAAAGAAACATCAAATCTAGTTGTAAATATGTTAAAAAATGATATTTCAAAAATAAATAATGAAACAGAAGAGATATTAAAATTAAATATAATGCAAAGAAAAAAATTAGAAAATGTAGGGAAAGAAATTGATTCAAGATTAAAAAAAATAAATTTAAAAGTAATAACAAAAAAAATTAAAGAAGAAAATTATAAAAAAAATGTTGAAAAAAAGAAACAAATAAAAAAAGTAAATAATATAGAAAAAGGAGATGAAAAAAAAGAAAAAGAAGAATTAAAAATGATAGATAAACAAATTGAAAATGTTAAAAAATTAATAAATAATTTAAAAAAAGAAAATGAATTATTAAATGAGAAATATAACAAAGCAAATAATTTAAAATTACAATTTGAATTAAAGAAAAATAATAAAATAAAAGAATTAGAAATTGAAAAATTAAATAAAGAAATAAAACAATTAAATATTAAATTAAAAGAACATTCAAAATGTAATGAAGTAAAAGATGATTATGAAAAAAAAATAAAATTAGCACGTGATGAAATAGAATATGAAAAAGTTAAAAAAGATAATTTAAAAGAAAAATTACTTCATTTAAATAAAAGAATGATAAAAATTTCCAATTTTAAAGAACAAAATAAATCAAAAAAATTAAGAGGAAGTATTTCTCAACAAAATATTTTTTCTACAAATATTTTAGTAGATAATAAAAATCATTTAATTATAAAAAAACAAGTTAGAGATTTATCAAAAATATTATCTCCTAGAATTAAACGTTTAACACAAAAAGAACTTAATTATTTATTTATTGCATTAAATAAAGACAAAAATGAATATGAAAATTTATTAAAAAAATTAAAAATTTATGAAGTTAATTTAAAATTAAAAGAATCTTCATATAAAAATAATATTAAAGAAAAAAGATATATTAAAAGTGAACTTGATGAAAAATTAAATTATCTTCAAATTAAAAATGGTGAAAATATTATACAAAAGGATATATTAAATTCTCAATATAATGACTTAGTAATTAATAATGCATCAACTAATAATAAATTAAATAATTTAAATAATAAAATTAAATCAGTTTCTGATGAAATAAAAGAAAAAGATAAAAATATAAAATCATTAACAACACAATTAAAAACTTTAAGAGATTTAATAAATAATTCTACTTATAAAAATTTTAATACTAATATCAAAAAATATATTCATGAAATACAAAAGGAAAGTAGAAATTCATTAAATGAAACATCAAATAAATTAAAAACTAAAACATTTTATTCAAATTCTTCAAAAAAAAAAATTAAAATTGAAAAAAAAAATAAAAATTCTAAAACAAATATTATTGATAATCAACATCTTTTTCAAATTAAAGTTACAAAAAGGAATAATTCTATTAATGAATTTTTTGTAACAAATAATAAAAAATAAATAACATTGTATTATAAATTGATATTTATTTATTTTAAAATAAAAAATAAAAACAATTATCATAAATAATTAAAAAATAAAAAAAATAAAAAAAAAAAAATATATTTTTTCATATTAATTACTTTAATCGAAATTTTTTTAATTTATTTTTTCCTTTTTTACTACTACTTAAATCAATAAATTTTTCTTTTTTTGAAGAAGTAAAATTAGTTTTTTCACAATCTTTTTTTCTTTTATTCCCAATAAAAATTCTTTGTTCATTTCTAGGAGTAAAAAAACTTACATTACTTTCTTTATAATTAATAAATTTATTATTAATAATAGAAAAAACAATACATCTATTCTCACATAAATCATCAATTTTGTTTTCACAATTATGACAATTAACACATCTACATTTAGAAGTACATTTTAATCCTTTTCTAAAACATTCACAATATTTTTTATTACAATTTGATCTTGAACAAGTACATTCATTAATTATTTTTTTCTTAATTTCTCTTTGAATTTTTTTTTTTGTATTTTCTTTAAAATAAATACTTTTATCAAAATTACTATTATTTAAATCTTTATTTCTACAATTTTTACAATTACAATCAGAACAATATCTTCCTGAAGAAAAACATTGACAATAATTTTTATTACAACCTGTTTTTGAACAAGAACATTTATAATTAGTTTCATTTAATAAAATATCTCTTTTATTTTCATTATTAAAATAATTATTTTTTTCAGTTGAATTATTATCAATAAAATATTTATTTTTGTTATTATCATCAGGTTTAACAAATAAAGAAGAAACTATTGTTATTTTTTTATTTGGTTTTTTATTATCTTTATTTTTATTTTCTTTTTCATTAAAAAAATTATCACTTGTATCACAATCATTAAAAATTGATCTTCCTAAAATTGGATTATTAGAAAAAATTTTTTGAAAACTTTTTCTTAAATTACTTCTTTGTGGAGTTTCTATAAAAGGAGAAAATTTTATTAAAGGAGTTATTAGTTTATTCCTATTATCTTTTTCATTTGTAAAAATAGGAGAAATTTTTATCATTGAAGAAAATCCTTCAACACTAAATTTTTAAATTTTTTTTTAAAAAATTTTTTTTTACCTTTTTTTTGATATATTTGATGATAAGGCATCAAATAATTTTGAAATATTTGATTTTATTTGATTTTCATCATTTTTAGTTTCTTTTGTTGATAAAATTTTTGGTGAACCATCTAATATATTTTTTGCTTCTACGTTGAAAGAATTATTCATTATTTTTTTTTGGGTTAAAAATTTATTTTTAATTAATTTTTTTAATTAAAGATTTATATAAGAAAAATTAATTATTTTTATTTATTATTTAATAAATATAAATATGTATTATAAATTTAATATTAATTTTTAGATAAAATATATTTTTTGTAAAAGGATTTAAAATCATATTTAAACCAATTACAAAAATTATCATAAATTAAACATTCTTTAACTATATTTTCATTTTTATTTCCTTCAAAAATAAATATTAATTTTTGATATATTGATTTATAACTTCTTATATAATCAATAATATTTAAAATTTTTTCTTTTAATGTATCAATATTTTCAAAAAATAAATTTTCATTAATATTCATATTAATGTTATCAAAATTATCACAATTAAAGAAAGATTTTATTATTTGAACATCAATTAATTCCCTAAAATATAATATTAAATAAAATCCATTATCAATTAAATAAAAGCCATCATTTTCAAAGTAAGAAAATTCTGGCGGAATAATATCTGGTAAATTTAAATTTCCATTTTCTTCATTTATTAAACCTAAATTTTGATCAAATAATAAGTTTTTTAATGGATAAATATTTGGAAAAATAAATGGTAATATTTCTTCATTTGTTATTTTTTGAATTCTAATTCTATAATAATTTGAATAATCAATATCACATTTATCTTCAATTTCTTTAATGTTAAAAATTAAATTTTTTAACATTCCTAAAAAATAAATTGGATAATATTTTAAATTATCAGGCAATTCTTTTTGATGACTAAAAAAAGAATACATAAAATGAGTAAAATTATTTCTTAAAAAAATAAAAGAACTAGAAACACTCATCGTTTTATAAATTTTATCAATTCCAATTTTCATATTCATGCAAATTAAACTTTCATAATTAATACCATTAAAAATTTCATTAATATCATTACTTAAAGGAATACATAAATTATGTAATCTTAATCTTCTATTTCCATCACCTGAAGAATATAATAAAGCACATTGAATAAACAAAAAATCTTCATCATCATTCTCATAAAAAGAATTATTATTATTATTTAAATTATCTTTGTTATATTTCTTTTCTTCTTCATTTAAATCAATTGAAACTTGATATGATTGTTCACTATTAATTGAAGGAAATATAAATAATTTAATATTATTATTATTTGTTATTAAAGTTCTAGTAAAAAAATTTTGAATTTTATATCCATTACTTAATCTTATTCTCATTTCACTTTCATTTCCATTAGTTCTTAATAAACTTTTTCTAATTTGATTATATAATCTTATATAATCTTCTTCATAATTATAATTTTTAAATAATTGAATTGTCCCATTTGTATATTCACAAAGTTGATTAAGTGTAAATAAATTAATTTCTTTTTCACAATTTATAAATATATCAATTGATAAAAAATGTTTTGTTAATAATAATCCAATTCCTTTTCCTAATTGTTTATTATCATTTGGAGAATAATAAATTGCTTCTTGTTTAATATTATTATTATTTATTTCAATATTTCCATTCATTTTAGGATGTTTATTTATATTATTACTACTTGAAAAAAGAAAAATATTTCCTCCTAAATTTTCACCTATTAAATATGCACATTTTATTGCATCAAATATTTTATTACTATCTCTCACAATATATTTTAAATTATTATTATTATTATTTATATAATTATTTGATATACAATCTAAAATTTGTAAAATTTTATCTTTTTCATTATTTAAATCAAATATTAAAAAATCTTTAATAATAGGTAAAAAGGGTTCTTCATCATTAATACTTAAAATTTGAGGTTGAGAACAATTTCTATTAAAAGAATAAAATTGAATATCATAATTATAAGTAATAAAAGAAACTTTAGCAAAAGAATAATTAAAAACATTATTATTAATAATAGCATCTTTCAAACTTTCAATAATAGAAAATAAAAAATTAGACATTATAGAAAATAATGAAGTATCAATAACAAAAATAAAAAAAGACTTAACTGGATTATTTATCCAGTAATTTTTACTAGTAATAAATTCATAAGAACTATTACATAATTCTATTCTTTTATCACAATCGATTCTTTTATTATTTTCATTCAAAGGTTGATAAAAATATTCTTCAATTTTATTAACGAATTTACAAATATGACAAATAAACTCATTTCCATTATTTATAAATTTAGTAAATGGACAAATATATGCATGACATTTTGGATTTTTACATCTTGGATAATTATTTTCTTCTTTATAATAATCAATTAAAGGAATTTCATTTCCATTTGAATTTAATGGTGAAAAATTAATTCCTAATAAAAAAGGAATTTTTCTTAATGTATATATATCTTTTGGAAAAATATTTGTTACTGGTGATATGAAATAAGGAGAACAATTATATTTTGAATAATTATTTTCATATTCTTTTATTGTATTTGAAAATTCATTTATTCTATGTTGATTATGAGATAAGTTATTTTGGTTTTTTTGATTATTTAAAGTTTGATTTTGTTTATTTTGAATTTCATTATTCTTTAAAGGGTTATTATTTTCTTTTTGAAAAATTGGGTTTTGAGTAGTTTCAGAAATTGAATTTGAAGAATTTTTTGAAAAAGGTGATGATATTATCATATTAATGTTTGTTTTTTTTTAATTTAATTATAAAATATTATTATTTTTTAATATTTAAATAAATAATTAAATATATTATTCTATTTATAGATCTGATTTTTCATCTTCTTTTTTTTCTTTTTCTTCTTTATTTTCTTCATCTTTTTTTTCTTCTTCTTTTTTTTTATCTTCTTTTTTTTCTTTCTCATTATCATTTTTATTATCATTATTACTTTTATTATCTTTTTCTTCATTTTTATCAATTCCAATATTTTCATTTTTTTCTTTTTCTTCTTTTTCTTTTTTTTCCTTTTCTTCTTTTTCTTTTCTTTTTTTTTCTTCTCTTTCTTTCCTTTTTCTTAATCTTTCTTCAGTTACATTAACTTCAACAAAATTACCATTTTCATCATATTTATAAATCATAGCACTATCATACATATAACTATCATCTTCATCATCTTCTTCATTTTCAGTATAATTACTATTATTATGAGTTCTATTTTTTAACATTTCTAAAATTTTATTTTGAATTTCTTCTTTTTTTTTTTTCCTTTTTTCTAATTCTTCTTCTGAAATTGGTTCTTCCCATTTTTTAAGATATTCTTCTTTAACATAATTTATTCTTAAAATAAATTTTTGATATTCTTGAGTTAATTTAAAATAATCTAAATGACCATAATAAGAATAATTAACTCTTATATAGTCAATTTCACTATCATCAATTCCACTCATATTAACAACTCTAGTTAAATTTTTATACATTAAATTAACTAAAGTTTCATTTATATTATTAATACAATTTCTCACCATTTCCATACTTATGACTTCTTTCATTCCTTGTCTTTTTAATGAAGTATTTTGTGTTAAATTTCCATTTATATATTCTTCATCTGCATCAATTAACATTGATGATAATTCTATACATGTAAGTATTCTGTCTTTTTCATATAAGGTTATATTTTTTATATCTGACATAAATTGATTGTATTGTGTAAAGTTTGTATTATTTAATTCTCTTAATGTTTTATTGAAATCTGAAAGATTTTCTTCTTGTTCTTCATTTATTTTTTCTTTTGTTTTATTAATTAAAATTTTTTCATCTGTTATATTTATATCTTTTTCAGTTTTTTCTGTTACTGTTTTATTTTGGGATACAATTGAATTTGCTATTAATGTTATTAAGAGAATTTTTAACATTTTTTTTAAATGATTTTTTTTAGTTTAAAAATAATTTAATAATATTTTTATTTTAAACTTTTTTCATATTTTAATTCAACAAAATTTATTTTCACCAAAAATTTTAATTTTTTTATCATCACCACAAATTATAATTAATTTATTTGATAATTGAATTATATTATTTATTTGATAATCGTAAATTTGATATGGTTTTTCTTTCTTTATTTTTTTTAAATTTTCTATATTAAATTTATAAATATTATTTTCATAATATGCTAATAAAGTTTTATTTTCAATTGAAAGACAATTTGTTATTTTAAATTTTATTTTATTTATTTCTGTAAAATAATTTTGGTTATTTCCATCCATAATTTTGAATTCCTCATTATTACCTATAATATAAATATTATCTTTTATTTCATATAATAAAATTGGATTAGACTTATAATAAAATGTTTGTTCATATTTTATTAGTATTGAATTTTTTTCTTCCCAAATTGTAAAAAAATCACAATGATTCATTATAATTTTTCTATTTTTTAATTGAATAATTTTTCTAACTTTATTTCCATCATTTTCTTTTAAATAATCCTTAGTTTTTATTACTTTATTCCATAAAATAAATTTAGAATCAGAAGTAGAAATAATACTCCTCGAAGATAATTCAATAACATAATTTATTTCTTCATGATGATAATCATATCTCTCTATTTCTTGATAAGAATTATTACTATAATTTATTTCACTTATTTTTATAAACTTATCTAAAGATGCTGATAATAATTTACCATTCTTGAATTCTATAATTGATACTATTTTTTTGTTATGTATATTCATAGTAATACATTTTCTAAAATGATTATTTGAATATATATAAATATTACCATTATTTAAACCTGCAGAAATATAATTATTTTTTAATTCTAATATACAATATACTGAATCATCTTCAAGAATTTCATATTCGGAAATACTATTATTGCTTGATATTTCATCTAAATGATTATTAGATGGATATTGAAAATTATCATCATTTTTATCTTTATCTATTGTTTGTATTATTGAATTATTTTTATCTTTATCTATTGTTTGTATTATTGAATTATTTTTATCTTTATCTATTGTTTGTATTATTGAATTATTTTTATCTTTATCTATTGTTTGTATTATTGATTTATTTTTATCTTTTTCTATTGTTTGTATTATTGAATATGAAATACGATTTATTTTTTCTTTATTTAAATAAGAAGCTTGTAAAAAAAAACTATTTAATTGTTCAATTTTCCCATAAATATCTAAAAAACAATTATTATCAATTTTATTTAATAAATTTTCTAAATTATTGGGATAACAAATTACATTGTTTATACAATTATAAATTATTTCATAATTCAATTGTAATTTATTCTTTTCAAATATATCAATTAAATCATTAATAAATCTTTTTTCTAATTGAATATATTTGTTAAATTTTGCAAAATTATTTTTTAATTTGTTTAGAATTTCAATTAAACTTCTTTCAAAATCTTCTTTTATATTTTTTACTTTTTCAATTATTTTGTCATTGTTATTTAATTCCATTTTAATTTTTTTTGAATCAAAAGTACAATCTTCATAAAAATAAATAATACAATTATTATTTTTATGTTTATAAACACAATCATCACATAAATTTTTTTCACAAATTTTACAATATGAATTATACTTTTTATTATGTTTAATACAAAGACAATCATATTTACATTTATCAATTATTATATGTCTTGGTTCATGCTTTTTTGGTTGATTACAAGTTTTACAAATAAACTTTTCACAATTATAACAATAATAACTAGATATGTTTTTCTTACAAAAATCACAAATTATATTTTCCAAATGATAATAACTATTTTCTAAAAAATTTTCTAAAGTCATTTTTTTTATGTGGTTATTTTTGCATCTTGTTACTACTTCAATATTATTTTTTTCATTATATATTAAATTTATTTTTGGAATATTATTACATTTATAACATCTAAACATAATTATATTTTCATTTATCTTTTGATAAAAATTAGATGAGTGAGATATAAAAGACATTTTCCCTTTTTTCTAATTTATACTTTTATAATTAAAAAAATAATGATTTTAATTAAACAATATATGAATTAAATATATTTTTAAATTTGAAATATAATTTCTTTTTTTTTAATAAATAAAAATCAATATAAGTATTATTTTAATAAACAATTTATTAAGTTATTCATTATTCAATAAATTTTTAATACTATTTCTACATAATAAGTTTTTGAATTCTTCATCTATTATTGCATTATGTTCTCTTAAAAATTGTAAACAATCTTTTTCATTTTGAAATAATAATTTCTCTTGAATAAATAAAATAGGTATTGTAGTAAAATATCCATAACACATTATTATTATTGATAAAAGTTTAAATTTTGAAAAAATATTTATAAATAATTTTTTTTCTATTTCACTTTTAAGAAGAGTTATTTCTTTAATTGCATTTACATAACTTTTTTGATTAATATATTTAATAATTTTGATAATATCTTTTAATTCATTTTTATTTTTTTTATAATGTTTTGTAGTTAAAATGGTTGATATTTCTTTTATATCATAAATAGAAGAATAAATAAGATAATATCTAAAAAATTTAATAAAATTATTATTTAAAAGAAAAGGATATAAATCATTAATTAAATAACTAATAGAAATACTTAAATTAGGAATATCATTATTTTCAATTGCCAATTTAACACTTTCTTCATAAACAATAATAGAAAATTCATTTTTAATATTTTGTATAAGTAATTCTTGTCTGATACTTTTTAATTGATTTATAATATATGAATAATCTTTATTTTTATTATATTTTTCTTTTATATAATTAAAAGAAGTTTGTAATGTATTTAAATCTCTATAATTATTTTTATTTATATTCGAACTAATATCTAATCTTTCATATTTTTTTTCTAAAATTTTTTTTGACATTTAATAAATAATAATTTTTTCTTATATATTCAAATTTATTAGTATTTTTAAGTTAAAAATGGATAGTATTAAAAAAATTAGTTTTAATAAAAATAATATTTATACTGAAATTTATAATGAGGATGATGCATTAGTTTTTTCTATTAAAAATGAATTAGGAGAATTTAAAGAAAAATTTAAAATGCCACAATTAATTGAAATAAACAAGTGGTTTTCTTTATTTGATTCAATTAATGAAATTTTAATTGATATTCAAAGTTTTGTTGAATCAAATGAATATGAAATAAAAAAAAAAAATGAATATTTTAATATAATTTTAAAAGTTTCTAAAAATGAAAGTAAATATGTAATTATTTCAATAAAAGAAAAGACATTAAATAAAGATGAATTATTAAATTCTTTATTTGTCTCAATTTCAGAAATTAAGAACAAATTAAATAAATCATCTTCAATAAATTCACCAAATGAAAATAATCAAATAATGGAAAAAATAAATAAATTAGAAAATGAAATGAAAATATTCAAAACTGTAATAGAAAATAAATTCACTGAATATGAATCAAGAATGAATTTTTTGGAAGAAAACTTTATAAAATTAAAATTATCAAATGAAGAAAAAATAAATTCCTACCAAGAATTATATGAGAAAAAATTAAAAGACCTTGAAAAAATAATTCAAAATAAAAATGAAAACTTAAAAAAAAAAGAACAACAAGCATTAAAATTAAATAAAAAAGATTTAAAAATTAAAAAAGAATTATCAATCCAAATAAATTTAAATAATTCAATAATCGAATCAAATAAAGAATGGGATTTCATATATGAAAACATATCAAAAGAAAAAAAATTATCAAATCAATTATTATACAAATCAAAAATAGATGGAGATGAATGTTCAATTTTTCATAAAAAATGTGATAATATACCAAATACAGTTGTTTTAATAAAAACAAAATCAGGTAAAAAATTAGGAGGATTTACTAGTCAAATTTGGGAACAGTCACCTTATACTTGGAAAAATGATGATAAATCTTTTTTATTTTGTTTAAATAATTTTAATGTTTTTAAATGTGTTAATAATAAAAAAGCAATTTTGTCTTATTCTATTTTAGGTCCTACTTTTGGTTATGGATATGATTTATATGTTCCTGATAAGTTTTTAAGTTGTCCTTGTAAGGAATTTATGCAAAAGAATGGTTCTTATTTTATTAATAAGGAAGATTATTCTTTAACTAATGGAGAAAAAAATTATCTAATTGAAGAAGTTGAAGTTTATAAAATTATTTTTTCTGAATGAAATAAAAATTTTTTTTTATTGCTTTTAAATAATTCAAATTATTATAATCTTTTATTATTAAAATAAAAAATTTAATTAAAAAAATATTATCTATTTCCATATATAACATAAAAATTTAAAAAAACAAGGAATTATAAATAAAAAATGGAATCAAATCAAATTCTAAATTCAAAAAAAAAATTCTTTTTAAAATCTCAAACAGAAAACTCAAACATATCATCAAAACCAATATCAAAATATGCACCATCTGAATCATCTAATTCTGAAAATGAAAATATAGATAAATATTTTAACACTAATAATTCAAAGTCAAATCCTTATATAATTCCTCAATATCAAAGAATGATATTATTACAACAAAGATTAAGAGCATTAGAAGATGAAAATAATATAAATAATAGAAAATTATTACAAATAATGGAACAAGAATATAAAAATAGAATTAAATATCCTAAATATACAATTATTCAAAATACTCCTTTAACAAGTAGAGAAGAAATAATTAATCAAATATTAAAAAATAAATTAGGTCCTAATTTTGTACATAGTACAAATTTCCCTATTTCAACATATAAAAATGATATTGAAATAAATGAATTAATCGCTTCAACTGGAGCTGAATTATTAAGAGAAAAAGAACAAAAAGAAAAAGATGAAATTAAAAGAAAAAAATTATATGATGATTCATCTTCAATTTATAATAATAATAATAATATTAATAATAATGTTAATTATCAAACTTTATTAGATATGCAAAAACAAAATTTTGAATTAAGAAATGATTATCAAAAAATGTTTGAAGGAATGAAAAAAGTTAAAAATGAATTAGAAAATAAAATGGATAATGTATTAAATAAGCAAAAATTAACAATTGAAAATTTAAGAAATATAATTGAAAAAGGAGGAAATAATAAATTAAAAGCATCAATGTATAAAATATTAGAAAATAGAGATATTGATTTAGATGAAATTTCAGATGAAGAAAGAGAATTCAAAGAAGTAGAATTACCAAAAATAATACAAGAAAAAATAGATGAAAATGAAAAAAAAAGACAAAATTATTATCAATTAAATGAAAATGAAAATGAAAAAATGAGTCAAAGAAAAAATGAATTACCACCAATTAGTCCATTTTCTAATAAAGATAAATTAGATAATAAAAGTAAAATTACTAAAAATATTGATAATAAGAAAAAGAAAAAAAAATTAGATGATATTAGTGATGAAGAAGAAAGTGAAAGAGAAGATGATAAAAAAAAGAAAAAGAAAAAGAAGAAAAAAAATAAAAAGAAAAAAAAGAAAAAAAATAAAAAAGATGATAATGAAAATGAAGAAGAAGAAATTGAAGAAGAAGAAGATGAAGATGATGATAATAAAAAAAAGAAAAAAAATAAAAAAAATAAAAAGAAAAAGATAAAAAGGAAAAACAAAAAAGAAAAGAAGAAAAAACAAGAAGAAGAATATGAATTTTCTGATAGAAGTATTGATTTAAAAACAGATAAAGATAATGAAGAAAAATTAGGATATATTCCTATTCAAGATTTACTTGAAGATTGGGATTAATTAATTTAAAAAAATGGAAAAAAAACAATATAAAATATTATAAATTATAAATTTTTTAATTATAAAATTATATTTAAAGACTTAAAAAATATACAATTTCAAATTTATATATTATCATTTAATTTATAATTTAAAAATATATATTTTACTAATTTGAATATTCATTAATTTAAATAATGATTGAGAATAATAAAAGAAAGAAAAAATAAAATTGAATTTCCAACTTGTTTTTCATATGCAGAATTATATCCTTTTACTATTGTAGGATACATTGCAAGATGACCTAAAACAATTGATAAAACTACAACAACAAAATATTTTATAAAAAAATAATTCCATACTAATCTTAATACAATAACATTAAAAATTACATATGAAAAATTAACAAATGTATAAACAATAAATTTAGATAAATTTTTTTGTATTCTTAAATCAAAATCTTCATCTTCATCATCAATATTATACATATCTTCATATATTGAATAACCTTTTCCTAATTTAATTTTAACATGTTTTTTTTCATAATATAATAAAAATTCAATGTATAATTCTAATAAAATTAAATAACTTATTCCTCCTGGAATAAAATAAAATAAAAAAGTAAATTTTGATTGATAATAATATTCTGTATAAAGTAAAAATAAAAGAATTAATGAATTAATTGTCAAAATAAATCCAATAAAATAACAAATAATTTCAGCCATATATTTTGTATTATTAAAATTTGTCTATTTATTTACTTTTTTTATATAACTTATTTATTTTTTTTAATTTTTTTTTTAAAAATTAATTTAATTTTTTAAATGGGAGTAATTGGCAATATTTCATTAAAAGAACTTTCAGTTTTTTTCTCAATAAATATAATATTAATTTTTATAGGAATAATAATTTGGTATTATATGTGGGTTAAAAAATATGGAATAGAAATACCAAATCAAAAATTAAATCCAAATGATAATTTATCATTTATGAATTCAAAAGATTTTTTTGTAGTAATACAAAAATTATTTGAAAGAATAAGAGAATTTGATGAATCATATTATTTAAATACAATAGGATATGATGGATATATTTATTTATTATTTCAAAAGCAAATATTATCATTATTAATAACAATATTAATTTTTAGTTTAGTTTTTAGTGGATTAAACACTTATTTCACAGAAAAAAAAGAAGGAAATTTATATATAAAAATAGAACATTTCTTAACAAGTAATAATGAAATAAATGAAATAACAGTAATTTTTCATATAATATCAATTTATATATATACATTTCTTCACATTAGATTTTTTTCTAAATTTAAAACTGAAATATCATATCTTTATTTTAATAAATTTGATAAAATGAGTAGAGTAAAAAATTCAGATTGGTTAAGATGTAGAACATTACATATAAGTGGCTTAGGTCCAAGAGAAAGAAATATTGAATCACTTGTAGTAAAATTAAATTATTATCTTCAAAAAAAAGAAATTGGAAAAGTAATTGATATTAATTTTATTCCTGATTATAGAGATATTATTAATTTAGATAAAGAAAAAAGTAAAATTATTAATATTAGTAATTTAATTGATAGAAGTAAATCAAGTTGTTATTTTAAACTTTTTTTTCCTAAAATTTATAAAAGTGAAGAAAGTGTTAAAAATGAATTAAATAAAATAGAAAATAAAATTCAAATTTTAATAAAAAAACCTGTTTTTACTTCTGGACATGCATTTGTTTGTTGTGATTCATTATTATCTGCATATGAATTAATAAAAGCTTTTAATGAAAATACAATAAAAAAATTATCAATTAAATTAAATAGTATAATTGAAAATTTTAGAAGAGAAAATATATCAAGAAATATAGTTTTATCAAGTAATAATTCAGCAACATTTCAAATATTTCAAGATGAAGAATTATTTGAAGAAAATGATTTATCAAAAGAAGAATTAAATGTTAATATTATTGTTGATCAAATGATTGAACCATTTGATATTATTTGGTTAAATGTTGGTGGTGATAGGGGATTATATATTTTTAGAAGAATATTATGTAATTTATTAATTGTTATTATTTTAATTTTATTAACTTATTATACTTCATTTATTTCTAGTCAAAAAGTTGTTGATTTTTTAATATCAAAAAGAATTAAAATGATTATTTTTAATTTTCCTTATGGTTATATTATTTTAACTTATATTCCTCCTTTATGTTTATTAATTATAAATTTGACTATTAATTATTTAATTGCTTTACTTTGTAGATTTGAAACACATTATACTCATAGTAATTATCAATTAGCTGTATTTAATAAAAGTTATATTTATTTACTTTTTAATCTTTTTATTATTCCTGGTTTTACTTTGTCTTTTGATACTTTATATTATATTTATATTAAAAAATTAAAAATTGAAGATTTAATTAGTAAAGTTTATTTTAGTAATGTTTCATATTTTTTTATTACTTTAATAATTCAAAATGGAACTATATCATCAATTTATTATTTAAATAGAATTAATGAATTATTAATAAATTCATTTTCAATTTTTATTACTTTTTATGATAGACATTTTATGAATTTAGAAGGGCCTAAACATAGAGGAGAAAAAAGTTGTTTTTTTTATGGATTTTTTTACTCATTAATATTAGTTTATTATACAATATGTTTAGTATTTTCTTCAATTATTCCTTTAATGATTTTGGCATCAATTTATATGTTTTATATTAAATATTATGTTGATAATTATTGTTTAATTGTTGCTCATGGTTGTGAAATGGATAGTAATGGTAAATTAATTAATAAAATTTTAAATTATTCATATTTTAGTTTATTTATTTTTCATTTATGTATGATATCATTTTTTTTTGTGAAACAATTTTATGCTTCATCAATTTTTATTTTAGTATTGTTGTTATTATCAATTATTTATTTTTATTATCAATACACTGATTATATTTTTGATGTTTATAAATTTCATGAAAAATTAATTAATTATGATAAATTAGAAGGTGAAATTGGAATTAATGAAATAAATAATTGGAGAAATAAATTTAGACATCCTCTTGCAATTCCAGTTTTTACAAAAGAAGAAAAAAATATTTGATTTTTATATATTATATAATATATTTATATATATATAATACTAAAATTTATTTTTTGTATTTATATTACAATTGACTATAATATAAAAAATATTTTTAATTATTTACTAAACTTGATTGTGGTTTATTAATTAGAAATTTATAAATATTTAATAAAGAAATATTTTTCTTTAAATAAACTTCAAGATAATTAAAAGACAATTTATTATGAATTCTATTTCTTTTCTCATTTATCA
>JAEEGK010015113.1_pt1 | contig 17168 bp, 13 predicted proteins | sample 8958771 | NCBI WGS metagenome assembly JAEEGK01 (sample SAMN16246547, study PRJNA631951) | gut metagenome | biome: gut microbiome; feature: rumen; material: SC-attached | host: Bos | place: Iran: Karaj | collected 2018-10
CGACGCGCAGCATTGCCGACGCCGCGGCGCTGCTCTCCGGCAGCCGCACGCTCGTAGCCGGCTGCGACGAAGCCGGCCGCGGCTGCCTCGCCGGCCCCGTCTTCGCCGCCGCCGTCATCCTGCCGGAAGGCTTCTCCCATCCGCTGCTCAACGACTCCAAACAACTGACCGAGGCGCAGCGCGACGAACTGCGGCCCGTCATCGAGCGCGAAGCGCTGGCCTGGGCCGTCACGGCCGTCAGCGCCGAAGAAATCGACCGCATCAATATCCTCAAGGCCTCGATCGAAGGCATGAAACGCTCTCTTGATAAGCTTCCGGTCAAACCCGGCCTCGTCCTGGTCGACGGCAACCGCTTCTCTCCCTGGCGCGATACGCCCGCCCACACCGTGGTCAAAGGCGACGCCACCGTCCAGGCCATCGCCGCCGCCAGCGTCCTGGCCAAGACCCACCGCGACGAGTATATGCGGCGCCTGGCCGTGGACTATCCCCAGTACGGCTGGGACCGCAATATGGCCTATCCCACCGAAGAGCACCGCCAGGCCATCCGCCGCTATGGCATTACGCCCCATCACCGAAAGAGTTACAATCTCCTGGGCGATGAACTGCTGTTTTGATCCCCCTCATTTTGAGGGGGATCACTTTACATAACTCGCTGATTCACAGCTGCGTCCGTTGCAGCTCTATTTCGCGGGCGCCGTGCTCCGCAGGAATAGTTCGTCCATCTGGACGTCGTCGATGCGCGAAGGCGCGTCGAGCATCACGTCGCGTCCCATATTGTTCTTCGGGAAGGCGATGTAGTCGCGGATGGTCTCCTGACCGCCGAAGAGGGCGCAGACGCGGTCGAAGCCGAAGGCGAGGCCGCCGTGCGGCGGGGCACCGAACTTGAACGCGTTGATGATGAAGCCGAACTTGTAGTCGGCGTCTTCCTTCGAGATGCCGAGCACCTCGAACATCCGCTGCTGGACATCGGCTTCGTGGATACGGATCGAGCCGCCGCCCAGCTCCACGCCGTTGAGCACGAAGTCGTAGGCGTTGGCGCAGACGCGCTCGAGGTCTTCCTTCTTATTGCTGTAGAACCAGTCCAGATGTTCCGGCTTCGGCGCCGTGAACGGATGGTGCATCGCATAGAAGCGCTGCGTCTCGTCGTCCCATTCGAGGAGCGGGAAGTCGACCACCCAGAGCGGTGCGTATTCCTTCGGATTGCGCAGGCCGAGGCGGTTGCCCATCTCGATGCGGAGCACGCCGAGCATCGTCTGGGCCTTGCGCTTGGCGCCGCAGAGCACCAGCACCAGGTCGCCCTTCTCCGCACCGGCGGCGGCGGCGATGGCCTGCACCTCTTCCGGCGTGTAGAACTTGTCGACCGACGACTTGACGGAACCGTCTTCGTTCACTTTGATATAGACCAGGCCCTTGGCGCCCACCTGCGGCCGTTTGACCCACTCGGTGAGTTCGTCGGTCTGTTTGCGGGTATAGCCGGCGCAGCCGGGAACGGCAATCGCGCCCACATACTCCACGCCGTCGAAGACGCTGAATCCGTGGCCCTGGACCAGCGAGGTGATCTCGTGGATCTTCATGCCGTAGCGGATGTCGGGCTTGTCGGAGCCGTAGTTGTCCATCGCGTCGTACCAGCTCATCCGCGGAATCTTCGGCGCGATTTCCACCCCGATCACTTCCTTGAAGAGGTGCCGCATCATGCCTTCGAACAGGTCGAGCACGTCTTCCTGCTCCACGAAGCTCATCTCGCAGTCGATCTGCGTGAACTCGGGCTGGCGGTCGGCGCGCAGGTCTTCGTCGCGGAAGCAGCGCACGATCTGGAAATAGCGGTCATAGCCCGCCACCATCAGCAGCTGCTTGAAAGTCTGGGGGCTCTGGGGCAACGCGTAGAACTCGCCGGGGTTCATGCGGGAAGGAACCACGAAGTCGCGGGCGCCTTCCGGCGTCGATTTGATGAGGAACGGGGTTTCGATCTCCAGGAAGCCTTTGCCGTCGAGATAATTGCGCACTTCGTGCGCCATCCGGTGGCGGAGCATCAGGGCGCGCTTCAGCGGGCCGCGACGCAGGTCGAGATAGCGGTATTTGGCACGGATGTCCTCGCCGCCGTCCGACTCGTCCTCGATGGTGAAGGGCGGCGTCTGCGACGCATTGAGCACCTTGAGGTCCGTCAGGCGGATCTCGATGTCGCCGGTCGGGATCTTGGCGTTCTTGCTCTGCCGCTCCTCGACTACGCCCGTGGCCTGGATCACGAATTCGCGGCCCAGCCGGGCCACGGCCTCGCTGACTGCGGGTTCGGTGCTGTCATCGACGCGGAGCTGCGTGATGCCGTAGCGGTCGCGGATGTCCACGAAACTCATACCGCCCATCCGGCGGCTTTTCTGTACCCATCCCGCCAGGGTCACGGTCTGACCCACGTGGCTGAGACGAAGTTCACCACAAGTATGTGTCCTGTACATATTGATTACAAGTTAGGGAGATTGTTTTTCAGGGAATGCATCATCCGGTTGCCCCGGGCCAGCTCGGCCGCCCACTTGAAGTAGCCGATGGCGGAAAGATGGATGCCGTCGGTCGTGCATTCTTCCTGCAGGTCGCCGTTTTCGTCGGTCATCTTGTAGGCAATGTCGATGAAGTAGTAACCATAGCGGCCGGCACCGGCGTCGAGCAGTTTGTTGAGCTCGGCGGCGCGGTCGTTGAAGCCGGCGTAGAACTTCGTCTTCGGATTGAGCGGAAGCATGCTCTGCACGTAGAGTTCCGTTTCGGGCAGCTGTTCGCGGATGTCCTTGATGAGTTTCTCATAGCGGTCCCACAGCTTGATGGCGGGCAGTTCGGGTTCATTGATCAGGTCGTTCGTGCCGGTGATCAGGAAGATCTTGGACGGCTTGTCGGCCACGATCTCCTCGAGGCGCTGGTCGACACCCATCGCCACGTCGCCGCTGATGCCGCGGTTGACCACGAGGCCCAGCGGGAAGAGCTCGGCCCAGGGGCCGTTGTTGATCAGGCTGTTGCCCAGCATGATGATCTGGTTTTCAGTTTCGGGCAGGGAGCGGAACACCGACACGCGGTGCTTGTAGTAGTCGGACACTTCCAGGGCGTCCTCCTTGTCGGCCGCGTGGTTCTGGTGCGGCTTGCCGATCTGCCGTTCGATGGCCTGGGCCAGGGCTTCGTAGCCGGCGCCGTTCAGATATTTGCCTTCATCCCAGGAGTAGGCTCCGGAGGCGATGCCTTCGCGCAGGGCGGCGTCGATGTCGATCACCTCGAATTTGCCGTTGCGGGAAAGCTCCAGCGCCGCCTGATTCACGGCCTGGCCGGCCGCGGCCTGTTCAGCGTTGAGGTCGGGCGTGAGCACGATGTTCAAGTAGTAGCATTTCGTCTTGGGCGAGGCCTTGGCGATCCGGTCGAAGATGGCGCGGATGTTGGCCGTCACCGTATCGACGGAAGTGCCGTGCAGCAGGTCGTTATAGCCGGCGCTCACGAAAATCTTGGCGGGATGCTGTGCGGCAATCTTGCCGATGCGGTAAAGCACGTGTTCGGTGGCATCGTAGGTGATGCCGCGGTTCTTGAGCGTCGTATCCCCGTAGAACTCGTTCCAGAGGCCGCGATCGATATAGTCGTCGCCCACAAGCACGATGTTGTTCGGGTAAATCGGCATTTCTTCGTAGAGGCCGTTTTTCTCGTCGAAATAGGTGGCATTGGTATACCAGCCCGGTTCTGCGACGGGATGCTGGTTGCATCCAGTAAGGCAGCCCGCCAGGACCGCCGCCATCGTCGCGACTAACAGAAGTTTTTTCATATGGTCGAATCTTGCAATATTATACATTGAACAGGAAGTGCATGATGTCACCATCCTGCACCACGTACTCCTTGCCTTCGCTGGCAAGTTTGCCCGCCGCCCGGCAGGCCGCTTCGCTGCGGAGTTCCACGAAATCATCGTACTTGATGACTTCGGCCCGAATGAAGCCTTTCTCGAAATCGGTATGGATCACGCCGGCCGCCTGCGGGGCTTTGTCGCCCTGGTGGATGGTCCAAGCACGGCACTCGTCAGCACCGGCGGTAAAGAAGGTTCGGAGGCCCAGCAGCGCATAGGCCGACTGGATGAGCCGCACCACGCCCGAATCCTCGAGGCCGATCTCGGCGAGGAACATGGACCGCTCCTCGGGATCGTCGAGTTCGGCGATCTCCGATTCGATCTTGGCCGAAATCACCAGCAGCTGCGCATCCTCGCCCGCCACGGCCGCGCGCACGGCGTCGACGTAGGCGTTTCCGCTAGCGGCGGAAGCCTCGTCCACGTTGCAGACATAGAGCACGGGCTTGTTGGTGAGCAGGCAGAACTCGCGCGCGATCTTGCGCTCCTCGGCATTGTCGAGCTCCACTTCGCGGGCATTGCGGCCCTGCTCGAGCACTTCCTTGTAGCGAAGCAGCACGTCCACGGCCTTCTTGGCCTGCTTGTCGCCGCCCGTCTGGGCCTGCTTCTGGAGCTTGGAGAGCCGGTTCTCGACCGTCTCCAGGTCCTTGATCTGCAGCTCGACGTCGATGATCTCCTTGTCGCGGACCGGATCGACGCTGCCGTCGACGTGGGTCACGTTCGGATCGTCGAAACAACGCAACACGTGGAGGATGGCATCGGTTTCGCGGATGTTGGCCAGGAACTGGTTGCCCAGGCCCTCGCCGCGGCTCGCGCCCTTCACCAGGCCCGCGATGTCCACGATCTCGACCGTAGCCGGGATGGTCCGCTTGGGGTGGCAGATATCCGTCAGGACGCCGAGACGGTCGTCCGGCACGGTCGTTGAACCCACGTTGGGTTCGATGGTGCAGAACGGAAAATTCGCCGCCTGGGCCCGCGAAGAACTGATGCAGTTGAACAAGGTCGATTTACCGACGTTCGGCAAGCCTACGATTCCGCATTTCAAAGCCATGTTTCACTTTTTAATAATAACTTGCAAAGATAGCAAAAATGCTAAGATTTGATTACTTTTGCGCGCAATGACACAAAACCCGCATCCTTCCCAAGACCCGCGCGCCCGCCGCAAGGAGGCCCTGCAGCTGACCGCCGCCATCGCGGTCATCGTCTGCGCCATCCTGTTGGGCTTCGCCCTGGGACTGCGCACCGGAAGCTGGCGCGAACGCCGGCACGAAGCCGAAACGGCCGCCAACCTCCATCCGGTCGACACGCTTCCGGCCGACACGGTCGCCGTCGAGCCCGAGCCGCCGCAGGAGCCCGTCGAAACGGGTCCTTCGAAAAAGGAAGCAACGCTGGGCGTGGAATACCTGGCCTCCCACAACCGCTGGAACCGCAACGAAATGGAGCAGATCCCCGCCCTGCAGGGGCTCTGGGACGCCGTCAACACCTATTCGCTCGACGAACTCCGCCGCTACAACGAAGTCCTTTCCTCCACCCCGCTGACCACGATCATCGAGAGCCTGGAACGCAATCCCAAGCAGGGCTATTACGCAGCAAAGGGTGACCAAGTGATCACCCTGAGCACGTATATCAAACGGTTGCGCTAGCGCGCAGCCTCCGCTAATAGAATTTCTCGATAAACGCGTTGTAGTCTTTCGTGGCGCTCTTTTCAAATTTGTTGCGCTCGCGGAAGATCTCACGCTGACGGTCGTGCATGGCCTGCGGGTCGGGATTCACGGTCCAGCCGTCGACGTATTGCCAGTAGAAGTGATCGGGATGGTTCTTGCGCAGATCCTTGCCGGCGGACATATGCTTCTTCTCGGCTTCCTGCGCCGTCTTGTAGCGGCCCAGGCCGGCCGGCGCCTTCGTGATGCCGGCATACCAAGGAACATACACTTCCGAGCAGGGATGGCCCATCGCGTTCCACATCACGCAGCCCGTCTCGAAGTCGAGCGTGGGACGGAGCTGGAAGATCGAGGAAAGGATGGTGTGGTCGTTGCAGATGCTGTTGACCAGGTGGCCGTCGGGCGTGGCGGGGTCGTGGATGGCCAGGACGTTCATCATGTCGCGGAGCGAGACTTTCTTCATCGGGACGGAGGCGAACTCACCCGGCCGGTCCATGCCGAAGAAGTACATCCAGGCCTGGTGGTGACGGCGCTGGTTGTTGGTCGAAGCGATGGATTTTTCCGACGAATAGGCACGGGCGAAGGAGAAGTCGCCGTCTTTGGCCGGATCGTACCAGCCGCGGGAGATGGCGTATTCCACGAGGTCGTCGCTGCCGGCGAAGTTCTCTTCGTCATCGAGGTCGACCGCGCCGATCACGTAATAATTCGGGATGGTCATCACTTTGTCGTCGGGCACGCGCTGGGCCACCCAGTGACGGCCCTTGACCACGGAGATCACCCAGCCTTCCGACGGGTCAGCCACGATGTAGGAGCGGCCGCTGCCGGAATAGCCGAAGGTCTCGACCATCGATCCGATGATGGCCACGGCCTCGCGGGCCGTACGGGCGTATTTGGCGACGGACGTGCGGATTTCATAGAGCACGCCCTTGCCCTTGAGGTCAGCCTTGTCTTCGCGGGACGGGCAGCCGTTCGAGGCGACCGACACGCCGAACTGGTTCATGAAGACATCGGACACCTCCATGCCGGGGAATTCGCACCAGATGTAGCGGAGGTTCTTGTCGGTGGCGGGCACGACATAGATGTTGAGCATCTGCTCGCCGCTGTCGTCCTCGTTATGAGCCATCAGCACGGAGCCGTCGACTGTGGCGTTCCGCCCGGCGATGATGGAGAAGCAGTTGTAGTCTTGCGCCGCCAACACGGCCGTCAGGCCCAGCAGCAATACCACGGAAGCAAGGATCTTTTTCATGGCTGGATATCTTGTTGTCAGTTTTTCGCTTTGTCGCTTCGTCGGGATACCCCGACTCGAACGGGGGACCCCTTGGTCCCAAACCAAGTGCGCTACCAACTGCGCCACATCCCGATAGACAACAAAGATATGAAAAAAATTTGGCTTATTACCGAAAACCCTCTATCTTTGCACTCCCTAGCCAAGTCAGCATCAGCTGACCGCCGGAGGCCGGTACTTTTGCAGCAAAAGCTCGAATACGCAGAATGCTCGCATAGCAAAAGTACTAAGGCCGGGAGGCGCGGGGCACGGGGCAGAGCCCCGACAACACGGTGAGGTGGGTGAGTGGCTTAAACCACCAGTTTGCTAAACTGACGTACGGGATTACCGTACCGGGGGTTCGAATCCCCCCCTCACCGCAAAAACAGGCTTATACGATTGTATGAGCCTGTTTTTGTGTTAAAACGGGAGCCCGCCGAAGGCTTTCTTGTAGAACGGCCGGAAGGGATTGTCGATGACGACGCTGGCGGAGGAGGATGAGCAGGCCACGAAGTAGCCGACGGCGTCGCCGCCGGTCACGTTGGTGGGACAGTTGGCCGGCTGGGACTGCAGCATCGGAATGGCCGCGCCGACGCTGCTGGAGACAAAGCCCATATAGAAGGTAAAATACTCTTGGGGAACCGAATAAACGTTCAGCGTAAAGACGTCTCCGGTTTCCAGATATTTGCCGCAGTCGCCATATTGCCGGCGGGTGCCTTCCGTCTGATAGAGCGTGGTAATCGGGAAACAGACGACTTTCTGCCCGTTGAAATACTTGTCATCCATCACCAGCGAGAGGCCGAGCGGGAAGACGGCTTCGTTCAGCTGGGCGCTGACATAATAGTAGTTCGTCTCCGGGCTGTCCTGGCCCCATACCGCGACAGACCACAGGCTGTCGGCCTGGGGATTCGTCGCACCCAGATACATATAGTCCACCGCCTGGACTTCGAAACCCGGCTTCTCCATTGTGGAAACGGCTTCATAGTGGTTGCGTTTTCCGCCGACCACGGCATCGATCGAAAGCGTGTAGGTGTTTCCCGGCGCGCCGTGGAAACCCTCCGGCCCGACATAGCGGCCGCTTCCCGAAGGAGATTCCGTATAGCGGTATGTTCCCACCCCGTCGCTGACCGATACTTCGGCGCCCGTGACCACGGGCGGCTTCTCATCCTCGAAAAAGTCGATGGATTCCGTCAGCAGCACGGTCTGCGGCCGGTCGGCCCGGTCGGTCAGCATCGCCTCAACCACCAGATAGGCCCGGTCCATGCTCCGCGTGTGGACATCCACTTCCTCGCTGCAGCCCGAGAGCAAAACGAGGGCGAAGCACACCAGCGCCACCCAGAATCTGTTGTTAGAAATAGACATTGTAGGATACCGACGGAATAATGGTGAACAAATAGACTTTCATGGCCAGGGGCCGCTCCTCCCTTTTGCTGTAGAGGAAGGCCAGCGACCAGGCGTTGTGGCGCGAATAGGCGTTGTAGAAGGAGAAACTCCACTCGCTGCCCCAGGGCTTTCCCTCCGCCCGGCGCTTGCTTTTCAGCGTCAGGGAAAGGTCCATCCGATGATAGTCGGGCAGGGAATCTTCGTTCCGGTACGAATAGATGTTCGCGTAGGAACCTCCGTACACGAAACGGCCGTTTGGGAAGGTCGTGGGTGCGCCACTGTAAAACACCCAGTCGGCCGAAGCGGAAACCCGCCGGTTGAAATCGTACGACAGGACGAAATTGATGGAATGTTCGTGGTTCAGGGGCGAACGGTACGGCCTTCCGCCGTTCAGTTCGGGAATGTCATAGATAGCCCGCGACCAGGTATAGGACACCCAGCCGCCAAACCGGTCGAAATCGTAGCGGAGCATCAGTTCCGTGCCGAAAGAATACGAGGTGCCGAAACGCAGCAGTTTCTCCCGCTCGGCGTCGTCGAACACGAAACCGGGATTCTCCTTGAAGTCCATCGTGTTCTTGTTGTTCTTATAGAACACTTCCGCGGACAGCTCCAGCGCCTGGTTGACGAAGAGCGCATTGAGGCCGGCCGAGAACTGGTCGGAGCATTGCGGCTCGATATTCGGCGAGGCCATGAACCAGGCGTCGACCGGGTTGCCGGAAATGCTGATGGGCACCTGCTGGATATACTGGAAAGAACGGGAGTACGCCGCCTTCAGCGAGAAATCGGGACTGACGGAGAGCGAGGCCGATATGCGCGGCTCGAACCCGATGTCGGTTTTGATCGGCTTTCCTTTGTCAAAGTGCACGGTCTTGGTCGGCTCGTGTGTCTTGGGATCGTAGTAACGCTGGTCGGCTTCGCCAAGCGTCGAGAATGAGGACAGCCGGAACCCATAACGAAGGGTCAGTTTGCCGATCTTCTGTTCGTTCTGGGCGTACACCGACGGCATCATGCCGTAGCTTTGCGGCATATGCAGCGCCTGGACGATGGATTCTTCGTCCGAGGGGGTGACGTCGCCCGGATCCATCCGGAAATAGGCGGCCTGGACGCCGGCCTTGACCGTATTGTTGGGGTTGATGTACCAGGTGATGCCGGCCTTCAGGCCCGTTTCCCCGATTCCCGTCTGATAGTCGAAGCTCGTGCTGGTCATGTCGCAGTCCAGGCCAGCCTTATAACGAGAATTATACAGGGATGTGTTGAAGAACACCTTGGGCGAGAATTCGTGGCTCCAGTGCAGGGTCTGGGTGTTGTTCGCGAAGCTGAACTTCATCAGGTCGAGGTCGAAGTCTTCCATCGACATCCCGAAGACGTCCTTTCCGCTGAAGGCGCTCAGGTACACACGGTCCTTCTCCCCCGCCACCCAGCTGATCTTGCCGTTGAGGTCGTAAAAATACATCTGGGTGTTCTTGGGAATCTTTTCGCCGAAAAGCGGAAAGAAGATGTCCATATAGGTCCTTCGGGCGGCCAGCATAAAGGACAGCTTGTTCTTGACGATGGGCCCTTCGATGGCCAGTTTGGAGGTGATCAGGCCGATGGAGAAATCGCCCTTGAACTGGCTGTTGTTGCCGTCGCGCGTACTGACGTCGAGCACGGAGGAAAGCCGCCCGCCAAAATTGGTGGGAAAATCACCTTTGTACAGCTGTGCGTTCTTGACTACATCGCCGTTGAACATCGACATAAAGCCGAGGAAGTGGCCGGAATTGTAGAGCGGCGCGCCGTCCATCAGCACGAGATTCTGGTCGATGCCGCCGCCGCGCACGCTGAAACCGGTGGAGCCTTCGCTCGGCGTCTGCACGCCGGGCATCATCTGGATCACCCGGATGATGTCGGCCTCCCCCATCAGCGCCGGCAGTTTGCGGATGATGTCGCCGCTGACCGTCTCCATCCCGAGTTGCGGCAGGGTCAGCTGTTCCCGTTTGCTCTTGGAGAACACCTTGGCCGCTTCCAGCATCACGTGGTCTTCCTCCAGCTCAAAGTCATACTTGAGCGAGGCCTTGGGATTGATCTTGACTTCCGCGGTCACATAGCCGGCATAGGAACACTTGATGACCTGTTCCTTCCGGTCGATCTGCAGCGAATAAAAGCCATAATTATTGGTCGAAACACCGGCCGACAGATCCGCCGTAAAGACCACCGCCCCGATGAGCGGTTCTCCGCTGGAAGCCTCCTTCACATATCCCGACAAAACAACTTTCTGCCCGGCCGCCGGCAGGACAGCCGACAGCAGGAGCAGCCAGACGAAAGCCGCCTTTATCGTTGTTTGTAGGTATAGCCGGCGGAAGACCATGCAGGCATTTCTTTCTTGACGAGGATGCTGTAGAAGCGGTTGAAATCGGCGGCGAAGGTTTCGTCGGTCGGCCAGTCGGGCGCGGCGTTCCAGGCGCGCTCCCAGATGCCGACGGCCTTAGGGAGCATCTGATAGGTCACATTAGCGAGGCTCCGGTTGTTTTCCGACCAGAGCAGGGCTTCGGCGCCGACGATGTTTTCGGGATGCGTCAGGACAGGTCGTCCGGCCGCGTTGGCTTTCCAGTCGACGGGCGTGTCGATTCCTTCCCAGCGGACCGATTCATAGATTTTCCACGGCTGGAGGGCGAAACTCTTGCGCTCGTCCACGAAGCCGCCCCAGTTGAGACCGATCTCTTCCGGGCCGTCGCCATAGGCGAGGTCCACATAGCAGTTCTGGACATTGGACAGCAGCACGGGAATGCCGTCGTTCGCCAGCTGATAGGTCAGCTCGATGTTGTCGCCCTGGGTGCTCCAGGCGTTCACGAACAGGAGCTGCTCCTTGAGCGCCTCGAGCGTTTCCGGATAGATGCCCTGGACCATCTCCTGCCAGCCGGCCAGCTTGATTCCCCGTTCGCGGGCCAGGGAAACGATGCCGCGGGTAAACAGGTCTTTCATCTCCCGGCGGTCGCGGCCGGCCCAGGCGCCGCCCGGGACTTCGTCGCCGCCGATATGGATGCCCAACAACGGAACGTCCGCTTCGCGGTACATCCGGATCACTTCATCGAACACGACGCCGTAGAACGCGTAGACGCCCGGCAGCTCCGGATCCAGCACGTTGTCGGTAAAATCCTGCGCCGACCAGTAGCGGGACGTGTCGGCAGGGTTCTGCAGCCGGTACGAAGCATCGCCCGTCCGGCGCTCGTACGCCTCCATCGCCCGGATGGATGCCCGGGAGTGACCGGGTGCGTCGAATTCAGGTACCACGGCGATGCGGCGGTCCCACGCATAGCGGAGAATCTCCTTGAACTCCGCCTCAGAATAATACGTGTCCACGCCGATCCGGCCGCCAGCCTGCGGTTTCAAGCCGCGCGTCTCTTTCAGATCCCAGTCCGGGAGCTCGTGATGGGCGCCGAAAGCGGTCAGATCGGGCAGCGCCGGAATCTCCAGACACCACGATTCGTCGTCGCCCAGGTGGAAATGCAGCAGGTTGAGCTTATAGGACGCCAGGATGTCCAGCACCCGGAAGACCTCTTCTTTCGTACGGAAATCACGGACGACGTCGAGCATGAATCCGCGCAGGCGCAGGTCGGGCCAGTCTTCGATGACCACGTCCTTCGTGCCGGCGGGCAACTTGCTCTGCGTCACCCGGGCGTAAAAGGCACCGTCCTCGTCGTTCGCCTCAACGGTGGCGACGCCGTCGGAATCGATGCACAACCTGTACCAGCCCTGCGGCTGCACGCCGCACATGCTCTCCGTACCGACCGACTTCACGGCCGGAATGATATCCGTCACCACGGGCTCATACGAAGCGGCGAACCAGGAAGCGTCCGGTTCCGTGCTTTCGTGGGGCAGGAACTGGTAGCTGACCTGTAAAGGCCTGTCCTTCTTCCCTTTCTCCTGCAGCACGAACCCTTCCGGCGCCCAGGAATGCCGGGGCAGCGGCCGGCCCGAATACGCGATGGTAAACTCCTTTCCGGCCTTTTCGGGAACATCGAAGTAGAAAGACGTTCCCTGAAAATGCTTGATTTCGGCAACAGGACCTGCCGTGATCACGTGGTTGTCGAACAGTTCCTGAAACCAGATGCGGCTTCCGGCCGGCACGTTCTTGAAAACGAAGACGTGCGGGGCGCGTCCGTCATCGCCGGCAGGGCCTTCCTTCCATTCCACGGAAGGCGTGCACGAAACGGCTGCCAGTGCCGCAAGCACCAGCCAGGCGGTAAAGAGTCTCTTCATGGTCGGTATGGCGTCTAAATCTTGTGAATCTGCTTGAAGAGCGGCTTCATGCTGACACGTTCCTCCACGATGTCGTGCAGGCGCTCGATGGGGATGCGCTCCTGCTTCATGGAATCGCGGTCACGCAGCGTCACGCAGCCGTCTTCCAGGGTATCGTGGTCGATCGTGATGCAGTACGGGGTGCCGATGGCATCCTGACGGCGGTAGCGCTTGCCGATCGAGTCTTTCTCGTCGTACTGGCAGTTGAAGTCAAAGCGCAGGCCGTCGAGAATCTCGCGGGCCTTCTCCGGCAGACCGTCTTTCTTGACGAGCGGCAGCACGGCCAGCTTGACGGGGGCCAGGCAGGCCGGCAGGCGCAGCACGACGCGGGTCTCGCCGCCTTCCAGCGCCTCTTCGCAGTACGAAGACGACAGCACGGCCAGGAACGTACGGTCCAGGCCGATCGAGGTCTCGATGACGTACGGAATGTAGCTCTCGTTGGTCTCGGGATCGAAATACTGGATCTTGCGGCCGCTGAACTTCTGGTGCTGCGAGAGGTCGAAGTCGGTGCGGCTGTGGATACCTTCGAGCTCCTTGAAGCCGAAGGGGAATTCGAATTCGATGTCGGTGGCGGCGTTGGCGTAGTGGGCCAGCTTTTCGTGGTCGTGGAAGCGGTACTTCTCATTGCCCAGGCCGAGGGCCTTGTGCCAGGCCAGGCGCGTCTGTTTCCATTGGTTGAACCACTTCATCTCCTCGCCCGGACGGACGAAGAACTGCATCTCCATCTGCTCGAACTCGCGCATACGGAAGATGAACTGGCGCGCCACGATCTCGTTGCGGAAGGCCTTGCCGATCTGGGCGATGCCGAACGGCACCTTCATACGGCCGGTCTTCTGGACGTTGAGGAAGTTGACGAAGATGCCCTGGGCGGTCTCGGGACGCAGGTAGATGGTCCCTACCCCGCCGTCCACGTTGCCGAGCTGGGTGCTGAACATCAGGTTGAACTGGCGCACGTCGGTCCAGTTCTTGGTGCCGGAGATCGGGCAGGCGATCTCGCAGTCCACGATGATCTGGCGGAGCTCCTTCAGGTCGTTTTCGTTGAGGGCCTTGGTCATCCGCGCGTGGACTTCGTCGTATTTGGTCTTGCTGCGCAGGACGTTCGGGTTGGTGGCGCGGAACTGCGCCTCGTCGAAGCTTTCACCCCACTTGCGGCGGCCTTTCTCGACCTCCTTGTTCATCTTTTCCTCGAGTTTGGCCAGATAATCCTCGATCAGCACGTCGGCGCGATAGCGCTTCTTCGAGTCCTTGTTGTCGATGAGCGGGTCGTTGAAGGCGCCCACGTGGCCGGAGGCTTCCCAGATGCGGGGATGCATAAAGATGGCCGAGTCGATGCCCACGATGTTGTCGTTGAGATGGACCATCGCTTCCCACCAGTATTTCTTGATGTTGTTCTTCATCTCGACGCCCATCTGGCCGTAGTCGTACACGGCGCTCAGGCCGTCGTAGATTTCGCTCGACTGGAAAATGAAACCATATTCCTTGGCGTGTGCCACCAGCGTCTTGAAAACTTCTTCCTGTGTCATATCGTAATGTCGTTTAATAATTCTTGTACGTAAGGCCGCTCCCAAAGCTGGGGATGCGGGATGTCCAGCCGGTCGGTATGGATCTCCAACCCGTTGAAAGTCAGGATGTCGATATCGATCGTCCGGTCGTGGTAGATCCGGCGGCCGGCGGCGTCGAACTCCGCCGCATGCGCCGGGCGCCCCAGCTGCGCCTCGACCGCCTGGCAGAGGTCGAGCAGCGCCTCGGGCGCGATATCGCTTTCGAAGCAAACGGCCTGGTTGAGGAACGGCGGCCCGTCGAAGCCCACGGCTTCCGTCTCCAGGATGTCGGAGCAGAGCATATCGGTGTGCAGGGATTCCGCGAGCAGGGCTTTCGCCTGTTCGAGGTTCCACGCCCGGTCACCCAGGTTCGATCCCAGCACCAGATAGATCATAGCATGCCCAGTTCCAGTTTGGCTTCTTCGCTCATCATATCGGTCGTCCATTCCGGCTCGAAGACCAGTTCCACGTTCACGGCCGTCACGCCGGGCACATCGGCCACGGCTTCCTGCACCTGCGCCACGACTTCGTCGGCAATCGGGCAGTTGGGCGCCGTGAGGGTCATTTTGACCGAAATCTTCCCGTCTTCGTCGCCCTTCACCTCGTAGATGAGCCCCAGGTCATACACGTTCACCGGAATTTCCGGGTCATAGACGTTCCGCAGGGCGGCCACGATATCGGCCTCCAGATCGTCATCGTTCTTTTTGGCTTGCGGCTTGGCATTCTGGAAAGCCATCGCATAGCCCTTGATGGTCTGGATCATCGACACCAGCCCGTTGGCCCGCGTCGGGGAGAGATTCTCCTTCAGCCCGATTTTCTCGATGAACGATTCGTCGGCTGCCAGGATGTCGGCGGGCGTCTGTCCGTCATACACGCGCAGCAGCAGCGAGATGATGCCCTTGGTGATGATGGCGTCGCTGTCGGCGGCAAAATGCAGCCGGCCATCCTCGGCGCGGCAGGAAAGCCACACCCGCGACTGGCAGCCGCGGATGAGGTTGTCCTCGGTTTTGTCTTTCTCCTCGATCAGGGGCATCGATTTGCCCAGTTCGATGAGATATTCGTATTTATCCATCCAGTCCGTCAGGACGGCGAACTCTTCGACGATGTCGGCTTGGATTTCCTGGATCGTATTCATAGTCAACGCAACATTTGAATGGCCCGGCGGAGCGCCTTGACAAAAGCTTCGCACTCGGAAAGCGTATTATACGGGGCCAGCGACGCCCGCAGGACGGAGGTCAGGCCGTAGCGGCGCAGCAGCGGCTCGGCGCAGTTGTGCCCCGAGCGGACCGCGATGCCCATCTTGTCGAGAATCTGCGCCAGATCGGCCGGGAACGCACCTTCCACCGCGCAGGAGAACAGCGGAATCTTCTTTTCCGGGTCGCGCGGCGTGCCGTAGAGGCGCAGGCCTTCGATTTTCGGGAGCTCTTCCAGCAGGTAATCGCGCATCGCGCGCAGATTTTCCTGCAGGGCCGGATCGTCCGCCATTTCGCGGGCGACGGCCAGGGCCGGAACAAAGCAAGCCGCGGCAGTGAAATTGGGCGTACCCGCCTCGAATTTGAGCGGCAGCGGCGCGTAGGTGGTCTCCTCGAAGGTCACGGTGTCGATCATTTCGCCGCCGCCCATATATGGCGGCATGGCCTCGAGCCATTCACGCTTGCCGTACAGCACGCCGATACCGGTGGGTGCGTAGATCTTGTGCCCCGAGAACGCGTAGAAGTCGCAGTCCAGCGCCTGCACGTCGACCGGCGCGTGGACGATGCCCTGCGCTCCGTCGAGCAGCACGGGCACTTCGTAGCGATGGGCGATTTCCACGATTTCCCGCACGGGATTGATCACGCCCAGGATATTGGAAACGTGCGTCACGGCCACGAGGCGGATCTTCCCCGCCCCTTCGCGCAACTGGCGGTCCAGTTCATCCAGGGAGATTTCTCCGCGCTCGTCGACCGGCAGCACCGCGAGTTTCGCGCCGCAGCGGCCGCAGGCCAGCTGCCAGGGCACGAGGTTGCTATGGTGTTCCGCTTCGGAGACCAGGATGCGGTCGCCGGGGCCCACAAAGCGCTGCGTAAAGCACGCGGCCACGAGGTTGATGGACGCGGTGGTTCCGCTGGTCAGGATGACGTTTTCCCGCGCCGGGGCGTTCAGGTAGCGGCGCACGGCTTCGCGGCCGGCCTCATAGCGGTCGGTCGCCTCGGCGCTCAGCGTATGGATGGCCCGGTGGATGTTGCCGTTGGACTCGAGCGCCAGGCGCTCTTGGAGATCCAGGACGGCACGCGGACGCTGGGCCGTCGCCGCATTGTCGAAATAAATGAGCGGCTTGCCGTAAATCTGCCGGTCGAGGGCGGGAAATTGTTGTCTGACGTCCATATATCCCGCAAAATTAACTATTTTTACGGAAATTTAACGAAAAGACCCTGCCATGTACGAATATATCAACGGTACGCTTGTGGAAATCACGCCGACCGACGCCATCGTCGAAGCCGCCGGCGTAGGATACGACCTGATCATCTCTTTGAGCACTTTCTCCAAACTGCAGGGTGCCGTGGGAAAAAATGTCAAGGTCTTCACGTTCCACCAGGTCCGCGAAGACGACGAGTCCCTTTTCGGCTTCGCCGATAAGGCGGAGCGCGCGGTTTTTACCCAATTGGTCTCCGTGAGCGGCGTCGGCCCGGGCTCTGCCCGGATGATCCTTTCGGCCATGACCGCCGAAGAAGCGAAAGAAGCGGTCGTCACAGGCGACGTCAACCGCTTCAAGGCCGTCAAAGGCATCGGCCTGAAGACCGCCCAGCGCATCATCATCGACCTCAAGGACAAGATCGGCAAGGGCGGCGAAGCCCTGATCTTTGACGGCGCCGTCATCAGCCCGTCTTCCGCCATCCGCGAAGAAGCCCTCGGCGCCCTCACCATGCTCGGCTTCTCGAAACCCGCCGTCGAAAAGACCCTCGACAAGCTCCTCAAGGAAAAATCCGACTACACCGTCGAAGAACTCATCAAGCGTGCCCTCAAGATGATGTAAAATAACCAAGGGGGCCTTGCGGGCCCCCTTGAACACATCACATTTTGATTTTTACAAATCAGATTATTTCCTCGTACTGCGCTGCAGAAAGGAGGTTATCAAATTCCGACGGGTCGGAGTATTTGATCTTGATCATCCAGCCTTCTCCGTAAGGATCGGAGTTGACCAGTTCAGG
>JAEEGK010015115.1_pt1 | contig 17167 bp, 10 predicted proteins | sample 8958771 | NCBI WGS metagenome assembly JAEEGK01 (sample SAMN16246547, study PRJNA631951) | gut metagenome | biome: gut microbiome; feature: rumen; material: SC-attached | host: Bos | place: Iran: Karaj | collected 2018-10
GCTTCTCGGAAACCTGGGAGGAATACATCGAACGGACCATCGACTACAAGGCCATCCTGGCGCGGTTGTTCAACGATCCTTCGGCCACCGTGGAAGCGAAAGACCAGTGGAGCCTGGTCTCCTACCTGTATTTCTTTGCGGCAGGCATGAACAGTCTCGATACCGACCTTGATTTCAACGACATCTTCACGCACGGCGAACGCATCGACCTCTGGAAGATCGACGGGTTCCAGTTCTACGCCTACGCCTGGCCCACCCACCTGGGGTACATGCCCATCGTGAAAGACATCATCGAGAAGGCCGATGCCCGCATTGCCGCCGGCCAGATCGGCGCCGACCTGCGTTTCGGCCACGACTACACCTTCCTGCCGCTGCTGATGACCCTCGGCGTGAACGGCTACGACCACGCCGTCACCGACCCGGACGAGATCCCGGTCTGGTGCCAGCTGCACGAGGTGCCGATGGGCGCCAACCTGCAGTTTGTCTTCTACCGCAGCGCGCGCTCCCCGAAGGTCCTCTTCAAGGTCCTGCTCAACGGCAGGGAAGCCACCCTGCCGGTGGCCACCGACAACTGGCCGTACTATGACTGGGACGCTTTCAAGCTGCAGGCCTCCCTGCCCGTGATGGGGGACTACACCACCGTGGACACGCAGGTGCCCGAGATTTCCGGCCTCTGCCTGGCGCCGGACGGCAACGGCTTCCTGGCCGCTTCCGACGAGAAGGGCGTCTATTCCGTCACCTGGACGGGCGAGACGAAGCCTTTCTTCATCGCCGAGCGCAGCATGGACTGCGAGGGCGTGACGGTGGACCCGGCCACCGGGGATGTCTATTACATCGTCGAGCGCAAGCAGGAAGTCCGCCGGCTCCGCGCCCCGGAGTACAAGGAATCCGAACTGCTCGGCGTGATCAAGGAAGTGGGCTACCGGACCAACAGCGGCCTCGAGGCCATCACCTGGATGAACGACGGCACCCTGCTGCTCGGCAACCAGGCGAAGCCGCGCCTGCTGATCCGCTTTTCCCCGACCGGGGAGATCCTCGCCCGCACGGAGATCACGGAAGGGATCGAGGACATCTCCGACCTCTGCTACGATCCGGTGCGCAATGCGCTCTGGATCCCGGACAGCGAGCTCCGGACGCTCAATCTCTGCACCCTGGAAGGCAAGGTGATCGCCTCCTGGCCGGTGCCCTTCATCGATAACGGAGAAAGCTTGTACGTGGACCGCGACCGCCAGTGCATCTGGGTGGGCGACGATACCACGTCCAAGCTCTACAAGATCAGTTTCAAGAACTTATAAACGGTTCTCCGCGGCCTCCACGGCCTTGAAATAGCGGTAGCTGTTGACTTTCACCTCGCCGATCGCAGCCTCGTCGCAGACGATGATGCCGGCGGGGTGATTCTGTAATGCGCTCACCGTGTTGTAGTGGGACATCGGGCCCTCGATGGCGCTGGCCAGGGCGCGCGCCTTCTTGGAGCCGAAGGCGAGGATGACCACCTCGCGGGCGTCCATCACGGTGGCGACGCCCACGGACATCGCCTGGGCGGGCACGGCCTCGGGGTCGCCGCCGAAGAAGCGGGAGTTGACCTCGCGGGTGTCCTGCGTGAGGGTGACCAGGCGGGTGCGGGAAGAGAGCGGGGAGAACGGTTCGTTGAAGGCGATGTGGCCGTCCTCGCCGATGCCGCCGAGGAAGAGGTCGATGCCGCCGGCCTGCTCGATGGCGCGCTCGTAGGCGGCGCATTCGGCGGCCGGGTCGGCGGCGTTGCCGTTGAGGATGTGGATGTTCTCCAGGGGCTCGTCGATGTGGTCGAAGAGGTTCTTGAACATGAAGGAATGGTAGCTCTCGGGGTGCTCCACCGGCAGGCCGGCGTATTCGTCCATGTTGAAGGAGATGACGTTCTTGAAGGAGATTTCGCCGGCCTTGACCATGCGGACGAGTTCGGCGTAGGTGTTCAGCGGGGTGGAGCCGGTGGGCAGACCCAGCACGAAGGGCTTGTCGGTCCGGGCGGCTTTCTCCCGGATGCGGGAGGCGATGTAGTGCGCGGCCCACAGGCCGCCCTCCTTTGCGTTGTCGCGGATGATGACTTTCATATCGTTAACAGAGTTTCAGGAATACTTCGATGGCCTGGTATTCGGCCATGCCCAGGCTGTCATAGGTGCGCGCCGTGTTCTGGGTGCGCTCCTCGGCGCGCTGCCAGAACTCGCGCGGGTCTTCGCCCGGGAACGGGACGATGTCCTTCTGCGAGAGGTGGCGGAAGATGGCGTGGCGCTTCATGACCACTTCTCCCGGACTCAGGGGGACGGCCATGTCCACGCGTCCGATTTCCCATTCCATCCAGGCGCCGCGGTAGAGCCAGATGTGTGTGCCGGCGAGCCAGACGTTGCCCTCGGCGCGCAGCTGCTCCACGGCCTCCAGCGCCGCCTCGGTGCACACGCGGTGCGTGCCGTGCGGGTCGGCGAGGTCGCCGGCCATGAAGATCATGTGCGGCTTGAGCGAGCGGATCAGGTCCTTGATGATGTCCACGTCGGCCTGCGTGCAGGGGTTCTTCTTGATGCTGCCGGATTCGTAGAAGGGCAGGTTGAGGAAGTGCGCGTTGGTGTCGGGATTGAGGCCGAAGGAGCGGACGGCCGCGCGGGCCTCGCTGCGGCGGATCGCCGCCTTGAGGTCCAGCAGCTCCCGCGGCTCCGGCTCGCCCGGGACCTTGGCGTCCACCAGGGCGCGGACCGCGTCGTAGCGGTCGGCCATGCCCAGCATCGACGCGGCGTCGAAGTGCTGCAGTACCACGTCGTCGTGGACGGCCACGTTGCCGGAGGTCTCGTAGGCCACATGCACGTCGTGGCCCTGGGAGACGAGGCGGATGAAGGTACCGCCCATCGAGATGACGTCGTCGTCGGGGTGCGGCGAGAAGATGAGCACCGTCTTGGGATACGGGGTGGCGGGCACCGGACGCGTGCTGTCGTCGGCGTTCGGCTTGCCGCCCGGCCAGCCGGTGATGGTATGCTGGAGGTCGTTGAAGACCTCGATGTTGATCTTGTCGAAAGGACCGGCGTATTCGAGCAGCTCGCCCAGCGAGTTCTCCAGGTAGTCCTTGTCCGTGAGCTTGAGGATCGGCTTGCCGACGACCCCGCAGAGCCACACGACGGCCTTGCGGACGAGCTTCGGCGTCCAGTCGCAGGGACCGACCAGCCAGGGGGCCACCACGCGGGTCAGCAGGCTGCCGCCCGTGGCGTCCGTGAAGAAGCGGATGTGGTCGTGGCGCTGCAGCAGCGAGGCGGGGCAGGCGGTGGTGATCTCGCCCTCGACGATGGCCTTGACGGCCTCGGCCTTGTCTTCGCCCCAGGCCATCAGGATGATGTGCCCGGCGGAGAGCATCGTGCCGATGCCCATCGTGATGGCGCTCTGCGGCGTGACCGACAGGTCTCCGCCGAAATTGCGGGCCTGGCGTTTGCGGGAGCTGTACGACAGGCGGACGGTGCGCGTGCGCGTCTTCTCGTTGCTGCCGGATTCGTTGAAGCCCAGCTGGCCCTCCTCGCCGATGCCGATCACCAGCAGGTCCAGGCCGCGGGCCACCTTCTCGAACGCAGAGCAGTAGTCGGAGACTTCGGCCTGCGGAATGGTCCCGTCGGGGATGTGGATGTGTTCCGGGAGGATGTCCACCTGGTCCAGCAGCGCCTCGTGGAGGCGGTGGTTGCGGCTCTGGGCCGCGTCGCGGGAAGAGGGATAATATTCATCGATGGAGACGATCTCCACGTTGCGGAAAGACAGTTTGCCGGCGCGGTAGCGGCGGGCGAGCTCTTCATAGAGCGGGGCCGGCGTGACGCCGGTCGTGAGGCCCAGCCGGAACAGGCGCCCCTCGCACTGGTTGATGGCCGTGACGATCAGGTCGGCGACGGCCGACGCGGCCGGCCCCGCCTCCGGATAGATGTCCGTCCAGATCTTTTCGTAGTTATGCAGGATGCCGGCCGGAAGATCCTTCTCGACCAGCCCTCCTTCGTAAGGCAGAATGAATGGCTTGTTCATGGCGGATATTCTTGAATGACAAATATAACGAATCGTCGCGGAAAAGTGGTGCGGTAATTGCGTAATCCGACACACAATTTGCGCCTTTCCTCCTCCGCTCCCTTCTCCGTTCCCTTCGCCGGGAGCCCTCAAAGCTCCCGACGAAGATTGCTCGCAGCAGCCGAGCGGGGGAATCTGCATCTTTTTTCTATCTTTGTGGAATATGATTCCGTTCCTTGAGCAGGTGGCGCGGCATTATTATGCCGAGGGGGGCGTTGAAGACTTGTGCTTCATCGTCCCGAACCGGCGTGCGGCCCTTTTCTTCGAGAAGTATCTGGCGGGGTGCGTGGCTGAAGCCGGGCGCCCGTTGTGTGCGCCCGAGGTCTTCACGATGGACGATTTCTTCTATACCCTCGCGGGGGCGCAGAAGACCGACCAGGTCCATCTCCTGCTGGAGCTGTACGAATGCTACAAGCCTCTCTACGAGGCGCAGGGCGCCAAGGCCGAGGAGCTGGACGACTTCATCTTCTGGGGCGGCGTGCTGCTGTCCGACTTCGGCGACGTGGACAAATACCTCGTCGACCCGAAGCGGCTCTTCCAGAACATCGCGGATTTCCGCGCGCTCCAGGACGATTTCGAATACCTCGACGAGAAGCAGCTGGAAGCCATCCGCCATTTCCTCTCCCATTTCCAGACGGGCGGCAAGTACAAAGAGGCCTTCCGCCGCATCTGGGACATCCTGCTGCCGCTCTACGACGCCTTCAACGCGCGGCTGCGCGAGAAGGGCATGTCCTGTGCGGGCCAGGTCTACCGCGCCCTCGCCGAGCGCCTGCAGGACACGCCCGCCGTGGACCTGCTGCAGGCGCGCTTCGGGCACGTGCGCAAATTCGTCTTCGTCGGGCTCAACGCCCTCAACGCCTGCGAGAAGCGCCTGATGCGCCGCCTGCGCGACGCGCATCTGGCGGAGTTCTGCTGGGACTATGGCAAGGGCTGGATCAGCGACCCGCACAACAAATCCTCCTTCTTCCTGCGCGACAACGTCCTCGAGTTCCCGCAGGCCTTCGAGCCCGATCCGGAGCCCCTGCCCGATCCGCAGATCCACGTGCTGAGCGTGCCGTCCGCCGTGGGCCAGGCCAAGCAGGTCCCGGCCATCCTCGACCGCCTCGGCGCCAGGGGCATCGAGACGGCGGTCGTCCTGCCGGACGAAGGCCTGCTGATGAGCGTGCTCAACTCCCTGCCGGAGCGCATCCGCGAGGTCAACGTGACGATGGGCTACCCGATGTCGGGCAGCGCCCTGAGCGCGCTGATGGACGATGTCGCCGCCATGCAGATGCACCTGCGCGAGAAGGACGGGCAGTGGCATTTCTACCACAAGCAGGTCTGGAGCATCTTCTCCAACAGCATCTTCAAGACCCTCGCGGGCGAGGAAGGCAAGCAGCGGATGGAAAAGGTCCGCGCCGCCGCCCGCTACTATATCCCGCAGGCCGACTTGAACGGCCTGCCACTCTTCGACAAGATCTTCCAGCCGGTGGCGAAAGCCCCCGCCGAACGCGACGCGGCCCAGGTCCGCGCCCTGGAGGAATATCAGCTCGCGCTGCTCGCCTTCCTCGGCACGTCCCTGCGCGAAAAGCCCGGCATGGCGCTGGAGCTGGATTTCATCCGCGAATACTACCTCGCCGTCGGGCGCCTGCTCGACCGCGCGCTGCCGGTCCTGCCGGCCACCTATTTCCGCCTGCTGGGCAAACTCCTGCTCGGAATCACGGACCCGTTCCACGGCGAGCCCCTGCAGGGCCTGCAGGTCATGGGCCCGCTGGAGACGCGTGCCCTCGACTTCGACAACCTCATCCTGCTGAGCTGCAACGAAGGCATCTTCCCGCGGCGCAGCGTGGCGGCCTCGTTCGTGCCGGCCGAGCTGCGCCGGAGCTTCGAACTGCCGACCTACGAATACCAGGACGCCGTGTGGGCCTACTACTTCTACCGGATGATCCGGCGCGCCGGGCAGGTCTGGCTGCTCTTCGATTCCCGCACGGAGGGTGTCAAGGGCGGCGAGGAGAGCCGCTACATCAAGCAGCTGGAGCTGCATTTCCACGCGCCCCTCGAGCGCTACGTGATGCAGGCGGAGATCAGCGCCGGCGGGGACGAGAGCCAGATCGAAAAGACGGAAGAACACATCGGCATCCTGCGGGAGAAATACCTCTCCGCCACGGCCCTGCAGAACTACCTGTTCTGCCCGGCCAAGTTCTACTACCGCAGCGTCTGCGGCCTCAAGGAGCAGGAGGAAGTGGCGGAGTCGCTGGAAGCCAACGACATCGGCAACGTCTTCCACAAGACCATGCAGGAGCTCTACGGCCCCGAGGGCCGGACGGTCACCCGCGCGGACCTGCAGGCCATGCTGAAGGGCGACCGCATCCGCGGGACCGTCCGGCGCTACATCCTCGAGGCGCTGCACACCTTCGAGCTGAGCGGCCGCAACATCCTCTCCGAAGACCTGGTCTGCAGCTTCGTCCGCAAGACGGTCGAGCGCGACCTGGAACTGCTCGAGTCCCAGGGCCGGGACGGCATCGAGATCCTCGGCCTGGAGCTGCGCCGCGAGACGGAGATCGGCGGCTTCCGCTTCCTCGGCTTCATCGACCGGCTGGACCGCGTCGTCCCCGGTCAGGTCCGCGTGGTGGACTACAAGACCGGCCGGGTCACCGACGAAGATTTCTTAATCACAGAGGCGAATGCCGAAGCCGTGGTGGAGAAACTCTTCGGGCCGGACAACGGCAAGCGGCCCAAGATCGCCCTCCAGCTCTATCTCTACGACCGTTTCATCTCCGGATACGACAAGGTCCGGGGCTGCGACATCGTCAATTCCATCTACGGGACTTCCCGGCTGTTCGTCCATCCGGTCGAGAACGTGGCGCTCAACGGGCGCTTCCTCTCCCTGATGGCGGAGCGCCTGGACGCCCTGCTCGCCGAGATCGCCGACCCGTCCGTGCCTTTCCGCAGGACGGACGACGCCCGGACCTGCCAGTGCTGTGACTTCAAAAACATCTGCGGACGATGAAAATCCTGAAAGCCAGCGCCGGATCGGGCAAGACCTACCAACTGTCCAAGACCTATATCGACCTGCTGCTCGCAAGCCGCGAGCCGCAGCCGTACCGCCATATCCTCGCGGTGACCTTCACCAACAAGGCCACCGCCGAGATGAAGGCGCGCATCCTGCGCGACCTCGCCCGGCTGGCCGAGACCGACCGCCGGGCGCAGGTCCTGCTCACCGAGCTGCTGCACGACTACGGCGCCTTCTCGATCAGCACCATCGACCGCTTCTTCCAGCAGACGCTCAAGGCCTTCTCCCGCGAGATCGGCCAGTTCGCGGACTACCAGGTGGAGCTGGACAAGGACTCGCTCATCGCGGAGACGATGGACCGCATCCTGGATTTGCTGACCGAGGACGACAAGGAGCTGCTCGGCTGGCTGCGCGCCAGCCTTGCGGACACGCTCGAGCAGGGGCGCCGCTTCCAGGTGGACGAAGGCCTGCTGGAAGTGGGCAAGCTGCTCAAGAACGACGAATTCCGCGAGCTCTCCGAGCGCCTGGGCATCGACGGCCGGGAGGCCTTCGGCAAGGACCGCCTGAAGCGGATCCGGCAGGAGTGCCGCACCATCATCCGCACCTTCACCGACAAGGCGGAGAAGCTCGGCTACCCCGTGGAGCAGGGCAAACCGCTCAGTCCCGACAACAAGAAGCGCCTGTTCAAGGCGAACCCCGCGCTGGCGGAGCATTTCGAAGACGCCTATTCCTGCTATGCCACGGCCCTGATCCTCGACGGGCTGCTCTCGCAGCTGGGCCTGGCGGGCGAATTCTACCGCGAATTCGACGCCCTGGCGGCCGAGAAGAACGTGATGTGCCTGGACGATTCCACCACGCTCCTGCGAGACATCATCGGTGGCTCCAGCGCCCCGTTCGTCTATGAGAAGCTGGGCGTGCGCTATGAGCATTTCCTGCTCGACGAGTTCCAGGACACGTCCCGCGTCCAGTGGGACAATTTCCTGCCGCTGCTGCAGGAGAGCGAAGCCGGCGCGGGCGGCAACCTGATCGTGGGCGACGTCAAGCAGAGCATCTACCGCTGGCGCGGCTCCGACTGGCAGCTGCTGGGCAGCGAGGTGCAGCAAGCCTTCCCGGGCACCGAACCCATACCCCTGCAGGGCAACTGGCGCAGCACGCGCGCCGTGATCGGCTTCAACAACCGCTTCTTCCCGTATGCCGCCGACCTGCTGGGCCTGTCGGACATCTACGCCGACGTGAAGCAGACGCCGAAGAAGGACGACCCGCAGGAGGGCTGCGTGCGCGTGAGCTTCTGCGAAGACCAGCTCGCCGCGGTCGTGGACTCCATCCGGCAGGTCCGCGCGCAGGGCGCCGGCTGGAGCGACATCGCCGTGCTGGTGCGCGGCCGCCGGGAAGGCTCTGCCATCGCGGCGCACCTGGTCGCCAACGGGATTCCCGTCATCTCCGACGATTCGCTCGTGCTCAAGTCCTCGCCGGTGGTCCGCCGCCTGGTCTCGCTGCTGAGCTGCTACGAGAACCCCGACGACACGATCGGCCGCTTCCTTGCGGACTCGATGGGGCTGACCTTCCCGGAAGAATACCACTCGCTGGTGGACTTCTGCGAGGAGCTCCTGCGCGCGATGCGCGAATGGGACCCGGACTCCTTCGAGGGACAGACCCTCTTCATCCAGGCCTTCATGGACGACCTCCAGAGCTGGGTGCAGGTCAACGGCAACAACCTCCGCTACTATCTCAAGCACTGGGACGAGAAGGACCTGTGCATCGGCTCGCCCGAGAATGCATCTTCCGTCCGCGTGCTGACCGTCCACAAGTCCAAGGGCCTCGAGTTCCCGCACGTCATCTTCCCGTTTGCCGAGAAGGTCGCGATCTACAAGGAAGACGTCCACTGGAGCCGGCTCGACACGGACCGTACGCCGTTCGGCCCGGAGGTGGCCGGCATCTATCCGGTCAAGCTGACCAAAGGCGCGGGCGCCAGCCTGTTCGCTCCGGCCTATGAGCAGGAGCAGCGCATGCAGCTCGTGGACAACCTCAATGTCTTCTACGTCGCCCTGACGCGCGCCGGCAAGAGCCTGCACGTCATCGCGGAACCCGTCCCCAACGTTTGCCGGGAGGCGTTGAAGAAGGGGACTCCGACCTTCAAAAACATGTCCCAGGTCCTCTTCGCGTTCCTGCGCGGCGAGGAAGAATACACGGCCGGCCAACCCTACGACTTCACGCAGTTGGAGCGGGAGGAAGCCCCCGCGCAGCTGCCGTTCCCGGGCGAATATCCTTCCATCCCGCTGGACGGCCGCTTAACGCCTTCGCAGGAGGCGGATGACTTCTTCGGCGACGACGGCCGCGTGGGGCCGGAAGCGTCGCCGCGCCTGCGCGGCATCGTCCTGCACGACATCCTGTCGGAGGTCGTGCGGCCGGCCGACCTCGAAGGGGCGGTGCAGGCCGCCGTGCGCGACGGGCGGCTGGACGCCGCCGGCGGCGAGGCGGCCCTGAAGCTGCTGGGCGAGGGGATCGCCGCACATCCCGACTGGTTCCCGGAGGCGCCCGGCCCCGATGTCCGCGTGCTCAACGAGCGGACGCTCTTCGACGCGAAGGGCCGCGAATTCCGGCCCGACCGCGTGATCCTGCGCGGCCGCGAAGTCACGGTCGTGGACTTCAAGTTCGGCGGGGAAGCCGCCTCCTACCGCCGGCAGGTGACCCGCTATGCCGATCTTTGGCACGAACTTGGCTACCAGGTGAAGGGAGCGTACCTGTGGTACGTCCCTGACGGCAAAACTGATCAAGTATGTTGAGATTTAAATGGATATCCCTCGTGGCGGCCCTGCTGCTGTCCCTGACGGCGGTCGCCCAGCAGCCGCAGCTCCAGGAGCTGGCGGCGCACCTGCAGACGGACCGCATCTCCCTGCGCTACGCCTGCACCCTCACGCAGGACACGCCCGTCAAGCTGTCCGGCTCCCTGCTCGTCCAGGGCGAATGCTACCGCGCCATCGGCAACGGCCTGGAGATCTACTGCGACGGCCAGACCCGCTGGACCGTGGACCCGGCCTCGAAGGAGGTCTATATCGAGACGGCCGAAGGCCTGGAGGAGATCCTCGCCTGGCGCGACTCGATCACCGAGCTCTCGATCACCGACGTCGTGTACAAGCCCCTCTCGGACGACCTGTCCGCCTTCCGCTTCGACACGGAAGCCCTGGACGACGCCTGGGTGGTCACCGACCTGCGGTAGAATTTTTGCGGCATATCGAAAGATTTTGCATCTTTGCGGTATGAACAAACCGTTAGTTTTCCTCTTGCTGGCCGCTGTGGTCGCGTTGCCCGTCACGGGCTGCGCCCAGACGGTCTACGTCCCCGAAGAGATCCATTTCCAGGCGCCGCAGGTGCCTGCGTTCGTCGAGTATGCCGGTCAGACCTACCGTTTCGACCGCCCCGACCTCTATGAGCGGATGGACCGCGAGCTGATCACCTTCACCTACGCGCATACCAACTCCACGCTGATGCTCAAGCGCGCCGAGCGCATCTTCCGCCAGGTCGTCCCGATCCTGCAGAAGAACGGCATCCCCGAGGACCTGAAGTACCTGATGGCCATCGAGAGCAATCTCGACCCCAAGGCCGTGTCCACGGCCGGCGCCGCGGGCCTCTGGCAGTTCCTCAAGGGCACCGGCCGCTCCTACGGCCTGGAGATCAACGACGAGGTGGACGAGCGCTACAACATCGCCAAGTCGACCGAAGCCGCCTGCAAATACCTGAAGGAGGCCTACGCCAAATACGGCGACTGGATGACGGTGGCGGCCAGCTACAACGCCGGCCAGGGCGGCATCTCCCAGCGCATCACGAACCAGCGCCAGAAGAAGGCGATGGACCTCTTCCTGCCCACGGAGACGTCCCGCTACATGTTCCGCATCCTCACGGCCAAGTATTTCTTCGAGAATCCGGAGGAGTTCGGCTTCCACGTCACGGACACCTATCCCTACCTCGCGCCCAAGAAGATCGTCGAGGTCAGCGCGCCCATCCCGAACCTGACGGATTTCGCCGAGGAGCACGGCACCACCTATTTCTTCCTGAAAGAAGCCAACCTCTGGCTCCGCAGCGACAAGCTCACCAACAAGAATTCCAAGACCTACCAGATCATCATCCCCCGGTCGGAATAAGGTCTGCCCCAAATACAGAAGAAGCGCCTCGGACGGGGCGCTTCTTCTGGTATGGCGGCGGGCCTAGATGCGGTGCAGGAAGGCGTCGAGGATGGGCTCGAGGGCGTTGAGGTCGGGTACGAGGACCTGCCGGGGCTTGGAGCCCTCCTGCGGGCCGACGATGCCGGCGGCCTCCAGCTGGTCCATCACGCGGCCCGCCTTGGCGTAGCCCATGCCGAGCTTGCGCTGCAGGTCGGACGTGGAGCCGCGCTGGCTCAGGACAACCATCTTGGCGGCCTCCTCGAAGCGCTCGTCCACCTTGCTCATGTCGACCATGCCGCCGCCTTCGCCGCCCTCGGCACCCGGCTCCGCCGGGGAAGGGAGGTAGTAAGGCGTGTTGTAGCAGCGGCCGTAGCCGACCTGCCCGCCGATGAACTCCGTCACGGCGTCGATCTCCTCGCCGCTGATGAATCCGCACTGGATGCGCTCCGAGTCGATGCCGGCCGAGAAGAGCATGTCGCCGCGGCCGATGAGCTTCTCGGCGCCCGGGGCGTCGAGGATGGTCATCGAGTCCACGCGGGACGCCACGCGGAAGGCGATGCGCATCGGGAAGTTGCTCTTGATGATGCCCGAGATGACGTCCACCGAAGGACGCTGGGTCGCCAGGATGACGTGCAGACCGGCGGCGCGGCCCTTCTGGGCGAGGCGGATGATGGAGTTGGTGATGCTGCGCGAAGCCGCACGCGCGTCGGGGGACGCGCCCGTGGTCATCGTCAGGTCGGCGTATTCGTCGACCACCACGACCAGATAGGGGAGGTAGCGGTGTCCGTGGTCGGGACGGAGCTTGCGCTCCTTGAATTTCTCGTTGTAGAGGGTGATCTTGTTGACGCCCGCCTTGCTGAGCAGCTCGTAGCGGTCGTCCATCTCGGTGCACAGCGAGCGCAGGATCTTCTCCGCGTCCTTGGGCTTCTTGACGATGGCGTTGGCACGCTCGTCGTCTTCGTCGGTGGAGTCCGGCAGCACGGCCAGATAGTGCTTGAGCAGCTGGCCGTAGGACGAGAACTCGACCATCTTCGGGTCGATGAAGACGAACTTCAGCTCCGAAGGATGCTTGCTGAAGAGCAGCGAGGACACGATGACGTTGAGGCCCACGGACTTGCCCTGCTTGGTCGCGCCGGCGATCAGCAGGTGCGGGGCATCGGCGAGGTCGAACACGCGGACCTTCTGCGTGATCGTGTAGCCGATGGCCACCGGCAGGTCGGCCTTGCTGGTGCGGAAGGCCTCGTCGTTGAGCAGGGCCTTGAGCGGGACGATCGAGGAGAAGTCGTTGGCCACCTCGATGCCCACGGCGTCGGACAGGGTCACCACGCGCACGCCCTTGGCGTTGAGCGACAGGGCGATGTCTTCCTGGAGCTTCTTGATGTCGGCGATCTTCACGCCCGGGGCGGGATACACCTTGTAGAGCGTCACCGTCGGGCCCACGATGGCCTTGACGTCGGTGACCTGGATCTTGTAGTTGGAGAGGGCCGCGCGGATCTTGTTGTTGTTGCGCGTGAGCTCCTCCGTGGACACTTCGCGGCGGCCGCTGGAATAGCTCTCCAGCAGGTCCAGCGAAGGGAATTTATACTTCGGCAGGCCGTCCGGCGGGTCCAGGCGGTTGTCGATGGGCGCCAGGTCCTCCACCTTTTCGGCCTCCAGGCCGTTGTCGGCGACGATCTCGAAATTGCCTTCGGCCGCAGCGAGGGCGGCGTCCGGGACAGCGGCCCCGGCGCCCGGAACGGCGGCTCCGGCGTCATCCCCGGCTTGAACGGGGATCTCTTCGCCCTCCAGCAGCTCCTCCGGAATCCCTTCGGGCACCGGCTCTTCGGCCAGGGCGGCCAGCGAGTCGGAGGCTTCTTCCAGCTCTTCCTGCGCCTCTTCTTCGGCTTCCTCCTCGGCTTCTTCGGCGTCCACGGGCTTCGCCGGCTTCTCCTTCTTCTGCCCGATCGAGGCGAACCAGCGGTTGAAGCGCTTGGAGGAGAAGAACAGGAAGGCGGCCATGAGGATCACCAGGAACAGGCCGGTGACGATGGTCCCGAACAGGTTCTCCGCCCAGGCCACGGCCGCGGCGCCGCAGCGGCCGCCCAGGCCGCCGCCGAAGAGCAGCTCCTGCCCGGCGCACTTGCCGGCATAGGCAAGGACGACCGAGGAGATGAAGGCGCCGAAAACCGCGATGAGGGCGGTCTTGAGCAGGGATTTGGACCAGCGGTGCGCCAGCAGGCGCACGGACATGGCCGTGAGGATGATCAGCAGGGAGAAGCTGCCCAGTCCGAACAGCTCGCACACCAGCAGGTGGCCCATCCGGAAGCCGAGCTTGCCGGCGGCGTTGCCCACGGCGCGGCCCGCCTGCATCGCATCCGGGTCGCCCAGCAGGCTCATGTCTTCCCGCCAGTGGAAGAGGTAGGAGAAAGTGGAGATGAAGATGAAGAGGGTCAGCGCGGCGACGCACAGACCTGCGATCCGCACGGCTGCGGCCCGCTCTTCTTCATCCCAGGATTGCCAGAATCTCATTTATTTCTTCTTGTACGGACGCTTGTAGTTGTTCTTGCCGCGCTGGCGGTTGCGCTGGCCGCCCGGCTGGCCGACGTTGATGCCCATGCCGGGGCGCGCGAAGTTGGCGTCGCCGGAGATCTTGCTCAGGCTCAGCCCCTCGGGGACGCGCAGGCGGTAGTCGGAGAGCTTCTCGATGTCGGCGAAGATGGTCTCGTCGGCCACGCTGTCCTTGTTCCAGATGAGGTATTGGGTGCGCATGTAGATGGCGAGCGAGCGGATCATCTCCGTCTTGACCTCGCCCTCGGGCTGCTCGCAGAGCAGCTGGATGATGCTTTCGATGTTGCGGCCATAGTGGAAGGCGCGGATGCGCGTGCCCTTCATCGGGACGGGCACGGGCGCCGTCGTGAACTCCTCCTCCACGGGGCAGGGATAAGGAGAATCCACGTCGAGGTCGTAGCCTGCGATCATGTAGAGATGGTCCCAGAGCTTGTGGTCGTAGTTGTCCTGGTTGTGCACCTGCGGGTTGAGCAGCTCCATCACCTTGACGACGGCGCGCGCCTGCTCGGTGCGCTTGTCCCTGTCGGGGATGGCCTTGAGCTGCTCCACCATCTTGAGGACGTTGCGTCCGTATTCAGGCATGGCGAGCTTCTCGCGGGTGGTGTTGTAGTCCAGGGTATGTTCGGTTTCGTTCAGATTCATATAGTTTTAAATGTCGGTGAACAACAAAGGTAATCATTTTTGCTGAATATCCGCCATCCGCGTCCGGGCGCGGAAGCCCTCGGACATCCAGGTCCCGTCGGCGAAGATCAGGTAGCCTTCCAGCTCCGGGCGCCCGTCGATCAGCGACTTGGCGCCCTCCGGGCCGAGGACCATGCAGGCCGTGGCCAGGGCGTCCGCCTCGGCCGCGGTCGGCGCCACGACGGTGGCGCTGAGCAGGTCGTGCGTGACCGGATAGCCGGTGCGCGGGTCGATGGTGTGGGCGTATTTGCGGCCGTCCTTGACGTAGAATTTGCGGTAGTTGCCGGAGGTCACGATGCCGCAGGCGCCGCCGTCCGACTGCCAGATGCCGCGCAGGTCGCTGCCGGGCGTGTCGTTGCCGTCGACCGGGTTGTCCACGCCGATGGTCCAGCCCTGCCCCCGGGCGTTGACGCCGGCGCAGTAGATCTCGCCGATGTCCACGAGCATGTTGACCACGCCGAGCCCGCGGAGATAGGCGGCCACGACATCGCAGGAGTAGCCCTGCGCGATGGCGTTGAAATTGAGCACCTTCTCCTCGCGGCAGGCGGCCAGGGCCGCGCTCACGCGCTGCGGGTCGGGCAGGCTGTCGGCGGTGAAGCCGAAGCCCCAGATGTCGAAGAGCGGGGCGGAGGCCGCGTCGAAGGCGCCGCCGGTCTGCGCGCGGTATTTGTCCGACAGGGCGCGCACTTCCGTGAAGAAGCGGTCGGGGACGATCTCCCGGCCCTGGTTGTACTGCGTGAGCAGGGAATTCCTGTTGTAGCCGGACAGGCTGAAATCGATCGAATCGAGCAGGGCGTCGATGTGCTTCTGGATCTCCTCCGCGGGGGCGGAAACGCCCGTCAGGTCGGCCTTGACGGTGTAGACGCCGCCCTGGGCGTAGCCCGAGAAGGTGGCGTAGGGCGTCTGCCGGCAACCGGCGAATACGCAGACGGTCAGGAGGATGGGAAAAAAGATGCGGTGTTTCATCGGTTCGGCAAAGTATTTGCACAAAGTTAGCGGTTTTTCGCGCAATTTTGCGCATATTTGCAAATTGTATGAGCAGAGAAAGTATGAAGATGAACAGATGGTTTCTACCCGCCCTCGTCGCCGTCCTCGCGGTGGCCGGGGGATGCAAGAAGGAAGATAATACGAACCTCAAGTCCCTTGACGGTTCGCTCAGCCTGAGCATGCCGACCTTCGTCCGGCCCGGAGACTCCAAGACATTCATGATCGATACGCTGATGACGCAGTCCTGCCCGGAGGGCTACACGGTCGGCTACTATTTCACGGACCCCCTCACCTCCAAGCGCGACACGGTCGTCGCTGTCGACGGCACCGTCCGCAAGCGCTACTATACTTTCACGGTCGGTGAGGAGCTGTCGACCCAGTCGCTGACGCTGACGACTTTCACCCCGAAAGACTCCGGCTATTCCGGATCGTCCGCCAAGGCCACCTTCACGGTCGTCAGCCCCGGCCTCGACGGCAAGGGCTCGATCACCGGTTTCGACAACGAATCCAGCGCCGGCACCTTCAAGGACGCCCGCGACGGCAAGTCCTATGCCTTCGTCCATATCGGTGCGCTCGACTGGATGCGCCACAACCTCGCATGGACCGGATCCGGCTGTTCCTACTGGAACGCCCCGGAGATGGCCGACGTCTTCGGCCAGTACTACACCTGGGAGCAGGCGCAGACGGCCTGCCCGGAGGGCTGGCGCCTGCCGACCGACGCCGACTGGACGGCCCTCAAGGAGGGCGCCGAAGCCGGCAAGGACATCCCCGGCCTGGCCGGCGACCTGATGGCCAACCTCTACTTCAACGGCATCCGGATGTGGGAATACTGGCGGGAGGTCACCGTCACCGACAAGCTGCATTTCTCCGCCATGCCGGTGGGCTATGTCAATGTCGGCAACGGCACGCACGGCTTCAACGGACTCTATTCCTACGCCGCCTTCTGGACTTCCGACCAGGATGGCGACCTGGCGGTCGCCCGCTATCTTTACGAAGCCCGCGATGTCGTCTACCGCGGCCGCATGTCCAAGACCGATTTCGGCGCCTCCGTGCGCTGTGTCAGGTAGACAGGGCAGCAAGCGTTTCCAGAAATTCCATAAGAGCCTGGCCGACCGCATCGGCCAGGTTTTTTATGCATTCCGGGCTGCCCGGCAGCAGCGCGGGGAGGGCGCAGAGGATGAACGCCGAGGTCAGGGGCAGCGCGCCCAGGTTGGTGAGCAGGAAGAAGCGGGGGAAGGTCCGGAAGCGCAGCCAGACGAGCGGGGCGGTGAAGACCTGGCAGGAAAGCGTGAGCGCCATTGCGCTCCAGAGGCGCCGGAGCGGGTCGGCGCGGCGGGCGGCCGGGTACCAGGCCTCGAGCCGCGGGAAGACCAGCACGATGCCGAGCAGCGCGAGGTAGGAGAGCTGGAAGCCCAGGCTCGTGACCACGCCGGGCGAGACGGCCAGCTGGATGGTGAGCGCGGCGAAGAAGATGGCCGTCAGGTGGCGCCGGCGCCCCGGCAGGAGCCGGGAAAGCTCGTTGAGGCAGATGAACAGGAAGGCGCGGACGAGCGAAGGGGCGGCGCCGGTCATCAGCAGGAAGAAGGCGGCCGCGCCGACCGACAGGACGCTGCGCGCGGCGACGGCCGCGCGGCTGCGTCCCATCCAGGCCAGCGCGGCCTGCAGGATGCCGTAGAGGATGCCCAGGTGCAGGCCCGACAGGGCCAGGATGTGGGAGGCGCCTGCGGCGCGGAAGGCCGCCACG
>JAEEGK010015116.1_pt1 | contig 17165 bp, 20 predicted proteins | sample 8958771 | NCBI WGS metagenome assembly JAEEGK01 (sample SAMN16246547, study PRJNA631951) | gut metagenome | biome: gut microbiome; feature: rumen; material: SC-attached | host: Bos | place: Iran: Karaj | collected 2018-10
GCATGCGTGAAAGGCATGTGAGTTAAGCCGCTTCTCCAATTCGCCAAGTGGCGCCTACCGAGGGACTCGAACCCACGACCGATCGGTTAACAGCCGATAGCTCTACCGACTGAGCTAGGTAGGCAACGCTTTATAAGCGCGAATAAAATATTATCATGTGCGAACAGCAATGACAAGACAATTATTTATTTTTTTGATTCGATTAAATTAACGACGTCGCGAATTGTTTTAAGTTCGACAATTTCATCAGTGGCAAATTCAACATTTAAGGCTTCTTCAATCTTAAGCATAGTTTCGACTAAGTCTAAAGAATCGAGACCAAGGTCGTCTAACTTGTCATCGTAATTAATCGCACCGATATTAATACGGTCTTTGATTGCTTCTTTTACAATTTCTAATGCTTCCATGTCCCCACTATAATACAATAACTTCCCCCTCCCTTCAATATAAAAAACGGCCTTTTTAGGAGCCGTTATTTGTTAGAAAGTCAACATTTCTGCTTTAGGGTTTGTTGTGACCGCTTTAGCCACTTCGCTTGAAACTGAATTAGTAAGGTTTTGGAAAACTGTAGAAATGCCAGCGGCGACAACGCCAAAGACGATGATTACCAAAATAATACCAAGCAACTGTCCTTTAATCTCAGACATAAATACCTCCTTTCTACCCGTAAAAACCCACGACCGCGATACGAGAGATTGATATAGTCATCTCATTTTTACTAATTACTAGTGGTTTATAGGTCGTTGAGATTGTAAAGGTGATTTCTTCACCAAAATAAGGTGATGGATTGTTTGGAGCGGAAAACTTCACTTTATATGTGGCTTGCACATATTTTGCAAAGCTTCTATCCACCACCCCATTTTTAGAAATGAGATAACAAATGTTGTTTGCTTTAGCGTCCAGTGTTGAATAGACGCTTTGAATGGATAAAAGATCCGCTCCAAAAAGAAAGCACAAAGAAACAAAAACCATGGATAAGATGAGACCAACTTTATACGACATTAATTAAATCCCCCAGTATCGATAAAATGGACATCGTCAAAGTGATGGTAATTAAACCCGCCCCTATTAAAGGAAATGTGGACATGTTGGCAAGTGAGTTTGATTTCTGCTCCATCATTTCACGGTTTCTGTTTCTAGCTAATTCAGTAAAGATGACATCAAATTGTTTTAATTGATGTGTATTTTCTCCCTGATCCACCATTTGGTAGATAGAAAGCATTAAGCTATGCGTGGATAGTTGATGAAAGTTACTAGCGAAGTTCACGAATGGTTGAACTGATTTATCTTCATCAATCTCTTTCAAAAGAACTTCAATTTTATCTTTCATCCACGGTGAACAATATGGAATAAGCATATTAAATGATTGATATACGTTGTTTTTGTTTTGCACATATACTTCAAAATAAGAAATGATAGCGATGAGTTCATTTTCTCGATTCTTAAGCAAGGCTTTTTTCTTGTCGTTAAATCTACTTAACAAAAAATAATCAATAACGATAAGAGCGATTAAAATGAAAATGGATAAGACTACATTATTTAATAAGAAATAAATAAGAGAAACCGAACCCAAAACTAGCAAGTTTAAAACTATAATTTTGAGCATTTCTTTTGTGTATGATAGACCGACGAACTCGATGGTTTCTTTAAGATTATTTTTCATCATCTTTCCACCCCTCTAAAGTAATATTGGTAATACGTTTAACCATTACATAAATCGACACTATTAAGAAAAGGAATACCACCACTACAGCAATTTGATAAAAAATGGTCTTAATGATATAGGTAAAAAACTGTGATAAGGCAAATCTTAAAGATATGAGGATTAAGAGAGTAAGAACCCATAAGATAATGAATTCCACTAGTCTTGTACGGTGTGTTGATTCACAAAAGAGAATGTATTCTTCTTTTAAACGCACTTGATTCACTAAGTGTTGGCTCATCGCTAAGATGTCTCCACCTTGTTCGTTCCACAGGGAAACGGTATCCAAAAATAGATGATAGAGGTCAAATTTAAAATACTTACATAAGTAAGATAGTTTCTCTCCTTCATCAAATTCTTTAATGGAATCCAGTATTTCTTTTGTTTTTGTATCTGAGGTATCATAGCTACTTTCTCTAGCGGCAGTCATTGATCCTTTGATGCTTAAAGAAACTAAATATGTGTTAATGAACTGATAGCACTGATGGTAGCGGCGGGTTTTTTCTCGATATTTGTCAATTTGCCTTCTGACGATGAAAACAAAAAACACCAATGAAAACAAGAAAATAAAAAGGCATATGAAAATGTTTTCGCTCGCCAAATAAATCAGGCCGGCAAAGGCTAAAGAGACAAAGATACCGATTAATAAAAAGTTCATTTATTACCTCCTAGATAAGTCTTTTTGAATAAATCGCTTGTCACTGAAATATTGAGTAAGGCTTTGGCATTAGTAGATAGCGATTTATACTTTTTATTCTCCCCGTCACTACCGTATATTTCTTCCATGTCTTTACCATTAAGGTAAGCGATGGATGAAATGTATCTTAAAACTGCACCATTATTGAGGTACTTTCTTTTCATATAGATATAGAAACGCATATGGTAGGCTATATCTTGATATACATCGTTAAAATCCATTTTCTGTTCATTCATCATCACCATTCTCACCATGCGATATGGCATGCTTTCGATATCAAGAGCGTGCAATGTGGTGATGATTGGATGGCCGGTTAAAGATGAGTTCAATACTTCGAGCATTTCTTTACCACGAGATTCCGCGACGATTAACCAGTCTGGATTACTTCTTAAAGCGGTTCTAACTAGGCTTTGAATGGAAGCTTTGGAACGATTCTCATCAACTTGCCAAATGTTGAAATCGAGATTCTTATTAATTTTTAATTGGTCTAATTCAAGGATATTGTCTATGACAATTATTCTCGTGTTTTCTCTCATTCTTGTAATGAGATATTTTTGTAGTTCGGTCTTACCAGAACCCGTTAATCCACCGATAACAATCGAAACATTTGAATCTATTAAAGCATCTAGTAATTCAATAACTTCACGAGGAAAAAATTGTTCGTTTTCTTCGATACGCAATTTGCTAGAGGCAATACGAATAGAAAAGCAAACACACTCCATATTGTTCTTACGACAAATGCTTTGATGTAGAGCGCTTAATCTATACTTTCCAAAGGAAACATCTAGTTCAGGGCTTTGATAGGAAAACTGCTTTTCAGATAGATTAGCAATTTGTCTAATGAAGTCTTTAACTAGTTGTGGTTCTACTTCCACATCTCTTCTTAATCGCCCATAACGGTTATCAATGTAATAAATGTTGTCACCGTTATATGAGATATCAGTCACACTATCGAGACTTAGAAGATCCTTTAGGAAAGAAGACTCTAAATAATCAGTTAGTTTCTTAACATCCATTAGTTGCTCCTTATCTCATAAAAGAATGTTTTTCGATAGTGATAATTAAGCATTAAATTGGTTCTTAATGTGACTTCCACCGCCGGGCAACTATTAGAAGTGCAATATGAATAATCCTCGGGATTGTAATAATAAAAAACCAACTCATATTGATCGACATAATTATGTATTGAATATTCAAAATATGAGGTTAATTTATTTTCTAATAATGATTTATTAAAAGTCACTCCTTCATCTTCTTTAATAGCGAGCATATTAATTGACGTTTCGAAGATGGTGATAGGCACTCCATAAATAAGACGATTAATCCCATTCATCTGATAAGAAATCATGAAGAAATTAAAGCAAAAAACAATGATAAAAAGAGCAATAAAAATCGTCACCATTATTTAACTCCTCCAGTGACATAAAATTTAGCATCTCCACTTGTTCCAACGAGTGGTTCACCCGCGATATATTGCAAAGGAAAAGAGGCGGTGATTTTGCTTTTTCCAAAATTGGTAACCTCAAAACTCATCATTTGATTATTTAGCTTGTCTCTTCCGTTAATTGGAAGATAGAAATCCCTGGTAGCAATAAAGCCAAACTGCATAGAATCAGACATTTGTAGTGTTTTTCTATTCACAAAAAGCGTGTTTTTAATAGAGAAAGTCACTTTCTCATTTTTTTCTTGTGTGGCTTTTAAAGGGATGACCACGTTGTTATTTGAGTCGTGGCTAAAATAAGGAAAAAGATTATTTTTATCTTCAATTTTGAGATTGATTGATCCATAAGTTAAATCAAACTTTGAATCATATTTCATGTAATTGTTTTTGAGGTCCAAACAATAGTAATATTCATTATCAATATAATCATCTAAATATTGAAAATTAAAGGCTTCGCTAACGCCGACTAACGCTTGTCCATTACCATAGAATCCAATACTGCGGGTCATGCAATAGCCAGTCTTCATACTTTCAACTGTCCAGCCCGGTTGTACACACGGAAATAACATCGCACTATAAGACCTTAAAACCTCTCTTGAAGGATAAGCGAGTATTTCAAATTTGAGGGTAAGTCCTTTATTGGTTAAGTAACGATTAATTGGGACATTAAAAGTCGTTTCGATTAAAGCGTTATTGCGATATAAAAAGTGAGCGTGATTGGTGGTAACATAAGGTTCTTGGGAATTGAAAGGGAAGAGCTGAAAACTTTCGATAATATGTTGATTATCGATGTTCGCACGATAGGAAAACGTTGCATCAAAATCTGGATCTCCGACATTAAAGGGACCGTACACATCGGAAGCGAAGTAATCAATTCGAGCCTTGTTGGATTGATATGGAGAATAGTTGGAGGATGAATCTACTTCTAGATCTTTTGACGTCATAACGTTTTTAGAAACGGATGCGCAGGATGATAATAAGAAAACAAGTAGGAATGGGGATAGATTACGCATGTGCGAAAGCCTCCAAGAATTTATGCATGGCTTGCTTTTTGAAACGATAAAAGCTTGCCTTGGAATAGAGGCCAATCCACCAATCACGGTAATTTTGGAAAAAGAACTCGTTGTTAATCAAATTCTTTTCTCGAGGATCTAGCAGTGCGTATGCGCGCTCGACTTTATTAAGATATACATCATAAGGAGCATCGATTTCAGCGATTAATTCGCCGCGCATTTTTAGCATTGTCATTTGTTTAGCTTCAAAGTATTTCTCAGCCACTCTTTCAACCAGATCGTTGAGTTCTTTGAAGCTTTTTTCTGCTAGACTCATAAAACTGCCTCCTATTAATAAGTAATTGGGCAAAATGAAATTTTTCCTAAAAAAGTTGAAAAGAATTATTCACAAAATCATTTAATTCAAAGAATTAACTTTTTTTCGTTTTTTTTCGTAATAAAAAGATATAAAATTGTTGCATATAAAATTTATGATTGTTTTAAGTGGCGCAAGTGCATCGGGAAAAACAGAAGCTGCAAAAATGCTGATGGCGAAGTATGGCATTAGAAAGGCCATAACCACCACCACTCGTTCAATGCGCGTTCACGAACAAAACGGAAGAGATTATTTTTTCGTTTCCAAAGAAAAATTTAATCAATTAATTAAAGAAGATAAATTTGTTGAATACACACTTTATAACGGCAATTATTACGGCTCTACTAAAGACCAAATTGCTAACGATCGTGTTGTGGTTATTGATTTAGAAGGATTGAAGTCATATTCTCGTCTCAATGATAAGAGAATCGTGACTTTTTATTTATCGACTTGTGAAGAGATTCGTTATAAAAGAATGCTAGAAAGAGGCGATAAAGAAGAAGACGCAAAAAGAAGACTAGAAAATGACCGCAAAGTATTCGCGGATAGTCAAATTCCAAAAGTTAATTATTCAATCGACTCTGAAAGTAAGTCCATCGAAGAAGTCGCTGATGAAATCTATCGACTCTACATGGATTATCTCAAAGCTAATTTCTAATATATTTATACTTATAAGCAGGATTAAGATAGACGTCTACTAAATAGCCGTCTTCTTTTTCTTTGTGGCTTATAACATAGTTTTCTTTGCTGAATGTGGCAAAATCAACGCTATATGGAAGAGTAAGTTCTCTTCTTTCCCAGTCTTTAGTGGCGTTGCTCACGATAAACTTTAGAGTTTCTTCCACGTCATTATCATCAAGAAGAGAAACTAAGATTTCATCTTTTCCTGGAATGAAGTTAGCGAAGCCCCCTAATAAATCATATTTGTTATAAATATTAATCATCGGAATATTGTCCGCTTCCAAATCTTTAATAATGCCTTTAGTGGTTTTAATTTCTTCATCTTTAAATGGATCAGATAAATCAACAACTTGCACTAAAAGGTCGGCTTCTTTGATTTCTTCTAGCGTGGAACGGAAAGCATCCACTAAATAAACTGGCAAATGTGAAATAAAGCCAACAGTGTCAGTTAAGAAAAAGGTTGGATAACCAAATACAGAAATGTTTCTTGTGGATGTCTCTAAAGTGGCAAATAAGGCATTCTTTTCTAAGACTGTTTTGTCTTCTTTAGAAAGTTTTACTAAGCGGTTCATTAATGTTGATTTACCAGCATTAGTATATCCTACAATACAAATCTTTGGACTTGGATTATTAATTCTTTTTGAGCGCATGTTTCTACGCGAAAGTTTAATAGCCTCAAGCTCTTTCTTCTTTTGAAAAACAGCACGCGCTATTTGTCTTTTAGATAGTTCAATTTGCTTTTCACCTTTACCCTTGTTATGGCCACTTCCAGATGTCACCTGGGAGTAAGAAGCCTTTTCATCAACAAGGTGATTTTTAAGGTATTCTAAACGTGCAATTTCCACTTGTAGTTTTGCTTCTTTGGTCTTCGCGTTCTTTTCAAAAATGTTTAAGATAACAAATGTCCTATCGATTATTTCTGCTTTGGTGATCGCAGAAATAGCTTTCTTTTGTAAACCTGATAGTTCAAAATTACAGGCGATAATATCAATTGGTTCTTCTTGATTCTCTTCGTTATATTGATGGTAAAAGGCAGCGATTTCGTGGATCTTACCAGAACCTAAATATGTATTCTTATCAATGTTTTCAATATCTTGAGAAAAATAGGAGACGACTTCATAGCCAATCTCTTTTAAAAGCATGGCAAATTCATTCTGCTCATGATTTAATTCAAGAGAATTTGTTTTTCCACGAGAGATGACTAACGCCTTCATATATTTAAACTACTCTTCTTTTTCAAAATCTAAGTCAGTAACTTTGAGTTTTTCGACGGTAAATTCATCCGCTTCTAAGACTTTAAAATGATAATGAGCAAAATCAAATTCGTCACCAACTTTAGCGAATCTATCTAAGATGTCTTGGCAGAAACCACCCACAGTTGCGTAGTCAGTTTCCACTTCGTCTTCATAGCCGATTAGTTCAAAGAAATCATCAATGTTCATCGTGCCATCGACAACCCAGATACCATTACCTTTATCGACGTATTCTTCTTCAATTTCATCAAATTCATCAAAGATATCACCAACAATTTCTTCTAAGATGTCTTCCATAGTGATAATACCTTCGGTGCCACCATATTCATCTTTAACAATCGCGACGTGAACTTTCTTTTCTTTGAATTCACTTAAAACATCAAGAATTTGATGGTTTCTAGGAATTGTTAATGGTTTATAGCATAAAGACATAATATCAATATCTTTTTGACCAGCAAGAATCTTCTTAGCTAAGGCTTTAATTGGTAAGATACCAACGATGTTATCAATTGTTTCATCATAGACAGGTACACGTGAGTGTTTGAAGAATTCCTTATCTTTGATAAGTTCGTTAATGTCTTCATCTTTACTAATTGCATAGACATCGACACGTGGAGTCATAATTTCAAATGCTTCAATATCGTTTAAATCAATAGCGCTTCTAAGAAGTTCCGCTTCGTTTTCTTCTAAAATACCTTCTTCTTCAAGTGAGTCCGCCATTTCGGTTAAGACATCTTCATCGATTTGATCTTCTTCTTTACTCTTTTTAGCGAATAATTTACCAAAGAGCTTGAATAGTTTGGCAATTGGCCAAACCACAATAAAGAATAAGTACTTAAAGAAAGTAACTGGATAGGCAAATAAAAGGGCTAAAGAATAATTAAATCTTTTAGCAAATGCCTTAGGAATAAATTCACAGAAAACGATAATAAAGACAGTAAAGATTATCGTAGATAATGTTGTGCCTAAATCTTCGTTACCATGAGATAAAGCAATACCAATTAAAGTCACAAAAGAAGCGGCGAGAACGTTCACAACGTTGTTGCCTAATAAAATAGCGGAAATAGATAACTCATAGTCATCTGCAATTTTGATGGCAAGTTTAGCACGTTTAGCTTTCTTGCCTTTTTCTCTTGCGAGTTTATCTTTATCGACCATGCCATACACCATGTCGGCAGCGGAAAAGAACATAGAGAACAAAGCACAGACAGCAACAATAACCCAATAATACCAATACATATTATCTAGTTCCTTTCACGCTGTTAGGCTCTCTAATATCTTCCACAAGTTCTTCTAAAACATCGTCCATGGTGACCATGCCGATAACTTGTTTATTCTTATCTCTCACGATAGCGATATGTGTATGATGCTTTTTAAAACCATTAAACAAATCATCAATCATGATGTTTGATGAAACAAAGTATGGTTTTTGCAGTTTACTTCTAATAGAAACATTAGGATTTCTTAAGTAAGCACTTAAATAGGCTTTGATATGTAAGATACCAATAATGTTATCGATACTACCATCATAGATAGGAATTCTTGAGTAAGTAGTTTTAATAATGATTTCGTGAAGTTTTTCCTTGCTTAAATCTCTAATGTTTAAGGCAAAGATTCTATTTCTTGGAGTTAAGACTTCCTTAACATTAGTGTCTGCGAATTCTAATGCAGACTGAATAATATCGCTTTGTTCTTCTTCAATAATGCCTTCATCAGAGACCTTTTCGACGACGTTTTCAAAGTCTTCTTCATCAAACGCTGTTTCTTCTTTCACTCTGAAAGCTTTTTCAATACCCTTAGTAATTTGTTCAAATAACAAAGTAATTGGGAAAAGTACCATCATTAAGGCAAATGTTGGGTAAACAAGTATCTTAGACAAAGTATCTGGAATGCTTCTTGCGATAGTCTTTGGAAGAGCATCGCCTAGAACATAGATTAATAAAGCGATGATGATAGAGGCTAATAAAGAAATAGCCTCACTTGTCATAGAAGTGAAAAGGTTATAGAAAAGGACAGTGCAAATAGCACTGGCTAAGATTGAAACGATATTACTTCCTATTAGAACCGTAATTAGAGCGCGATCGTACTTTTCGACGACATGTAACACTAATTTGGCAGATTTTTTACCTTCATCCGCTTCGACTTGCATCTTGAAGCGGTTTGCACATGCGAGTGCAGTTTCACCAGCAGAAAAGAAAAAGTGTGCTAATACACAGATTCCAATGATTACCCACGACAGAGGTACATCCATTAATGAACCACTCCCTTCCTTTGCTGGTCGCAGTTATAAAATTTATCATACTTTTAAGTGTTTGTGAAATGATTAAATAAAAAGGTACATAAATGTACCTTAATATTTATATTAACTGACTATTAGTCTTCATCAGCGTTACTTGGTTGCTCTTTGAGTTTTTCCACCCAATCAGTATCACCAATAGCGCCTTGTTCTAAGCCATCTTTATCCATCACTGTTTGAATGAGTTCTTTCGCTCTTCTCATCGATAAACCAGATTTAACTTTGAACACTAATGGGATTTCTTCATAAATACCTTTATGTCCGGCGTTTTGGACAGGGATTGTGGAATCCTTATAGTCATCTGGATTTAAGGCAAAATAGAGTTTTAAGCTTAAACCAGCAATGGTAATTTTCACATATGTTTTACGATGCAAACGGAAGGCATCACCAGAATTAGAAACACGGGAGTTAACACCATACGAGAGAATTTCATTTTTAAGTTCGTTATAGTTTTTCTTCATTTCATCATCAGCGTTAAGCATTCTTTCTTGGAATGGGATACGGATGATCTTATTCTTCTCCACTGGTTCTTCAATAGGAGCAGGAGCAGGTTTTTCTTTCTTTTTAGGTGTGACGATTTTATATTCTGGAGCCTTTTCTTCTTCTGGAACAATATTATCGTGCACTTGAATTTCTTCTTCATTAGCCACTTCAGCAACAGGTTCTTTCTTTTCTTGTTTCACTGGGGCTGGTTTAGGTTGAGCAATTTCTTGCTGCATAGGTGCACTACCAAAGTATTGGACCACGAGTGGACCATTTCCTGCATTTTGTGCAGGAGCGTTACGCACCATTTCATCTCTCACAATATTTCTAATAAGATCGGCTAATTCATTCTTATCGAAACGCTCTTCTTGTTTTTGTTCTGGTTTTGGTTGTTCTTCCTTGAAAGGAGTTTCCACATATTCTTGAGGATTATTTTCTGGTTCAGGTTCCGCTTCGATTTGTTCAAACATCACAGCTTCTTCCTCTTGAGGAGCAGGTTCTTCTTCAAAGGCTGGTTGTTCTTCGTTTGCTCCTTCATTAGTGACTTGCTTTTCTTGAGCACTATTAGTAAAAGCATCAAGGATGCAACCAAAATATGTCAGTATTGAAGATAAGGCATATAGGGAAGCAACTATGAGAATAGCATAGCCAAAAAATGACACAGTGTCTTTGTCTTTAAATGGGGGACGATTATTAATCATCAACCAATACTTTGGTAAGCCAGTAGCCCCAAACATATAAACAGGAATGATTAAAGCAGTTAAGACAAGGCCAATTGTAACTATTGCTCTTTTCTTTTTAGCAGCAACAGCAATACCCACAACAAGAAAAATAAGCCAAAGGATAATAAGACCATACATTAAGGAGCTTAAACTATGATAAACAACATTAGATGCTTCATGGAATTGAAAGGTAAATAATCCTTTAAAACCACTAACATGGTATTTCATTACCGCGCCAAAATCTTTTAAATCAGCGTCTCCTGCATTACCCGCAAAAGCAGCATAAAGCACAAATAATGTAATGAATGCCGCTAATAATATAAACGAAACAACCACAAAAGTTTTTAAACCCTTAATGGTTTTTCTTTCTTTCTTAAACATAGGCTTTCTCCTTACCTGTATTTCTTGCATATAATATAGCGCGCACCTGCATATAAAAGCAACTTTTTAAGGTAAAAAGCCTGCAAATCTAGGATTATTTAAACGATTTTCGTTTATTTGGCGTAAAACAAAGCGTTCTTATCAAAAGCGCCAAAAGCGAAACCAAAGTTTAAGAATAATGGTAAGTTTTTATATGCTTTAAAGGTAGTTCTAGAGATGAATTCTTCGCTTTGAATGGTTTCAACATAACCATATGGATTATAGATAACGATTTGATCATTTGCTAAATCCATAGCGGTGACAACAGAGAAATGAAGAGTCCATTCATCTTCAAACAAAGTCGCCCATTCAATAGCGACTGGATTGTGATTAGCTAAAGCATCATGGATGGTTTTTAAATATTCATCATTTGCAAGATATGTTTTTTTGACGAAATCTTTTCCTTCAATAGAGGCATTGATTTCTTTTAAGAAGCCAGATGTTGATGCAGTAGAAACCGCACCATTATTTTTAGCGTCTAAATCATCCTCTGTGACTTTTTTACCATAAAACTCAGACATCATTTCAATTGAGGCATAGCCACATGAAACATGTTGAGTAACTAGATTAACGTCTGTTACTTCTACTTTTTGAGAATATGTGGCATCGGTTTTTAAATACCCATAGTCCTTATTTAAGCGATTTGTTCTAATGCCTAAAATACCAAAAGGCACGACAACTGCGAGGGCAAGAACAAAAAGGAATCCCATAACAATGGAAACCACAATTCTTCTTTTTCTTCTGGAATTTGATTTTTTCATAAATAAAAGGTCCTGTGATATATTATCACAAAACCTTGACTAATTGTAACAAAATTACCGTTAATTATAAGACGTCTTTATATTCGTCATTATCAAGCATCATTTTTTGTGCATATGAGCAGATTGGAACAATTTTGATATTTCTACTTCTAGCTTGTTTAATGACTTCTTTTACAAGTTGTTTAGCAATACCACGTCCCCCGTATTCGCTATTAACGACCGTATGGGTAATATACCATTTGCCTTCTTTGATTTGGTAATCGCAGTGACCAATAATTCTCTCTCCATCAAACGCTAAAGATTGATGAGTTTTTTCATTATATTTAATTTGTATTTCTTCCATAGTTTTATACTAGCATATGTACTGTCTATTCTCTATGGTCAACGTCAAAGTGAATTAAATCTTTCACTACTTCACTAGCGATGATTAAACCTGACACTGATGGGACAAAGGCAACAGAACCAGGAATGCTTCTTCTTTTTGAATCTTCCTCTTCGATATCCGCTTCTAAAGGAGTTAGAGCTTTTTCTTTAGAGTAAACAACTTTAAGTTTTTTAACTCCTCTTTTCTTAAGTTCTCTTCTCATCACTTTCGCTAATGGATCCATTTCTGTTTTATAAATATCAGCTACTTCTAACATAGTTGGATTCATTTTATTACCCGCACCCATAGCGGAGATAACAGGGATATTATTCTCATAACAACGGACGATGATATCAATCTTTGCGGTCACCGTGTCAATCGCATCTACAACGTAATCGTATTTAGAGAAATCAAATTCATCTCTATTAGCAGGTAAATAAAAAGTTTTGTGGATTTCCACAGTGGCGTTTGGATTAATATCTAAGATACGTTCTTTAGCAACTTCCACTTTTGGACGACCAATCGTCTTGTGTGATGCTAGTATTTGTCTATTTATATTAGTGAGATTCACTAAATCATCATCGATTAATACGAAATGGCCAACACCACTTCTTGCTAAGGCTTCGACTGTGTAGCCTCCAACACCACCAACGCCAAAGATGGCGACGGTTTTGTTTGCTAACTCATCCATTGATTTTTTACCAATCAAAAGTTGAGTTCTTGAGAATTGATTCAACATGAGCATATGCCTCCTATTAGCGGCGCTAATAAAATGTTCGTTTTTGATGAATAACATATCTCCTAAAGAATAATTAGGCGTTCTTTTTGAACCACAAAAACGACTGGTAGTATTATATATTAAATTAACTTATTCGCAAACAAGAAAAAGGACTGATACTTTGTATCAATCCTGTTTAACTAATTGGTGATCCCAACGGGATTCGAACCCGTGAATGTCGCCTTGAGAGGGCGATGAGTTAAGCCACTTCTCCATAGGACCAGCAGGAGTAATTATACTCCCGAGTTTTTATTTAAGTAAAGAAATAACAGCGTTGATACGTCTATGTGTTTCTTCTTTACCTAAGAGGTACATTACCATGCAAAGGTTTGGAGCGTTCTTTCTACCTGTTAAGGTGATACGTAGTATTTCCGCTAGATCACCAATATTGCCTTTGTAAGCTTCTGGGTTAGCCTTATAGTCTTTGTTGTTAGCGGCATAGCCTAAACCCACACCGATTTCTTTTAAATCGTTGAACCAGATTTGTTCATCTTGATTTGGTTCAAGCTTATCTTTAATAGCGTTTAAAGCTTCAATAAGGGCGTCTTTAGAGAACTTTTCGTTAAATGGTAATGGTTGCTTGATGACTTCGTTATATCTATCTTGATAGAAGAAGCCAATGATATCCAAGATATTACCAAATTTTTCATAGTCTTTTCTTGGGTTAGCTTTTTCTCTATCAATATTCATGATATTAGCGAATAAATCTCTATTGTATTCAATAGTCTTTTGTAGTTCTGGATTGTATTTCTTAGCGTATTCGTAGGCTAAATCTGTGAATTCATCTTTGTTATATTTAACTAATAATTCACGGGCAAAGAAGTTTAATTTACCCATATCGAATAAGGCACCTTCGTTGTTCATTTTCTTAAATGAGAATTCGAAGTTTTCCATGCCTTCAAACTTATTGGCTAAAATCCATTCTTCAAAGTTAGAGTTAGCGATAGTCATTAAATACATGATTAACGATTTTGGTAAATAGCCATCTTCGATGAAGAATGAAACAGCGGCTTCTTTATCTTTTCTTTTAGAAAGTTTACGTTTATTACCTGTTTCTTCATCCACTTTCATGATGACTGGTAAGTGAGCGTATTTAGGGGCTTTCCAACCTAAAGCTTCAAATAATTCGACGTGAATTGGTAAAGAAGCGACCCATTCTTCACCACGAATAACTGTGGTTGTTCTCATGAAATGGTCATCGCATGCGTGAGCGAAGTGATATGTTGGTAAACCATCACTCTTATAGATAACGATATCTTGATCGTTTTGGGCAATTTCAAATGTGCCTTTAATTAAATCGGTGACGGTGATTTTATTTTCGTGATTACCTGTGCTTCTGAAACGAATGACGAATTTGTCACCATTTTTGATTCTTTCGTATTTTTCTTCGTTGGTAAGATTTCTGCATTTAGCGAATTCACCATAGTAACCAGGATTTAATTTCTTGCTTTCTTGTTCCTTACGGAGTTCTTCTAAATCTTCTGAGGTACAGAAACATGGATAAGCTTTACCGTCCACTAATAATTGTTTAATAACGGTTTTATAGATATCCGCACGTTTAGATTGGATATATGGACCATAGTTACCTTCTTCGTGGTCGCCTAAATAGCCTTCATCTGGATCGATACCAAAGATATGCATTTGTTTTAATAATTCTTCACCAGAACCAGCGATTTCTCTTTTGGTATCTGTATCTTCTAAACGCACATAAAAGACACCTTTAGATTGACTGGCCACTTTACGACACACTAAAGATGTGAACAAAGAACCGGTATGAAGGAAGCCTGTTGGGCTAGGAGCGAAGCGTGTAACTTCCGCACCTTCAGGTAAATTTCTTTCAGGATATCTTTTTTCTAAATCATCGATTGTCTCGGTAATTTCTGGGAAAATTAGGTCTGCTAATTGCTTGTTTGTAATCATATTTTCTGCCTCTTTAATAATTTTGATAAGTTAGTGTTGCAAGAATTTTTTCTTTTGCATATAATAATTGAGCGCGATTTGGAAAAATCCAAATGCAGGTGTAGTTCAGTGGTAGAACGTAACCTTGCCAAGGTTAATATGCGGGTTCGATTCCCGTCACTTGCTCCAGATGCTTAATACCTAGATGCAAATCTAGGTTTTTTTATTGTTCTTTGTCATCGCTTTGAATACCTCTAAGTGACTCTTCAAGATGTTTCTTTTCTTCTTCACTTAGTTCAATGCTAGATTGAATTCTTTGAAGAATTGTTTCAATCGCTCTTTGGTTACCTTCTTTGAAATATTGTTCGTATTTCTTATAGATGGTCTCCATATTAGCGAAATAAAGTGGAAGATAGAACATTAATAAGGCCACACCACCGACGATGACAAACGCTGGTAAGAGGTCTATCCTTCTCACAACTAATAAATCTAATAACGCAAAACCAATCATGCCTAAGAAAGATAAGGCAAGCATTGGCCAATTTAAAGCAAACCAGTCTTTCCTCATGTTCTTATGATGAAGAGCGTAAGTACTATTGACTGACATCTTTAATAACGATGCGCTCGCGACGAGCACGTTCGTGCGATAATATATAGAAATTGAAGAGAAGGAAATGTAATAGATAAACGCCAACATAGCGAGTGGAATAGCAACAACTGAAACATACATAATGAAGGTTAATAATTGACCATCATTAGCGTTCAATAATGTAACGATATCTTCGCTTGTAGCTTCAGGGTTATAAATGTATTGATAAATGAGTGAATTAAAAGCGTTTGTAAATGCTTCGCCATATTGCACTTTAAAGATGATAAACATAACGATTCCCGCTAGGAGGGACATACCAAAATAGAGGGCTAAAGATTTAAGGAATGAAATAAGTCCTCTAAAGCTGCTTCTAAACTGCCCGCGGAAGAATCCAACGAAGTATCTAAAGAACGCTGATGGATTAATCTGTTGATTGATTTGTAAATAGTAGCAGGCTACATGACTAGCGAATAAAAATGGTAACGCTATTAACGGAATAGCGATGATTAATAAAAGTGGATCAATAAACGCTAAAACTGTAGCGATGATTAAAAACAAACCACACATAATACCAACAGCGAGGTATGAGGTTGGATTGGATTTGAATTTATTAAATGAAACGCTTCTTAATGAATCTTTCATTATTTCTTCCTTTTGTTTTCTTTAGCGATTGATTGCACCGCTTTAGCGAGTTGCTGTTCATTAATCTTTTCCACTGGACGAGATTCGATGGCCTTAATTAAAGCATGGAGTTTCTTCCTTTGGATGATATAGAACTGTTTAGATTCGCTTTGTACTTCGACTTTGCAGTCGTCGTTAATTAAAGTGATACCAATAAGCATAGAAGCATCTAATCCTGTAGAGGATGAAAGCTTACTTGCTAAGTTCTTAGATTGAATAATTGGGTTATCTGTATAGCACTTTTTCCCTTTATGGGAAATGAAGATAAGAGACTTATCAGAGGATTTACCCACTAAGTCACCTTCATAATACTTGCAGATAATGACATAAATGTATTTATCACCAAAGATGATGTGATCAACTTTGGCTAATTTATTAGAATCAACTTTGAAATAGAATTGGTTAATTAAATAGTAATCGTTTTCTAAGGCTACTTTGTAGACACGCTTATAGTAACGGATTTGGAAATGATGACGTTTATATGAAGCCGAAATTGGGAAATATAAAACAATCGCTAAAAATAAAACCACCACGATTGGCACAATGATGACAAAGGCGAGTTGGATATTTGTTAACGATGTAAATAGTTTTAGATTTGGCATATAGAATATGATAACAAAAATGACCTTATAAATTAAGGACATTTTACATATTCTACTTAGTCAAAGATGGTTTTTCCTGTTTTTATCGCATCAATGATGCGGTCAATTTCTTCCTTCATGACCTTTCTAGATAAAGGTGGAATTTGATCAATTGGGAACCATTGAACATCATCTGTTTCGTATTCATGTTCATGGAGCTGACCTTTGAGTTTAGCCTCAAAAACCACAAGATATTCTGGGGAATTAACATTGGCTTTAAATGGGGTTCTATTAAGGACGCCCACTAGTCTCACAAGTTCAATATCAGCGCCTGCTTCTTGGCTTGATTCATTAATTGCGGTTTGACCAGCGGAATCATATAAATCCGCCCATCCTCCTGGGAAGGAATAAGTTCCACTATTAGCCTCTCTAACAAAGAGAATTTTGCT
>JAEEGK010015117.1_pt1 | contig 17164 bp, 13 predicted proteins | sample 8958771 | NCBI WGS metagenome assembly JAEEGK01 (sample SAMN16246547, study PRJNA631951) | gut metagenome | biome: gut microbiome; feature: rumen; material: SC-attached | host: Bos | place: Iran: Karaj | collected 2018-10
TTGCTAACCGTAAATAACTTATCATCATGAAGAAATCATTTAGATATATCGTCTTGAGCTTCGTAATCCTTATGGGATTAAGTGCTCCTCAAGCATTTGCAGGAAATAAAGACCGTTCAGGCCAAGCTGGCGCTCCCGAGCTGTTGATTAACCCTTGGGCCGCTACGTCGGGCTGGGGCAATGCAGGCATGTCGTTTGTTCATGGCGTTGAAGCCATCTACGGCAACGTGGCTGGCATTAGCTCATGCCGTACTCTGGACGTGAATTTCACCCACACGTGGTGGTTACAGGGTGTAGGCAACGACACACGTATCTCTTCGTTCGGCTTCTTGGCTCGTGTGGGCGAGTCGAGCGTGCTAGGTCTCTCCTTCATGTCGTTCAGCATCGGTGAAATTCCAATCACTACGGTTGGAAATCCCGACCCGAACACCTTAGGTACTTATAAGCCCAACTTAATGAACATCAACTTGTCGTTTGCTAAGGCTTTCTCCAACAGCATTAGCGGCGGCTTCAACTTGAAGATCATCAGCGAGTCCATCAAAGATATGAGTGGTGTTGGTGTGGCTCTTGATGCTGGTATCCAGTATGTCACGGGTCCCTTCGACAATGTCCACTTCGGTATTACTCTGAAGAATATTGGACCCACGATGAAGTTCTCTGGTGACGGTCTGTCGCTGAGAGTGTTCATGGACAACGCAAGCAACCAACAGTTCACCATGGTGCAGCGCGTCGATGATTTCGAATTGCCCACGCAGTTGAGCATCGCAGCCGCCTATGACTTCCTGTTTGCCGAAACCAACAGAATCACCTTGGCTGGTAACTTCTGCTCCAACTCCTTCACAAACGACCAATTCATTGTTGGTCTGGAGTACGGATGGAAGGAAATGTTCATGCTTCGTGCCGGTTATACTTACGAAAACGGCATTTGGTCGAAGGAAGGCATTCTTTACGACGACGGCTGTATGAACATCAACCGTGGCCTCAGCGCTGGTTTGTCCATTGACGTGCCGGTATCAAAGAAGGAGGATGCTATGAGATTTGCTCTGGATTATTCCTACAGAGACACCTATACCTATGGTGGTACTCACAGCGTCGGCGTGAGAATTATTTTCTAAAACTGGTTTCAGTATAGAAATAATTCGTATCTTTGCAGTCGCAAACCAAAAGAAGACCCTTATTTCGGTAAGGGTCTCTTTTTTGCAACCTGCAATGAAATAAACAAACACATTTACTATGTCAGAAATCAAATATTTTACCCCAGAAGGGTTTCAAAAACTGAAGGACGAACTCGATGACCTGATTCTTCGCGAACGTCCGCGTATCGTACAAGCTATTCAAGAAGCACGCGACAAAGGCGACCTCTCTGAAAATGCCGAATATGATGCCGCCAAAGAGGCTCAAGGTCTGCTTGAAGCCAAAATCGCAGAACTACAGGATCTCATCTTTAACGCCCGCATTCTCGACGAGTCGAAGATGGACAACTCAAAGGTGCTGCTTTATTCGACAGTGAAAATCAAAAACACCAAATCGGGCATGACGATGACCTACGCCATCGTGCCAGAGAAAGAGGCTAACTTCAAGGAAGGCAAGCTTTCCATCAACTCGCCCATTGGCCAAGGTCTGTTGGGTAAGCAAGTGGGCGAAATAGCCGAGATTCAAGTACCTGCTGGGAGGGTTCAGTTTGAAATCATGGAAATCACACGTTAAAAAATCAAGAGTTATGGCTACCATCTTCACTAGGATTGTAAAAGGAGAAATCCCTTGCTATAAAATTGCTGAAAACGAGCATTTTTTTGCTTTCATGGACATCAACCCCGTGGCTGTAGGCCATACCTTGGTGATTCCCAAGCGTGAGGACGACTATATTTTCAACCTTGACGACGACGAAATCGGCGCCATGATGGTCTTTGCCAAGAAAGTAGCTAAGGCTATCGAAAAAGCCGTGCCTTGCAAGCGCATTGGTGTAGCCGTCATTGGTTTGGAAGTGCCACATGCCCATATTCACCTCATCCCCATTTCTCAAGAAGGCGATATGGACTTTAAAAAAGAACATGTCCATTTGAGCGAGGAGGAGTTCCAAGCAGTGCAAAGGCGCATTGTGGAACAGCTTTGATTTCATACTGTTTCCGTTTCGCGCAGAATACGCAGAATTATTGGAATTGATTTATGTAGAGACGTAGCGCGCTACGTCTCTATCTTTTTCAAGATTCAGCGAATTCTGCGTGAAATAGTTTATATCAATAAGAAATTTGAGTACTTTTGCAGAAACAATATCTTTGCAATGAAAAAGTTTTTTTTCTTGATGACCTTGCTTCTGTGTGCAATTGTTGTCTTTGCCCAGGATTTCGATCTGATTTGTGGCAATATCAATTACAAACCGGAAGTGCAGACCGTGCTTCTCTATGCCGATGACAACCAGCTGAACGACCCTATCATCCCTTTGGAAGACATGATGCGTCGCCTTACACTTTCGTTTGATATTATCGATGGTGAAGGTGCTGTGCTTAACTACACTTTCATTCATTGTAGCCACGACTGGCAACCTACTAACATTCAGCGCATACAATATGCTTCGGGCTTTGAATCAGACCGTCTGGACGACTATGCCTTCTCACGCAATACGCTGGTAGAATATGTCAACTATCAGCTTAAGTTTCCTAGAGAAGACATGATGCCGATTATTTCTGGAAATTATCTGCTCATTGTTTACGGCGACGATTTGGATGACCTATATTTTACCCGCCGTTTCATGGTGATTGACGAAAAAGCCCATGTGGGTGCCACCGTGCCCCGCTATCCCGACGAGTTGGCGTTTACCAACACGCATCAGCAACTCAATATCAGAGTGAATATGAACAACTATCTGACGGGTAACACACAGCAATACAGCCATCTGACCATCCGGCAAAACGGCCGATGGGACAACGCCGCCGAAGGCCTGAAACCCACCTATGTCTATCCCGACTATCTCTCGTTCGAACATCATCCGCAGACTGTGTTTGAGGCTGCCAACCAATACAGAAGATTCAATACAAGCAACTTCTATTTCCAGTCGGAGAATCTGGCTCATATCAGGCAAACCGACGAGTCATTCGAGATAGACATCGCCACTTGTGAGTCACGGGCAAGACAATCCTATGCCTCTTACGAAGACATCCATGGCGAGAAGTTTATCTATGTTGAAGACGAGAATTTGGACAACGCTACCGAGGCCGACTATTGCCGCGTCAACTTCTTCTATAAGAGTGAAGCCCCGTTGACGCATGAAGACCTCTACATCATGGGCGCTCTCAATGATTGGTGTTTCAATGAGAGCAACAAGATGACTTATGACTACCGCTTGCATGGCTACACCTGCTCGATGGTGCTCAAACAGGGCTATTACAACTTTATGTTTGTCACGGTTGACCGCAACACCTATGAGGTCACTACCGAACTGACCGCTGGCAACCATTGGGAGACCAATAACATCTATAAGTTGTATTTCTACTACTACAACGCCCTCAAATGTTATGACGAACTGGTGGGCTATTCCACAGTGAATTCACATTAATTTAAAATTCAAGATTTAAAATTTAAAATTGGATTCGGCTTCGACGGATAGAATCACATTGTTTGCTGAGGTGTTGCTGCCGATTCCGGTACCTGGCACCTTCACCTATCGTGTGCCGTACGTACTGAACGATCAGGTACGTGTGGGTCAACGGGCAGTGGTGCAGTTTGGCAAGAGCAAGATCCTGTCGGGACTCATCGTGGGATTGACCGAACAGGTGCCCTCAGTAGAAGTTAAGTTCCTTACCGACCTGCTCGATGACCAGCCGATGGTCAACGAGAAGCAGTTGAAGTTTTGGGACTGGGTGAAGACCTATTACATGTGCCATCCTGGAGAGGTGATGCAGGCTGCATTGCCTTCCGCTTTGAAGCTGAGCAGCGAGACCACCGTGGCTCTCTCGCCCGACTACCAGCTCGACTCTGTGGCTTTGAACGATTTCGAGTATCTCATTGTGGAGGCCTTACAAATCAAGCCGAGAATCACCATCAGCGAGGTAAGCAAGATCATTGGATTCAAGAAGGTGATGCCCCTCGTTCACAGCATGATGGAGAAAGACATTCTCGTGATGGAAGAGGAACTGAACGAGAAATACAAGGCCAAATACGAGCGTTTTGTGAGGCTTGCGGCGGATTATCGCGACGAGTCCAAACTCCATGAACTGATGGACGCGCTGACGAATCGTGCCTATAAGCAATTGGAGGTGCTCCTTGCATTTATTACCCTCGGGGGCGATGCCGATAATGACATCTTGGCCAAGACGCTTTTGGATAGGGCCAATGCCTCTTCCTCCATCTTGAAGGCTATGAGCGACAAGGGCATCTTCGAGGTTTACGAACGCAAGGTCAGCCGGCTCAAAGAGTTCAAGGTGCAGACCGATGTGGACAGCATACAGCTCACCGAAGCACAGCAGAAAGCCTATGAGGGCATCAAGGCTGGATTTGGCGAAAACAAGCCCGTGTTGCTCCATGGTGTAACCTCGAGCGGTAAGACCGAAATCTATATTAAACTCATCAAGGAGGCCATCGATCAAGGCAAGCAGGTGCTTTATCTCCTGCCAGAGATTGCGCTTACGGCGCAGATTATCAATCGGTTGAAAGAATATTTTGGAGACAGGTTGGGCGTTTATCACTCGCGGTATGGCACCAATGAACGAGTCGAGGTGTGGGAACAGGTGCGTGACTTTGGACAGACGCAGTCCCCAAAACACCAAATCATTATTGGCTCGCGCTCGGCTATCTTCCTACCGTATTCCGATATAGGTTTGATTATCGTTGACGAGGAACACGACAGCAGTTTCAAGCAAGTCGATCCAGCACCGCGTTACAACGCCCGCGATGCTGCCATCGTGCTGGCTGCCATGCATAAGGCGAACATCGTGTTGGGCTCAGCCACACCTTCGTATGAGAGTTACTACAATGCCTTGAATGGTCGTTATCGTCTGGTGGAGATCACAGAACGCTATGGCGGTGTTCAGATGCCCGAGATCATCCTCAGCGACATGCGGGTGGAACGTCGGCGCAAGACCATGAAGGCCGACTTTGGCAGCACCCTTTTGGATGCCATGAAAGAGACTTTGGAGGAACACAACCAGACCATCTTGTTCCAAAACCGAAGAGGCTTCTCGCTGCGCTTGGAGTGCGAGGACTGTCACCATGTGCCGCAGTGCATCAACTGCGACGTGAGCCTCATCTATCACAAGAGCCAGAACGTGCTGCGCTGCCACTATTGTGGCTACACGGCCAGTGTGCCGAGCGAATGCCCTGTCTGTCACAGCCCCAACATACGCATGCATGGCTTTGGCACGGAAAAGATTGAGGAGGATTTGAGCCTTGTCATGCCCGAGGCCAAGGTGGCCCGCCTTGACCTCGACACCACCCGCTCGAAGAACGACTACCAGAGCATCTTGGAGCGCTTTCAGGACAAGGAAACCAACATCCTCGTGGGCACGCAGATGGTCACCAAAGGCTTGGACTTCGACTCGGTGAAGGTGGTGGGCATTCTCAATGCTGACAACATGCTCTCGTTCCCCGACTTCCGTGCCCACGAGCGCAGCTTCCAACTGATGGCGCAGGTGGCGGGCAGGGCAGGGCGCAAGGGCAAGCAAGGCAAAGTCATCATCCAGACCTACGAACCTGCGCATCCCGTGTTGCAAGATGTGCTGCGCAACGATTTCCGGGGACTTTACGACAAGCAGATGGTCATCCGTCAGCAGTTCGGCTATCCGCCGTTCTACCGTCTCATCCTCATTCGACTGAAGCACAAGGATTACCAGAAACTCAACCATGCAGCGGCAGAGTTGGCCACTATGCTTCGACCCATTTTCAAACAGGATCTGCTTGGGCCTGAATACCCCGTGGTTTCAAGGGTCAAGAATTTGTATATCAAGCAGATGATGGTGAAATTTAGGCGCGATTATAACACACAAAAAGTGAAAGAGTTGATCGCCAATCAGATATATCTCTTCCAGCAAAACTCAGAGTATAAGGCTGTGCAAGTGCAGATCGACGTCGATCCGATGTAGGGTTGTCACTGCAGCAGCCATGTCTTGCCAACGATGGCTCGTGTGTCTGCGGGCATCTATGGCTGCGACATATCGGTCACCAGAACTGAAGATGCTCATTTTCTGCAACATTTTTGACGCTGTATTGCCCAAAAAGACCTATTTTTGCATTTTTCTAAAACGAGCAAACAATTCCTTTCTATGAAAAGACAACTCCTTGTAATACTGGCATTTCTATTTAGTCTTCCGTATACCTACGCCATTACTGTTAAAGGCCGCGTTATTGACAATTCGACGGGCCATCCCATGGAATACGCCACGGTGCGGGCTTGTACCTTGCCCGACAAGACCTTCGTGTCGGGCTGCGTCACCGATCCCTCGGGACATTTTACCATGGAACTCGAGAAAGGCCGTTACGAACTTGAGGTGCAGTATATGGGATTTATCACTTCCTATAAAACCGTTAACCTCGACGGCTCAAAGAGCACGGTCGATGTAGGCAAGATCAATCTCTCGCCTGACAGCCGCATGCTGAACGAAGTGAATGTGGTGGCCGAGAAGAGCACCTATGAGATGACCCTTGACAAGCATGTGTTCAATGTGGGCAAGGACGTGGCCAACACTGCCGGCAACGCCATCGAGGTGCTGGAGAACATCCCTGCCGTGTCTGTCGATGTGGAAGGCAACGTGAGCCTACGCGGTGACGACGGCGTGCGTATCCTCATCGACGGCAAGGAGTCGGGCCTCTCGGGCATGAGCACCCAAGATGCCTTGCGCACCTTGCAGGGCGACATGATCGAACGCATCGAGGTCATCACCAACCCTTCGGTGCGCTACGATGCCGAAGGCTCTGCGGGCATCATCAACATCATCTTGAAGAAGGACAAGCGCCAGGGCTTCAACGGCGCGGTCAACATTAGAGGTGGTTATCCTTGGATGTACGGCGCCAGCCTTTCGGGCAACTACCGCCTGAAACGTTGGAACTTCTTTGGTAGCTATGGCTTCAACAACCGTCGAAATATTGGCGGTGGCATCAATAGGACAAAACGCTTCAGTGATATCATTGAAGGCGATACCCTATTCACCCAACTCACCGATCAGACCACTGAACGCAGGATGAACCGCATGGGCCACAATGTTCGCGTGGGTGCCGATTACTATATCACGGACCGCGACATCGTGAGTGCTGCATTCGTCTACCGTTATGGCAAGCTGGAGACGCATCCTGTGGTGCGTTATTCCGATGAGTATCCGCTTTGGGACTCCGCTTCGTATGATGTGCGCGCCGAGGACTATTGGGAGTATGACCCGATGTATGAGGTCACCCTTGACTATGACAAGACCTTTGAACGCAAAGGCCGCAGCCTGAAGGCTAATGTGCGTTTCTTCACCAATACCGAGAATGCGGGCTCCGACATCAACGAGTCGCTCTATCCTAATTCGGATGCGCAGCAGGCTTTATGGACCATCTATCAGAAGACGGGCAACGACCAACGCATGCGCAACCTGCAGGCCAGCATCGACTATGTGCATCCCTTCCTCACCAAGGCGCAGTGGGAGATTGGCGCGAAATACACCAACCGCAACATCCTGAGCAACGACAGCGTTTGGCAGAAGAATGGCGGCATTTGGGAGCCGCTGTCCAACTATTGCTACGACTACGAATACAGCGAGCAGGTGGCTGCTTTGTACACCAGCCTTGGCAACGAATGGGGCCGCTGGTCGGGACAGGTAGGTCTGCGTGCCGAGATGACCGACATCTTGACCAACCTGAAAGGCTATGCCCACGACGGCAACGACTCCATCAACGGAGGCAAGCCCTACTTTGACTTCTTCCCGAGTGCTCACATCAACTATTCGGTGAACGAATTCAACCAGTTCCAGGTGAGCTACACGCGTCGTATTCGCCGTCCGGGCTTTTGGCAAATGAGCCCCTTCCGTTCATATAACGACAACCGCAACATCCGCCTTGGCAACCCTGCCTTGACACCCACTTATATGGACAGCTACGAACTCGGTTACATCCACTTCTGGGACAAGGCCAGCTTCAACTTCACGACCTATTACCGCCATGGCACGAATATGATCCGCCACTACACCTACGAGGACGATGGCGTGTTCTACAGCATGCCCATCAACTTCGGTAAGGCCGACGACTTCGGTGTGGAGATGGTGGCCCAAGGCCAGATGACCAAGTGGTGGAACCTCAACGGTAACGTCAATTTCTTCCGTTCCCAATTCAACGGCACCATCAACGACAAGGTCTATGACGATGCCACTTGGATGCTCTTTGGCCGTGCCGTGTCGAAGTTCAAGATCAGCAATTGGTTCGACCTGCAACTGACCGCCCACATCATGGGACCGCACAAGGAACCCTTGGGCATGCACAAGGGCAACTGGTGGATGGACCTTGCTGTGAGCAAGGAAATCTTCAATGGCAACGGCACCGTCACCTTCAACGTACGCGACCTCTTCAACTCACGCAGCTGGGGTGGCGAGTCGTGGGGCGACGGCTTCTGGCAGTACAACACCAGCACCTGGAACCGCCGTTCGTTCTCGCTCAACTTCAACTACCGCATCAACCAGCAGAACATCAAACGTAACCGTCCTGGAGGCGATGAAGGTGGTGATGAAGGCGGTGGCGAGGAACAGCAGATGGAAGAGGCATATTAATTTTTGGATTTATATGGGACTTCATGACAAAGAATCCCGATAAAAATTCTATCTTTGCCGCATCGTTTTATGCATAAAACCTTGCGCTTATGATATGTTTTTTCCAATCTGGTAATCAGCGAGTTATCGCTGTTGATTCCAAATCAGAGCTTTCTGAGGAAACCATTTCCAAACTCACTTGGCTTTTCGGTAACGCCGAAAAAATCGAAAAAGACACGGTGAAAGGCCACTTTGTCGGCCCGCGTCGTGAGATGATTACGCCATGGAGCACCAATGCCGTTGAGATCACCCAAAACATGGGCATCAAGGGCATCGTCCGCATCGAGGAGTTCCAAAAGGTGGAGTCGAAGAAGGCTCCTTACGACCCGATGCTGCAAAACCGCTACGAGAACCTCGACCAGAAGGTGTTCTCCGTCGACCGCAAACCCGAGCCGCTGAAATACATCGACGACATCGAGGCCTACAACCAGCAGGAAGGCCTGGCGCTGAGCAGCGAGGAGATGGACTACCTGAAAGGCATATCTGCAAAGATTGGGCGCAAACTGACTGACAGTGAGGTGTATGGCTTTGCGCAGGTCAACTCCGAACACTGCCGCCACAAGATCTTCAACGGCACCTTCGTGATCGACGGCAAACCGATGCCCAACACGCTCTTTGCCCTCATCAAGAAGACCTCGAAGATGAACCCCAACCGCCTCGTGTCGGCCTACAAGGACAACGTGGCCTTCATCCTCGGCCCCAAGGTGGAGCAGTTCGCTCCCGCCGAGCCCAACAAGCCCTCGGCCTTCCAAATCAAGCCTATTGAGACGGTGATTTCGCTGAAAGCCGAGACGCACAATTTCCCGACCACCGTGGAGCCTTTCAACGGCGCAGCCACAGGCAGCGGCGGCGAGATCCGCGACCGTTTGGCCGGCGGTCAAGGCAGCCTGCCCTTGGCAGGTACTGCCGTCTACATGACCTCCTATCCCCGCACGGAGCAAGGCCGTGAGTGGGAGAAGGACATCGAGCCGCGCCAATGGCTCTATCAGACGCCCGAAGAGATCCTCATCAAGGCCTCCAACGGCGCCTCCGACTTCGGCAACAAGTTCGGCCAGCCCCTCATCAACGGCAGCTTGCTGACCTTTGAGCATAGCGAAAAGGAAACCCTGGGCTACGACAAGGTCATCATGCTGGCGGGCGGCATCGGCTTCGCCAAGGTGAAGGATGCCAAGAAGCTGGAACCCGAAGAGGGCGACGTCATCATCGTGTTGGGCGGCGACAACTACCGCATCGGCATGGGTGGCGGCGCTGTGTCGAGCGTCGACACGGGCCAATACAGCAACGCCATCGAGTTGAATGCCGTGCAGCGTGCCAACCCCGAGATGCAGAAGCGTGTGAGCAACGTCATCCGCGCCATGGCTGAGAGCGACCACAACCCCATCCGCAGCATCCACGACCACGGTGCAGGCGGCCACCTCAACTGCCTCAGCGAACTCATTGAGGACGCAGGCGGCGTGGTGTATGTCGACAACCTGCCCGTTGGCGACCCGACCCTGTCCGACAAGGAAATCATCGGCAACGAGTCGCAGGAGCGCATGGGTCTCTTGGTCAACAAGAAGGACAAGGACATCATCAAGGAGACCGCCGAGCGTGAGCGCGCCCCGTATTACGAGGTGGGCGAGGTGACAGGCGACGAGCGTCTGCGTTTCGTCCGCAAGAAAGGCAAGGCTCCCATCGACTTGGCCATCTCCGACTTCTTCGGCAGCGCCCCCAAGACGATCCTGCACGACAAGACGAAGCCCTATCATTTCAAGAAGATCAGCTATACCAAGCGCGACATACACAAATACCTCAACAACGTGCTGCAAATGGAAGCCGTGGCCTGTAAGGACTGGCTCACCAACAAGGTGGACCGCTCTGTGACGGGTCGCGTGGCACAGCAGCAGTGCGTGGGTGAGGTGCAGCTGCCGCTGAGCAACCTCGGCATCAGCGCCTTGGACTACAACGGCAAGCGCGGCATCGCCACGGCCTTGGGTCACGCCCCGATAGCGGGCCTCATCGACCCGGCCGCTGCCTCGCGTCTCTCGGTCTCCGAGGCTTTGACCAACATCCTCTGGGCTCCCATCGAAGGCAACCTCGAAGGGGTGTCGCTGAGCGCCAACTGGATGTGGCCCGCCAAGCAAGACGGTGAGACCGCCCGTCTCTACGAGGCCGTGAAGGCTTTGAGCGACTACTGCGTGGCCTTGGGCATCAACGTGCCGACGGGTAAGGACAGCCTCTCCATGACGCAGAAATACCCCAATGGTGAGAAAGTCGTCGCCCCCGGAACGGTCATCGTCTCTGCAGCTGGCGAGGTGTCGAACATCCGTCAGGTGGTGCGCCCTGTGATGAAGGCCGACGAGAACACCGAGCTCCTTTACATCGACTTCTCGAAAGACGGCTTCGAGCTGGGCGGCAGCAGCTTTGCCCAAAGCATCGGCGCCATCGGTCAGTCGGTGCCCGACGTGAAGAGCGTCAACTACTTCAAGAAGTGCTTCAACGCCATCCAGAAGCTCATCGAGAGCAACCTCATCCTGGCCGGTCACGACGTGTCGGCGGGTGGTTTGATCACCACCTTGTTGGAGATGAACTTCGCCAACACGACCTACGGCATGAACCTCGACCTCAGCGCCTTCGACAAGGACGACCTGATGGCTGTGCTCTTCTGCGAGAAGCCCTCGGTAGTCATCCAAGTCTCCAACGACGGCATCGCCAACCGCATGTTGCGCGAGCTGGGCATCACCTTCAAGATGATCGGTAAGCCTCAGGCCAAGCGTCAGGTCAACATCCTGCATGCCGAACACAACTACATCTTCGACATCGACGAGTTGCGCGACACTTGGTATAAGTCGTCGTACCTGCTCGACCGCAAGCAGAGCGGTCCGCGTAAGGCCATGGAGCGTTTCATGAACTACAAGAAACAGTATCTGCATTATAGCTTTGGCCGCAACTTCACCGGCACGGCCGCCAGCCTCGGCATCGACATGCATCGCCGCAAGCCCACGGGCATCAACGCGGCCATCATCCGCGAGAAGGGCTGCCAGTGCGACCGTGAGATGGCCTACGCTCTTTATCTCGCCGGTTTCGACGTGCGCGACGTCACCATGACCGACCTCGCCACGGGCCGCGAAGACCTCAAGGACGTCAATATGATCGCCTTCATCGGCGGCTTCTCCAACTCCGACGTGCTGGGCTCGGCCAAAGGCTGGGCAGGCGCCTTCCTCTACAACAAGAAGGCCAAGAAAGCCCTCGACGACTTCTATGCCCGTGAGGACACCCTCAGCCTCGGTGTATGCAACGGCTGCCAGCTGATGATGGAACTCGGCCTGCTCTATCCCGACCACGAGGAGCACCCTGTGATGAAGCACAACGACTCGCACAAGTTCGAGTCGGGCTTCCTCAACGTGGAGATCGCCCAAAACGAGAGCGTCATGCTCAAGTCGCTGTCGGGCCGCCGCCTCGGCGTGTGGATTGCCCACGGCGAGGGCCGTTTCTACTTCCCCTGCTACCGCGACCAATACAAGATCGTGATGACATACGGCCAGGACGAATACCCCGGCAATCCGAATGGCAGTGACTGGTCGACGGCTGCGGTGTGCTCCAACGACGGCCGCCATCTCGCCATGATGCCACACCTCGAGCGCGCCTTCCTGCCTTGGCAGTGGGCCTTCTATCCCGAAGAGCGCAAAAACGACGAAGTCTCACCTTGGATGGAGGCTTTCGTCAATGCAAGGAAGTGGGTTGAAGAAAATAGGAAGTAAGTTACTAACACTAAATAAAGAAAGGAAAACACTATGAAAAAACTATCACTGGCATTATTGGCTATTTTGGCCTTTACTTTCGTGGGATGCAATGGCTGGCTGGATATTCCCGACCCAGAGCCGGAACCGGAGCCGGAACCGGAACCCGTTGAAGAGGCCCTGATTACGCTTGAGGAAACCTCGGCCACCCTGAGCCGTGGTGATACCTACCAGATTAATGCCGAATGCGAGAACCCCATCACTTATTCAAGCGATAACGAGTTCTGCGCATCGGTGTCGGAAGAAGGACTGGTGACCGCAAATTATGTGGGCACCGCTGTCATCACCTTGGAGTCGGAATCCGACACGAAGACGTTTGAGGTGACGGTTGAAGGACAAAGCAATCTTTATCCCGAACCCGAAATCGAAATTGGCGAAACGAAAGAGGCTATCATTGAGCGTTTTGGAGCCCCGGGCGCCGAAACTGAAGAGGCCATCGGATACGCCAACTATTCCGAAAACACCACCATGCTGATGGTGATGTTTGACGAAGACAACCTTGTGACGAGCTATTCCGTCATCATGGACGTCAGCCTCGAAGAGGAGCTGGATACTTTCCTCTCGGAGCGTTACATGTTCGTCCAGGAAGAGGAAGGCATCAAGGTCTACATCAACGCGCTGACCGTTGACGAGGCCACGCTGCTCGTCGGCTCGCAAAACTACCAAGGCGAGTTCTTGATGGCTATGTATTTCACCAATGACGAAGGTGGAAACGAAGGCGGCGACGGCGAAGAAAAGTCCGACGTCGTCAAGGCTTTGTTGAAACAGCTGGTGAAGTAAAGTAAAACAAACAATGAATCAGAACCGACGGGGCGAGAGCCCTGTCGGTTTTTATGCAGATGGCAAAAATCAACAAAACCAACGCCTGCCGCATCCTCGACCAAAAGAAGATTGCGTATGAGCTGATTCCTTACGAGGTGGATGAAAACGACCTCGGGGCGCAGCATATCGCCGACCAATTGGGCGAAGACATCGACCAGGTGTTCAAGACATTGGTGCTGAAAGGCGACAAGATCGGACATTTCGTTTGCGTCATCCCAGGCAACGACGAGCTCGACCTGAAGAAGACCGCCAAGGCTACGGGCAACAAGAGCTGCGACCTCATCCCGATGAAGGAACTGCTGCCCCTGACGGGCTACATCCGCGGCGGCTGCTCACCCATAGGCATGAAGAAGCAGTTCCCCACCTTCATCCACGAGACCAGCGAGTTGTTCGACTACATCTACGTCAGCGCGGGTGTGCGTGGCTTGCAGTTCAAGCTCGACCCGCAGGATTTGATTCGGGTGGTGGACATGACCGTCGCCGACTTGACCCTTTTTGAAATCGGCCCCAAATGAGTTACACCATCCGCAAATCCACCTTGGCCGACCTGCCGGTCATCCTCAGCCTTCGCGACCAGGCGCGCGAGATCATGCGCAGCTATGGCAACACCTTCCAGTGGCCCGATGGCTATCCGCGCGATGACATGTTCCGAAGAGACATCGAAGTGGGTGGCAGCCACGTGATGATAGACGAAAGGGGAGAGGTGGTCGGCACCTTTGCCTTGCTGCCCAGTCCCGAGGTGACCTATAACGTCATTTACGACGGCCAATGGCTTGACGATGAGCCTTATCACGTCATCCACCGCATCGCCAGCACCCCCGATTCACATGGCGTTTTGGACGCCGTCTTGGACTATTGCGAAAGCCAAGTCGGCAACATCCGCATCGACACGCACGAGGCCAATATCATCATGCGCAAGGGCCTGGAAAAGCACGGGTATCAGTATTGTGGCATCATCTATCTCCTTGATGGTAATGAGCGTCTGGCTTTCCAGAAAGTTATGCATTAATGGAAATTATTTTGTAGTTTTGCAATCAAAAAAGAGATGCTATGGAGACATTGCAAGAAAAAGAGGTTCAAGGTCGCGATTTATTAATTGCATTGAGAAACAAGGTGCTGGCTCTTGTTTCGCAATCTGAAAGCGAAGAATTGCTTGCCGAGGCTATGGCTATTCTTAGCGGCAGGTCGTTGCCTTGTGCATACTCCCATGAACAGATGCTTAGCGTGCTTCGTGAGGCTGAAGCAGATTACCAAAACGGCGATTATGTAAGTCATTCAGCCATCTGCGAACGTTATGGTGTGTGAAATACATTGGTTGAGGCGCGCTTCAAACGAACTCGATGAGATATTTCAGTTTTACAGCGAGTTTGCAAGTCCGCAAGTAGCCAGGCGTAGAATTGAAAAGATAATTCATGCCATTGGTAATCTTCATACTATGCCTTTCTTAGGCGTGCAAGACGAAGACTTTACCGAGATTAGGGCTTATCGCTATTTGGTAATTCTGACCTATAAAGTGTATTACTTTATTGAAGATGATCATGTCTACATCGCCTCCATTTGGGATTGTAGGCAGGGTGGGAAAGCATTCTAATCAATATTCTCAATAATCTTGTCCTCTTCCGCCAAATCAGGCACCAGCCGCTGGATGGGCTTGAAGCGGTAGAAGAAGCGGATGGCGATGACGCGCACGACGGTGTAGGCCGGGATGGCCACCAACATGCCGACGATGCCTCCGATATGACCCGCCATGAGCAGCACGATGAAGATCTCCAAAGGATGCGCCTTGATGCTCGTCGAGTAGATGAGCGGCTGGTAGATGAAGTTGTCGATGAGCTGCGCCGCCAGCATGATGGCCAAGATGATCAGCGCAAAGATCCAGATGTTGACATCCAAACCTGCACCCGTGCCGAGCTTCAGCACGATGCCGAACACGATGCCGATGACGTCGCCGATGAGCGGTCCGACGTAAGGGATCACGTTGAGCAGGCCCGCGATGAAGCCGACGCCGATGGCATAGCTGAAGTCGAAACGGGCGATGAGCCACAGGCCAAGGAAGTCGACCAAGGCGACGCCCAGCATCTCGATGACCAGTCCCACGAAATAACGCGACAGCAGCTGCTTGATCTCGCTCAAGGTCTTGCGCAGGGTCAGCTCGTGCCTGTCGGGGACGAGGGCGCAGAGGATCCTCTCAAACAAGCCGTCCTCCTTGATGAAGAAGAAGGCGATGAACACCACCGAAAACACGGCCACGACGATGTCGATGACCAGCGACGCCACCGAGCCCACCAGACCGCTCACTTGGCTGAAGCTCACCAGCTCCTTGAGTTTGCCCAACACCACGGCGGTGATGTCGAAGTCGGCACCCACGTCGGGAAACAAACCGATGATCCATTCGTTCACCTTCTCGATGGGGTTGGAGCTGAATTGCGCACTGTCGCTGATAGCCGAGGCGTCGCGCACGATGTTGGAGACCAAGGGGACGATCTGCGTGAAGAGCAAGACCAGCAAGGCCAGGATCAGCACGATGGTGAAGATGGCCAAGAGCCAGTTGGGCGCGCTCTTCCCCTTGATGCGGATCTTTTTCAAGAGTTGCATGAAGGGCCGTCCTATCATGGAGACCACAAAGGCCACGATGATGTAGATGAGAACGTTTTTGAAGTACCAACATAAAGCCAAGACGATAGCCAAGCCCCCCAATTTGATGAGGTAACCCGCTAATTTATCGGTGTTTCGCTCGTTTTCCATGACGCTCTTTTTGTTTTGCGATGACAAAAGTAGTATTTTTTCACGCCTTATAGACGATTTTTTATAATTTTGCGTTCTCCTTTTAAACATTCTCAACTTACATAAAATCCTCATCCTAATGAAACGTACATATCTTCTTCCGTTTTTGCTGTTATTCCCCTTCGTCCAAATGTTTGCGCAGGTTCAGCCTACGTCTCCCAACCCCGACTCGCTTGAAACGAGCGACCAGCGCATCTACGACCTCAACTCGGGCAAAGCCGTGGTGGAGGAGTCGACGGTGATGGAGATGCTCGATCTGGTGAGCACGCTCACGACCACCAAGGACGTCTACCTGGAAATCGACAAGGACGTGTGGAACAAATACGGTTTCAAGGAAGGTGAGGTGCCGGTCTACGACGACAGCGTCTACGTGAAACGCATCCAGACCTTGGCCTACGAGACCACGGTCCCGCTGACGTACAACGCCCACGTCAAGTCGTTCATCGACCTTTACGCCAACCGCCGCCGTCAGCAGACGAGCCGCATGTTGGGTCTTTCCTACGTCTATTTCCCCATGTTTGAGGAATACCTCTCGCGCTATAACCTCCCCTTGGAGCTCAAATACCTGGCCATGGTGGAGTCGGCCCTCAACCCCACGGCAGGCTCGCCTGCAGGCGCCAAGGGCTTGTGGCAGTTCATGCGCGGCACGGGTTCCGAATACGGACTGAGGGTGAGCTCGCTCGTCGACGACCGCTTCGACCCCGAGAAGGAGACCGAAGCCGCCTGCCAATACCTCAAGAGCCTCTACGCCCGCTATGAGGACTGGTTCCTCGTGCTGGCCGCCTACAACTCGGGCCCGGGCACCGTCAACAAGGCCATCATCCGCGCTGGCGTGAAAAACTATTGGGCCATCTGGCCTTACCTGCCCGCCGAGACCCGTGGCTACGTGCCGGCTTTCATCGCGGTGGTCTATGTCATGAACTACGCCGCCGAGCATAACCTCTATCCCATGAACCCCGGCCTGCTGCTCCATGGCACCGACACTGTCATGGTGCGCGACCGCGTGGGCTTCGA
>JAEEGK010015119.1_pt1 | contig 17164 bp, 35 predicted proteins | sample 8958771 | NCBI WGS metagenome assembly JAEEGK01 (sample SAMN16246547, study PRJNA631951) | gut metagenome | biome: gut microbiome; feature: rumen; material: SC-attached | host: Bos | place: Iran: Karaj | collected 2018-10
CTGTAAAATACTGTAATATCTCCTCTGCGCTGGCTATTTTTGCGTCTTCCAATTTCTGAATTCTGTACTCAATTTCTGATTTGATGTAAGGTTTCATCAACAGGATTTGACCGTACTGCCCTGGAGCCACCGTCTTATAACCTGCCTCCAAAACTGATTGTCTTTGGTTACCTGTTTCTATATAATTATCTATGAATTTTGCTTCTCTTATTGTTAATTTATGTCCATCATGAGTCTTGTAGTTTATTTGTGCTGAAGGAAGTCTGGATGGTTCTTTTTTCTTTTTCTGGTTTGGTTTTTGTATCTGTTTTGTTATTGTTTTATTATTAGAGGTTTTAATAGGTTTGGTATTATTATTTTCTGCCATCTTTTATTCACCCCGCAGTTTTTAAAATTTTATCTGCTTTGGTGAACTGTTGTCTGAAGTACTCATAACATATTCTGTCATAGATATTACATTACCACTCTTCTTTAATACTATGACTTCATTATCATCTGTTTTGGTACCTCTTGCCTTGGAATTATAGAACAAATATGCGTCCTTATATTCCAATGCTGAATCCAAAGCAGGTCTTATCTCTACCGCTTTCTTTTTTGCCTGTTCATAAGTTATCATTATTATGACCCCCTTTTCTTAAACATCTTGTTGATATATTGTTTAGCATCCTGTTTTATAGGTGCATTATCTAACCTTACCAACTGTGTATTATTAGCATTTGTATGTGCAAAAAACTTAGACAGGTCTGTATATGTTTTATTAATCTGTGAATCATATAAAACAACTGTACCATTCTGATTAATAACATTTATGGCATGATTACTACTACGATTTTTCCAAGAAACATCCACTTCACCTATAGCACCATTACCCCAACTCTTTACCTTTTCTTCAATAGCTTTTGCTACTTTATCAGCACCACGAGGAGTTTTCTGTATCTTCATTGTAGGTACTGTGAGTCTAGCCTCCTCCACGGACATTCCTTGTCTTTGTAACTGCCTGCTTGCCCGAGCTTTTACATTGTCCTCCGTTAAGTCAAAGAAAGTTGTTGAAGAAGGAACCATATAATTATCTGGATTAGTATAATCCAAATCAAATACCTGATACCATCCATAATTAGCCTTGGCGGGCTGGGTTAATGCCTCCACATCATAACCTCTTGCCTGTAATACCACACCCGTAGAACAAATGGCACAATTGGTTGAATATCCATCGTCTTTTCCAATTCTCCTATAATTAGGATTAATTGAATTATTGGCACGAACCTCTTCCAAAGATGTTAAGGCATCTATATTTCTTCTTTGACCAAAGAACCCATCAAAATCATCGGGTAATACTGTTGGAGTAGAAGTATTATTATCTTTACCTAAACCACCCATTGTTATTCTCCTATAAATATAATGCTGTAGTCTATGTTCTTTGTTTTCTTTATCTCTTCCCACATTTCATTATCTGTGGGTATTTCCTGTCCACTTATGGTATACCAAACATCTCTTAAATAAAGCACTATTTGAATCATAGAAGTTGTTTCAAACAGTTTTTCTTTTTTATCCCTACCACCCTCTTCTTCATTTGGAAGGGACTGACTAATACGATAAATTGACACAGGTCTTTTTTCATCTTTGCTGAAAAACTGTGTCTTTTCATACAAAATTCTACCACCATGTTGGTTAATAGCATTCTGTAATTTATGTATCATTTGCTTATTAGATGCTGGCATAGTCGACAATCCTCCTATATCTTAAGTGTACAACACTTTCAAGTAATTGTAAACAACTTTTTTTGATGTCGACTGTTCTTGTATTTCTCCCAACATATCTTACCATAACCACGTTCACGGCATTCCAATGATTTTAATTTCTTCCCACATCTTTTACATACTTTATACAAAGGTGCCCTGTAGACTTCTATCATATTTCTACCTCACCATTCCAGAAATTAGTAATTGTAAGTTCCAAATTCTTTATTTCTTTAATACAGTATTGGCTTGAACTTATTCTTAATTTCAAGTCACATCCATAACAGGATTCACAACCTAACTTCTTTTTCCGGTTTTCACAATACCTGTCTACTTCCAAATTAGTTAAATACTTTCTTTTCATATTTCCTCCTATTCATATGCAAAGTATTCAGGCCCGTCTGGTGTATCAATCACTTTATAATGTTTGCGTCCTAAATTCTTTTGCTGTGATTGAAATACAACGTCTTTGGGACATATTGGACCATACAGTAACAAGTATTTAGCCAATAATTTTATGTGTTCGTGAACCAATACAGTTTCAAGATTGTTTACTGTGTGTGATGCGTACTGTCCTTTTTGATACAATACTCCTTCTATTGTACTTGGACACCAACTGCAATACCATGCCCTGTTTACTACGACTGAACCTGTAAGAAGTAAACACTCATCACCATTGTTTCCATTCTCCAACATCATACATGCTGATAATAGATTCCAATCATGATGATTTACATCTCCTTTTAATTGGTCTGGAGATGTTATTGTACCATTTAAAATCATTGCTAATATTATAGGTGCCATTATATGTTTTGCTAATTTTACGAACATAATTCCCTCCTATTACTAATTCCTAAAAGATAATCAGTGCTGATATTAAGTGTTACTGCAAGTCTTGCTAATACTAATGCACTTGGTGTGATTCCACAATATCTGTATTCGTACAACATACGTCTTGATATTTTTGACCTATTGCATATCTCTGTTAATGTCAACGAGCTACCACAGATTGCATCTTCCAGCTTTTCATGTAGTCCCTGTACTATTGTTATCGGTTTTGACATTTTCTTCCTCCTTATCAGCCTCGATTACTGTTGGTGAATTATTAATAGCTTCAACTGCAATCATTGGCTCATAGCCATTATCTGTCCACATATCAACACTATTTTCCATGACTATCTTATCTATATCTTTCAATGCTCCATGCCCTTTCGGGAGCACAGTGCCTTTCTTTATGTATTCACCATGCTTGCCCCACCATGTATATCCGCCTCTTGTCAATTCTTCATATTCACTTTTTGGCATCCTAATCACAACCTCAACCGTTTCCATCCTGTACCTCCTTATGGATTTCTTCGTATTCCCTTTGTCCTTCTTCGCAAGAGTAAATCCATTTGTTACTTACCGTAGAGCAGCACCCTAATGTTCCGTAGGTTCTGTTACAATGTTCACAATCATGTTCTTCTGTATTACCTCTCAATTCAATTCTAACCTTTGAACCGCAATTTAGACACCTATATGATTTACCCACATAAAATACTTCATCTTCTGTCTGCCCTTGTGGATTTCCATTTATATCATATATTAATCCCCGTCTTACATGCTCTGTAAGATAATACTGGGATACTTCCCCACAATTAGGACATATTATCTTTGCCATATCACCCCTCCATATTAATTACCTCGTCTTTTCTGTCATCAAGTATCTTGTATAATCTGACTTGTAAGTCCTTAACAAACTCATCGTTCTCACCCACAAAAGCTCCTATATCTTTCTTGACCATCTCGACAAATTCAAGTATTGCATCAGACTTACCTGCATTATAGGCTCTTGTATAAATTTCCTGTGCAGTTTGTCCACAATGCCTATTTGATGTTCTTAAGTGGTATTCATGTACTTTTGTTTCCGTGTTCATCTTTGTCCTCCATCATGCCCATAAGTTTTTGCATAAACTCTGAAAAACTCATAGGTTCATCCTGTGTAAAGTCTGCTGACTTGATATCCTTTTTAGTTTCTGCTTCCAATAACTCTTCATCTGATGCTACCAATGCCATGCTTATTAAATCAATAAGTTTACTTCTAATGTGCCTCTGTACCATAGGTAAAGGTATAAGTGGTGCATATTCTTTAGCATTCTGGACTGACTGCTTATAAACACCTGCTACCACAGTCGCCGCCGCTTCAAATATCTCCTTTGTTGTTCCTTCTGCTTCAATAATTACTCCGTCTTTTTCTGATTTTACATTTAACATATTAAATTAACCTCCTTTTATGTAGATGTTTATTTTTATTGGGTGTTTTAATCAATTTTTGTTGTACAGGAATAACAGCTGTGGGTTGGGGTACAAAATAATCTTCCCCAAGTTCCTTAATGCGTTCCACCACACATTCTTCCAACTGTATACCGCCCTGTTCAAAATCATAATCATATGGAATATTGTTTTCCTGTAAATAATTGAATAATAATGTTGGCATCACCAATGATGTAGACCTACGTTCTAAAGTATATAGCATCATCGAACCTTCCCAATCTCCCATAATTCAAATACCTTATACCCTTTGTACTCAAAACTCATACAACCCTTACCGGCATGAGGAATATACTTAGGGTCATATGTTATTGTGGCACCCAAATAATATGCCAACCTTTCCATACCACCCCAAACATGAATGGTCTTACGCATATGCCCAAGGCATAAACTTGTATTCACACCATTAGCAGTATCATCCGCCAATATTTCTAAAGATTCCTGATGATGTATAATGGAATCTAACCACTCCTGTACCTTACCTTTCTGATAATTAAACTGTTGCTTCCAATCTGTTTCCATCTGTGTCTTCCTCCTTGCTTCTAAATTGTAATAGGGCCTCTTGTGCCTCATAGTGTTCTGTGAACACATAACTTCCTACCATGTTAAATCCGAATAAATATGCCTGCTTGGTATGTTCATCAACTCCTACTGCCCATGTGTCTTCCACGGTTCGGAGTGTTAACTGTAAAATATCATAGATATTACAATTTGGAACAACCACGCAAAGAAATACTGTATCCCCTATCTTCAAACTTCCACCTCCTCTACTATAGCGCTTTTAATAACCCAACCCGTCCATGTTGTTGCTCTTAATTTCCTTTTATATTCTGAAACTGCCTGTTGTAATTCCGCTTCACTGTTAAAAGGATTGACATAGTTATGTCCACCACACTCCGGACCTATTCCAAAATACTGACTAACCGGATTAGTTAACTTTCTACCACAGCACATACAAGTGCAAATCTTCTCCGCCCAGATATCGCCGTGCAGTTCCATTTTAACCATTCCTCTTGTTTCCTGTAAAACTTTTCCGGTCATTACCCTTAATGGCATCGGAACATCGTTATTCCACTTTGCCATAAAATCAAATTGTGGTGTGGATTTCTCTGTCATATACTTTTTAACAGTAATACGAATCTCCGGCTCCTTGTTGGCAACGTGTACATTATTACCATCGGTTTTTACAGGGGTTTCCTGTTTAGGAAACAACTTTATACAAATTGAGCCATTACCCGGTTTAAAATTAGAAATCGCCTGCTGTATATTTTCGAAAGACTGTCCGTTAACTGCCACCTTACCTGACCACTGCTTTAACATTGTAATCATTTTGCCACCTCCTGTACTTGTGATACCTTAAAGAAACTTGAATTAACCATCCTGCAATAACCCTTTCGAACTACTTCGTCTTGTATTTCCTCATCCTCAACTATTTCCTGTGTCTTACCCTTAACGTATTTCCAAATAGGAAATTGTGCTATTGTCTTTTCACCTTTCTTTACCTGATACCCTAAAGCCTTCCAAACTTGATAGGTATGTATTGCTTCCGGAACGTCCAATTCTTTAGTAGTGCCATCACCATTGTCAACTGTAAGTGTTTCACCTGTGGGTTCAAGTATTCCCTGTTCCATTAACTTAACACTTTGCAAAAGTATTATCATTGCGTTTGTCATATCAATACCTCCTTGCAACTGTAAATCCATGCTTCCTCAAGTATCTGAAATATTCATTACCCTCATCAGTTGTTGTGGAAGTAAACATATTGTTCCAAACATCGCAATTATCATCAACAACCTGTTTTGTTCCGGCACCCTGTTCATACACATTCATTATACATACCGGAGTAAAATTACCGTCCCTTAATCTGCCAAAGAATACATCAACTCTATATTCCTTATCCTCCCAGGTCCAAGACTTCTGTAACTTTGTTATCTCGTCCAACTGTACATGCTTCCAACCTATACCCTTCTGTAATGCTATAACACTTGCCATAATCTGTTCTCCTTTCGAGTCTTGTGAATTTATAGTCTTAGCTATATGAAACATTATACAACACGTTTTTACAAAAGTCAACGACTTTTTTACCTATTTTACAATAGTTTTGAATAAAAACAAACAAGGAATTCCTTATTATATAGGAATCCCTTGTTTGCTTATGGGCTTACTATGAACACTCCAAAATTATTGGCGCAACTGTATTATAACACAATAAGTATTATTCGTCAATACCCATTTGCTTATTTACAAGAGATTCTACCTTTTGCATTAAATCTACATCCTCATTCAATTTGGTGTGAACACTTGCCATCCCCTGTAATTTGTCTTCCAATACTTCTCCGGTATCCACATCTATGACTTTAAACCAGGAACCATTCTTTTCAACAATGCCATATTTTGTGGCTACATCTATCAAATCCCTGATATAATCAATTCCCTCATCATATAATAATGTATAGAAACCTGTTCTCCTTGTGGGAGGACAGCACTTTGTCTTTGTAATGCTCATCATAACAATATTACCCACAGGATTTTCTGCCCCACGTGTAAGAGTATTACCTTTATCATCTATAAAAGACCCTTTGCTGAATTGAAGTCGCATTGTACACATATACTTCCAACATTTACCACCCGGTGTTTTCATTGCCCCATAAGGACTGTTGATATCTTCACGTTCCTGATTGATACCTATTATAGTGCAATGATGTCTATGACATAGCATTTCCGCTCTTTTACTAAAGTTTGTTAATGCCATAGAAATACCACCATAAGTTTTCTGGTCCACTTCCTTACTCATCTCCTGGTCAGATAATAATGCGGCAAGACTATCAATCACAGCTAATCCAAGTTCTCCACTTTCAATACCATTTAATATGGTCTTAAATATAAATTCAGCCGACTGTGCCTTAGGTTGTAGAATATATAATCTGTCCACATCCACTCCGAGTCTCTGTGCCCATTCCACATCAAAAGTATTCTCCGCATCCACATACATACAATCTTTATCCGGATGTAACTGTTGGAAATTAGCCACGATATCAAGTGCTGTAGTGGTTTTACCACCACTTTCCTGCCCATAGAACTCAATTAATCTTCCTTCAGGTATTCCGCCAAAAGTACAGTAATTCATTCTAGGACTTGTAAAGGGTATTCGTTTGAACTGCTCATATGTGGTAAGCCCTTTCGTAAAAATTTCCTCTTTCTGCTCCTTGTTCACGTTCTTGAGCATTTCATCAAGTTTGTTTCCCATAATTAATCTCCTTTTCTTCTATCCAACCATTTTTAATCCATGCTGTGGGTGCCGTATGTAAATAAGACTCCTTAAACATTGGGTTCAGAGGCATGAACTTTGCCTTTACTCTACCTATTTTATTACCGGCATCTGTCAGCATAAATATCTTACCCTTCGAAGCATGTGTAAATGAAACCATTTAATCACCCCCTAACCTTGTTAGTTCCATCTCCGTCATACGACGTGACAATGCCTTTTTACAACTCTGTAAAAGTTCCTGTGCATTTTCCACTTTTGCCTTCATTGTCTTCCATGCCCTGGTATAACAAATGCTGGTGAGTAGTTCCTGCTGACTGTTAAGTTCCGCTATGCTGTCCTTATCTGCCACTGTTCCTTTATCTTGTGTAGACCTTGTACTGTGATAGGTTTCCTTATATACTGCCTTAGCAATATCATCCCTAATACCTAACTGTTCCACCATACCACCTGCGAAATAAATGTATGTGGAAAGATTTAAACAAAAGTCCTCTAATTCCATGTCTGTAGGTGGGTTTTCCCCATCTGACAAACATTCTTTAATAAATTCCACATAACCATCTAAATCCTTGCAATAGGGCTGAATTATACTGTTTACAATGTCATTAAGTTGCTTAGAACTGTTTTCAACATGAAGTTGTATATCCTTCACCTTGTCCAATTTAATCTCATCATAGAGATTTATTTTTGCCATGTAGTCACCTCCTTTAAAAATTGTTTCATATCATAATCAAAGAATACACGTTTCTTTTTCCCAGATATTTGGTATATCCCTGCATTATCAAATATATCAAATCTCACACTTTTAAAACCTGCCTCCTTGTATTCCTGTAATTTCTGTATAGGAATAAATAATGTAACATCGTGGTCTATCCACCAACATATAACACCGGATGTCACCCCCGGAACACTCCCCATCTTAAACAACTGTTCCCACTGATAATCTGTAATATTAGCAAAAGGTAGGGTATTACCATGTACAGATTTACACTCAATTGTCATAAACAAAGGCTTCTTATATATCAGAAAATCACAGGGATTCTTACTACCATAAAAACCGGTAGTTTGGTCATGTACTCTAACAACCACCGTACCGGGTACTTTCTCAAAACAGTTTTTTATAATATCCTCAAACTGCTTTCCTCTATTTACTGCCATTTATCCGTCCTTTCTGCATTGTGTCTTATATTCACAGTATTCACAGGTCTTTTTAGATACATTAACAGGTTTAGGTGGAATTCTCAACTTTTTAACATAACTATCACAGTTGGTTATAAGACCTGTCAAATCCTGTTTCATTTCATCTGTAGGAGTAAACAAATAACTTTTCATATCTAATATATCCCTAGATATATAAACAAATAATACATCGGAAATACCAAAAGATAATGAATACGCCGTGGCCTGATTATAGTGTTCAGGATTAACACCATCTCTAGAATAGAATTTGCTGGAATTTTCAGTTTTTATTTCCAAGATGTAGTACTTTCCTTGATATTTTATAATTCCATCACACAGGAAACTCATATTAAGTTCCTTATGATACAGTTTTGTTTCATAATCCCCATGAAGAAAATCAGATTCCTTTGTGATTTCCAGATAATCTAAATTCCGACTCTTTATGTAATCCGCCACATTAATATATTCACAGTCCATTCCATTACCTTTCATATCAAGGACTGCCTGTTGTATTCTTTGATGGGTATCTGTACCTGAATTACAAATACCCACTCCAATATAACTTGAACCCACATCATCCATAGGTTTTCCAAGTACTATATAGGCCATTTGCCGAATACACCCCATACAACTTGGTTTATATGTTTTACTGCCCGGTCTACGACTTTTCTCATCTGTCATTTCTATACTACGTTTGAGGTCCGACAGAAAAGATTGTTCAGGTAACATCTGTGTAGTTGCCTTGTTTACAAGGTTTATCAAGTTTTTTAAATTTCTTGCCATTATTACACCTCCGGTAAGGGAAATAAAATTCCTGTTTCTTCCTTTATTGTTTGTTGAAGTTCTTTCCAATCCACATATTTATCCCTAAGGCATTCCGCCTTAATATTAAATCTTTGAATATACCTGTTCAAACGCTCCTTTCCAAAATCAAATTCATCTCTTAATGTACAACATGCTGTCAGTAATACACAATACATCACATTCTTATACATATTATTAAAATCCGAACGATTAATCTTTAAAGGGATACCATATATTCCTCTTCTCTGTAGTTCATTTTTAGTGTACTCCAACCCGTTTTCTTCCACCATTCTCAAGGCCCAATCCGCCCCTTCATACCGGCATCTTTCTTCCTTACTTAAACCACTCATCATAACCTCCGACTATATAATTTGAAATCCCAATAGGTTTTATTTTTAACATTTTCTATAAAACAACTCCTATGAAACCATTGCTTTATAGAGTGTTTTCCTCTACCCTGTACAACCCATTCGTCCCTTGTATAACGTCCACAAAATGGACAATGATAATTACTCTCCATAAATACCCCTATCCCATAATATTCACTAATATTTGTGGTACTGCCAACATCTCTTCAACTGTTCCGGATTTAATACCAACCTCTGCCTTTCGTATCCATTCCATGGCATCTATTAATTCCCTAATAGAATACTTGTTAAGATATTTTTTGGCATTTGTTATCTGCCAACCTGTTAACCCTGTACAATTCCCAACATCCCTGCTTTCACAGGATTGTACTTGAAGAACTGCCTTAAAATTGCTATATAAATTACTTAGCATAACAAGGGTAGCTTCACCACTATCATAACTTTCTTGCATCAACTTGAATGCCTTATAGGCATCCCTATTCATTACGGCATCTACGAAATCAAATATGGTATCTTTTGGTGGTTGATATATTGTTCCATCAAACAACAACAACTCAAATACATTGTTCGGCATATTTTCTGCCCGGGTAGCCTTGGCACAATACTTTATTTTATCAATCTCCAAAAGACATCTGCCATAATCGTATTCACAGATTTCCATCAATTTGTTACAATTTTTATCAGACAGACCTATTTCCTTTTGTACGTACTTCTTCAATATTTCGGGTTGTAGGGGTTCAAATTCCACAATATTGTCTTTATACTGTTTATAGAACTTAATACGTTTATCAAGGCTGGTAAACAGGCATAATAGCATGTTCTTACCCTTATCCATTTCAAGTATCTGTTGGCACTTCTCATTCTTAACTAACTCTGCACATTCAGTCAGAATGAACAAAGTTTTCTGCTGTAGAATAGAATTGGACCTAATACTCTTCAATATATCCGCCGGTGTATCAACCCATTTGATAGAATATTGCCCCATTTTTGCTATCTGTTTGATATAGATATCCCTAACAGCTATTTCCGGACCAACAAATAAGTAAACGTCCTTCATCTTGTGGGACATCATTTGTGCCTTCAATTCCGCTATTGTCATATATCACCTCAGCCAATACTTTCTTATTTCCAACATCCATGTATCTAATAACATCTGTTTAGAAACACCCCTTATACCAAGTTGACTCATATATTTACTTGTGATAGAAACTGCTGTAGCATATCTTAAAGGTTCTTCCTTCATACGTTGTACACAGATAGACATAAATATTCTTAAGAACAACTTTACATCATAACCTTCCGAATCCTGTTTGACTGCCAACTTATCCGAAATCTTAAATACATTAGAACCTTCCACTTCTGCTATGTTGTCTACCACCTTAACAACATAATCATAAAACTGTTTTGGACCGTCCTTATATAACATATCCACGTCACCCGGAACATTACAAATATCTAACAGTATTGTCAACTCTTCCGGTGTGGCATTGTGACTTCTAATGGCGTATTCCTTCAGTTCTTCCTGAGTGTAGTTGTCCATATTATATATGGTAGCCCTACTTCTTACAGTATCCAAAGTAAGGTCTGCTGACTCCAATGTCATTAAGAAATAAGCATTGTTAGGAGGCTCTTCCGTAACCTTTAACAAGGAATTCTTTGCCTGTACTGACATATTATCTGCATCCTGAATAACATAAACTATGGGATGTGTGGTTTGGTAGCATGTAGTAGTCATTTGCCTTATGGAGTCTATCTTAATGTCCGGAAGTTTATATACTAAACAGTTTGCCACATATTTCTTAAAAACTTCACATATCCAATCACACATAGTCTTTTTACCACTTCCCACAGGTCCTGTTATAATACAAAACCTGGGAAAAGAATGGTTACTAATAAGTAACTCAACAATATCTTTAAAACGCTTCTGCCCTATCATTTTATACTTTCCTCCTTTCACATCTCAATATATAATAGTAAAGCCGCCTCTATATCATATTTAGGTGTAGTACTATATTTCATGTTATTGCCCAAGGTAACAATCATATTGAGTAAACTTGTAAATAGGTCATTGAATTTCAACCATTCCGTCATTTTATCTTCGTACTCCTGTAAATGTGGAAGTGATAACTGACTCCAATCACACCCTAAGGCATACTTATTAATATCTAATAGAAACTGTATGTACCCCTTAATAAAGCGCTTTAAATCCTTCCCCTGAGCATGTATATCTTCAATAATAGCCAACATATCTTTGCTCTTACTGTACACAATACTATCTGTCAGCTGAAACATGATATCGTAATTGGTTGTACCCAATGCCTTTACCACGTTCTCAAGCGTTAAATCTTTGTTATATGATAACGCTTTATCTATAAGCGTTATAGCATCACGCATTCCGCCGTCTGCTATCTTTGCTATATAGTCTATTGCAGGTAACCAACCCGTAACATGGGTGGCATCACATCCCTCATTCTCAAGTATAAATGCTAACCTATCAACAATGCCTTGCTGACTTATACGCTGAAAATCATATCTCTGTACTCTTGAAAGTATTGTCTTGGGTATTTTCTGTGGGTCTGTAGTACAAAAGATAAAAATACTTTTTGCCGGTGGCTCTTCCAATAATTTAAGGAATGCCTGCCAACCCATTAAACTAATTGCATGGCACTCATCTATAATAAATACCTTGTATTCACTATCAAGTGCCTTTGTCTTTGCCTGTTGTACTATATTTCTAACATCTTCCACACCACTATTAGATGCGGCATCCATCTCTATAGGAATACCCTGCCCTTTATTTATTTCCTTGGCAAAAATACGGGCACAAGTTGTCTTTCCTGTTCCGGCACCCCCACAGAATAAATAGGCATGTTTTACTGTGTTATCTTCCAACTGTTGTTGAAGTATCACTTTGATACTTTCCTGTTCTGTTACGTCCTTAAAGCATGTAGGACGGTATTTTACTGCTAGTGTTATCATACTTCCTCCTTATATTTAATAAATGCCAAGGCCAATCCACAACCTAAGCAAATAATTATTCCGGTAATCCATAAGTTAATCTGGGAACCCAAACCACTTTCTTCCGGTGTTTCCCCAAAGAAACAAATTAAACCAAACATAAAACCAATCACCAATGCTGTCTTAATAATGAACAGGCATACCCGCATCATTTTATCCATTGTAAAACCTCCTTAAATGTTTTCTCATCAATAACATAATAGCGCTTGCCATTGTCCCCAAAATCAAAACAAAGGGCATTATAATCTTTACCCATAGCAAACGCTTCTTCCTTGTTTTTATCAAGCCATTCCTTCTTAATACTGAAAGAGGCTTTTTCTGTTGTACTTGTTTTACACTCAATTAACCAACTATCTGTGGTTACGTCTCCCTTTTGAAAAGGGGTGGCACCAGAATTACTTGTTTGTCTACCATCTATCTGTTTTGCCACCGCCTTTTCCTGTCGGTCACTGAAAAATCTTGTGGGTCTGTTCATATTTCATCTTCCCTGAATCTTTGCTAATAACTGCTCCATTGACATTGAAGAAGCTTTCTTGGCACCATCCAAATAATTCTGGAGATACTCCTTAGAATAGGACTCATTAGCCCACCACTCTCCTCTGTTATGAAGTTCCTCGATTAACTGTGCTTTGTTCATGTTTTTCATTTTTTATTCCTCCTTGTGAGATTTATGAGATTTTTTATAGGAGCATTCCTATATGAAACATTATACAACACGTTTTTTGAAAAGTCAACAACTTTTTTACCTAATTATGTGGTTTTTAAACAAAAAGGACCCCAGCCAACTGAGGTCCTACTTATTATATATATCACTCGTCTGTTCCGTTCTCGAACAAACTAATTACCTGAACAATATCATCATCCACTAATTTAATTGCCTGTTCATCACCGAATTGTACATCTACGGCATCTGTGGACTGTGTTTTGATATGTTTCAATAATGCCTGTAAGTCCATACTGCATTCAAAGGTATCCTTATCACCTGAAATATAATTAACAGTTTCCACACCTGTCATGGCCAAGGAAGATAACTGCAAGGACTTTCCGGTAAATTCCATCTTTATGGCATTATCATCATAAGTACCAACAAACAATGAAATTCTATCTAATGCCTGTAATAGTTCATTCTTAGGTAATTTACAATTATATGGCATATCGGAATCAAAAAATTCCTGTAATGCGTCTACCGGATAAGACTCAATATCTTCCATAACAGTGCTGTAGACAATTACATCGGGTGTACTGAATACAATAACACCCTCGTCATAACAGTCTATTGAAATAGTCTGTGCATCGGAAAGTGCCACCAAATCTAAGGCAACAGGGGAAAGAAGTGCGGCATTTCTTAATAATGATACATTATAAATACCCATTTCCTCCCCATTTGTTGCCGTTACAATATGTCCGGCGTAATAACCTGTCAAGCAAGGTGTTTCCATTGTAACTGCCAAAGAAGGTTTAATGGCATTCAGTATCTTATTCAATGTAGCGGAAGTCATTGTCTGGGTATCTTCAGTGGCATCACCTAATTCTGCCACCGGGTCCGGATACTGTATCATATTACCCATTTCATCATACTGCAATGCTAATGTATAATTACCATTACCGGTTATCTTAAGTTTGCCCTCTTCCACTTCCATGGAGATGTTGTCACAGGTAAACTTTCCTATCAGTTTAGCAAACTGTTCTGCCATTACTGTAGCATAAAAATCACCTGCAACTCCTTCCTGTCTTACATATAAATAATTGGTGCTGGTGGAATCCGATGTACATAATGTAAGAACATTGTCTTTGACACGAATACACATAAGCTGAGTGAGTGGAAGTAACTTATTGTTACCCACACCCTTGTAGGACTTTGCCACAAGAGTCTTGAATGATTCCGTTGCTAATGTTAATACATTAGACTGTTCCTTTGTTACTGTCTTTTTCTTGCCTGCCATAATAGCCTCCTTAAATATTCATATTAGCATACTCTCTCCAACGGTCCGGAAAGAAATGACGCTTTATTATATCATGTACAGATACACCGGATTTCTCCATGTTATGCTTTGCTACCATTCTGTCAATCTTCCTTGTGTGAATTCTACGGAACATTGACATATTTCTTTTCTTCCTACGAGATACAATCTTCTGGTACTCTTCCTCTTTCATAAAATTCCTCCTAAAATAATTTCTTTCTTTTGGATTGTAATTCCTGTTTGATAATATATTGCATATCCTCAACCTTTACTTGTTTAGGTTGAGCAACATATTCTGAAATTGAAAAGTTTCTGTCTATCTTTGTTTTAATATACAGTGCTATTTGGTCCACTGTGTAGCACCTTAACATTCTCCTGCCCTGCTCATCATTAACACTAATTGGAATTATATCTTTCTTTTCAATCAATTTGAGTTTAACAAGTCTGTCAAGACATTTGGACTGTTCCAAGATGAACCATGACTTGTATTTCGGGTCACTTAGCTTTACCTTATCAAAGTAAGTTCCAATTCGGGTTCCGGGGTGTTTTTCCAACACCCTTTCACCCTCAGCCTTGACAGACTTCATGTATAATTCCATATTACAGATAGAACTATCAAATACCTTTTCTAACCAATTACCATACTCACGTGTAGTAGTTAACACCGGACTGATAATATGGTCATTATGCACCAAAACAAATGTGTTCAAAAGTTCTCCCATATATACTCCTTACTTAATCAAACTATAAAACTCCTGCCGTAAAGTAACATCTTCCCTGAACACTCCTTTACAACATGCTGTCTTGGTTTTACTACCCACCTTCTTGATACCACGTGCTGTCATACAGGAATGACTTCCTTCTATAACTACTATAATATCATCCGTTTCAAGTACCTTTTGAAGAACTTCATATATATCAGTTCCAATACGTTCCTGAAGTTGTAGACGTTTAGCACACATATCCGCTATCCGGGCAACCTTAGAAAGTCCAATAACTTTTCCTTTAGGTATATACCCAACAGATACCTTCATATCGTACATTAACGCCACATGATGCTCACAATAACTAAATATCGGAATGTTATCTATAACAACTAAATCCCCGGTTGTAGTGTCCTCAAAACACTTATTAAACATCTGAGCAATCTCTTCATTAGTATAACACATTCCTTCAAAGACTTCCTGGTACATCTTGGCAACTCTTCTGGGTGTTTCCTTTAATCCTTCACGTTCCGGGTCATCCCCAAGTGCCTCAAGTAACAATCTAACTGCCTCTTCCACCTTACGACTATCAATCTGCTTCATATCATACACCCCTTTCATTAGGGTCCCAGATAAATTTGTGGAGCTGTAACTGTACCTTCCAATTCCATAATTCGTGTTTTTGTACAAACTCCACCAACTTAACAGGTTCTATCTGTCCGAATACCGGACTAAGATATATCTGAGCCTTTACCTTCATCTGGTGGGTAAGTTCTAAAGCCTGCTCCATATCTTCTTCGGAACCCACCACAAACTTCAACACATCATTTTCGTTTAGAGTGCTTATAGCATACAGATTCATGTGCTCGGACATTCCGCTTGCCTTTGTCTTATAATCCATTGTGTAGAATATATCATGAGGTGCAGATGTTACTAATCCGGGAGTAATGGAACCATTGGTTTCCACATTTATCTGATAATGTATTCCTGTTAAACGTGTCAAATCTGCCAAACGTCTTAACAGTTCATTCGTTTCATAATGAAGTAAAGGTTCCCCTCCGGTAAGTGTTATATTCGGACAACCAAAATTCTTAACCTGCTTTACGATTTCACCGATGGACATTTCGGTATAATCTCCACCCTCACAGGCATAACGACTATCGCAATAACTGCACTTGAGGTTACACCCATATAATCTTATAAATGTACAAGGAAGTCCGGCTCTTTTTCCTTCTCCCTCAATACTGTTAAAGATTTCAACTACCTTCATTCATCATCACCCCTTTCATATGTGGCTATGTTACCTTCAGACTCCTGTACAGTTACCTTATAACAATAACCGTATTCACAGAGGTCTGTGACTTTATCACATATCCATTTAGCAATATTTTCTGCTGTAGGATTAATGTCCGGCAACAACTGATTAAGATTCCCATGGTCTAAATAACCATGTATTTCTTTCTTAACCTGTGCAAAGTCAACAACCATCCCATACTGTGTTAACTTCTTAGACTTACAATGGACAGTAATTATCCAATTATGCCCATGTAAATTTTCACATTTAGAAGTGTAGGGTAACTTCAGTTGATGTGAACCTGCTATCTCCATTCTCTTAGATACGTAGTACATAATCACTCCTCCTTTAACAACGGGTCCACCAGACCATTTCTTTCAAAAGCGATTTTTCTCATATGACAGGGACCACAATGACCACAAGGCTTCTCCCCATTTCTATAACAGGACCATGTATGTTCAAAGGGTGCTCCATATTTATTTCCAAATGCTACTATTTCATGCTTCATAAGATTCCCAACAGGAG
>JAEEGK010015123.1_pt1 | contig 17159 bp, 12 predicted proteins | sample 8958771 | NCBI WGS metagenome assembly JAEEGK01 (sample SAMN16246547, study PRJNA631951) | gut metagenome | biome: gut microbiome; feature: rumen; material: SC-attached | host: Bos | place: Iran: Karaj | collected 2018-10
CACTTTCTGGTAGCGCCAGTCTGGGGCTGGCTTGCGCTCCGGATGCTCGATGAAGAACTCCCTGGGCGTCTTGTGGTAGTTGCAGGATCCTGTATGGTCGCATTTGCCCACGGTGGGATCCAGGGGCTCGCCGTTCTCATCGACGTAGAGCGTGAAGCAGTGGGGCTTCTGGCAGTTTGGGCAGGTGTGGCGCGATGCCGGGCCTGCGTATTTCTGGAGTTGGTACATAGCTAATCGTCATTGAAGGGTAATCGGGTTTGCCGTCCACAAGTGTCCACATCGTCCACGGTGTCCACGTCCGTGGACGGCTGGACAGGCCCGAGCTGGCCTTTCTCCTTGAGGCGGTTGACGACGTTGCCCACCAGGGATTTGGAGAGGTTGAGCTCGTCGGCAATCTCCCGGTAGGACTTGCCCTGCTCGTAGAGCGTGCGGATGTTGAGGTCGCGGGTGTCGATGTCTTTTTCCGTGCGCTCTTTGAGGTGCTCCCTTTCCGGACAGGTGTCCAGGAGGCGGAAGTGGACGAAGGCGTAGTCGTGGACAATCTCGCAGGTGATGACGTTCTCCGGGCCGTATTCAAACTTGCCGTGGCGGACTTTGACCTGCTTGATGTAGCGGAGGTCCTGGTCTTTGGCGGACTGGCCGATGGCGAAGACGCTGTCGAAGAAGTTGAACAGGCGGGAGCTGCCGGCCAGGTCGTTTCGTGTGATGGGGCTGCAGAGAGCGCGCTTAGGTGTGTGGGCGATAATCAGGAGGTTCCAGTTGTGCTTTATCTTGAGCATCTTCAGCTTCTGCATGAAGGTGCCGGCATCCTGGCCTTTGTCCATATTATTGCAGAGGTAGCCGATGTTGTCCACCATCACTGTGTTGCATCCCATCTTTTCGGCGGTCTCCTCGATGTGTTGGAGCATGAGCTCTTCGGCGTTCTTGGGCATCATGAACATTGGGTCGATTTCGGCACGCAGGAACCCTTGGGGAAAGGTGTGCGTGGAGGTGCCGTCTTCGCTGGTGTAGCGGAGCTGGAACTGTTTGTCGGAGAGTTCGCAGTCGATGTAGAGGACACGCCTGGTGCGGGCAATCTCATCGGCCATCTGGACGGCGAGGATGGATTTGCCTAGGTTGGAGTCGGCAAAGAGGCAGCAGACTTCGCCTTCGTACCAGAGGCCGTGCCAGAGGGAAACGGGGTCGGGCCGTTTCCGGGCGTCGTCCACGGTCTGATTGGCGGTCTTGACGAGGAACATTCCGCTTTTGGTGGTGTTCTCCGCCTCTTCCAGGACTCCGGATATCGCTTTCAGCGGGTCGGTGGCCATCGTCATCTCCTCCTGCGCTGCTTTTCACGGATGGGGGCTCCCTTCCGTTTGTAGTTGATGACGAGCTCGCGGTCGAATAGTCTCTTGCCGTCGGGCATAGTGTAAGGGAGGCGCGTCTCGATGGGGCCTTCGTCGCAGTACCGGAAGATGGTGCGGGTGCTGACGTTGAGGATGCGCGCCGCTTCGTTCAGGTCAATGAGGTCTTTGCTTTGCTGGAGCATGGTGTCCTTGACCGCTTTCGATACAGCCTTGGTGATTGCCGGCTCCAGGACCTGGTCGAAGAATTCTTTGAACATATCTTCAGTTGACATGGTTGAATTGCTTTACGTTTTTTAATTATGGGGTTCGGCCAAACCTCGCTATGTAATTGCTAGCGAGGGCAAAAGTATTGCATTCATTTGGCACTGACAATGTGACAAAATCCGCGTTTTGTGGCTCGTTTTGGACTGTTATTCAGTTCGTTTGACGAATTGACAAAAACACGGATTATCAGATATTTGGACTTGCGGTTGCGGTGGTGCTCTTGTGGCTCTGCTGGCACCACAATAACGTTTATGCGCAAGTCGGGTGTGTGTCACTGTATGACAGAATTTTTCGTAAAAAAGTGGGGTTTTTGTGTCAATGGCGCGTGCCAGTGACGGGGGACAAAAAAGGCTCCTTCGGAGTGAAGGAGCCGGGGTTGGGGCGCTTGCAGCCCCGCTGGCTAGTTGAAGTAGTCGTACTTGTCTGAGAGCTTTTCAGCTACGTCCAGATGGTCGGCCTTGATGTATTTCCGGAGCATCTCAAGGTCCTGGTGGCCGGTGATCTTGATGATGTCGTAGGCGTCTATTCCGGCGAGGAACATGAGGGTGGCGCCGGTTCTCCGGGCCGTGTGAGACATGATGAGTTTGTATTTCTCCACCATCTCCGTCTTCTTGACGCCGCCGTTGGTTGTCTCCCTGGGAACAAGCTGGGTTATGCCGGCTTTTTCGCCTACTTTCTTGATGAGGCGGTTGATGGTCTGGTCCTCGAGGTGCGGGAGGTTGTAGTCGTACTTTTCCAGGATCTCCTTCAGCTCGGTTTTGCAGGGGATGCTGACCTTGGCTCCGGTCTTCTGCTGGGTGATGTCGATGAAGGTGATTTCCTTGGTCTTGATGGTGGGCATCTTCTCGCCGGGATTGTCCGGATCGTCCACTTCCTCAACCCAGTGCTTCTTTTTGGTGTGGATGTCTTCCTTCTTGATGTTGTTGTAGTCAGAGATTCGCTGAGCAGTCCAAACGCCTACCATGAAGATATCGCGCGCCAGTTCTGCAGCCGGCTCCAAGTCTGAGAGGTCAGCCTTCATCATCGCCTCTAGCTCTTCCATCGTCAGGTATATGGAATCAACATCTATACGTGTACCTTTGAATCGGTTATTCTTGTATATGGAGGAATTGTGGTATCCCTCCGCCTCGGCAGCTGCCATAATGGTTTTCAGCTGCTTTACAATCTTACCGGTCGAGTTGATGTTATACTCCCTCTTAGCCAGGTATGCAGTGAAATCATAATAGAACTGCATATCTATGTCGTTGAAGTCATACTGGCGCTTCTTCTCCTTCTGGAAGGCATCGAACTGCTTGAGGGCAGTCTTGGCCGCCTTGATGGTTCCAAGAGCATAGGATGTGCCGCGAGAAGTTTTTCGGGAGCCATTCTGGATTTCAGTCAGGAAGTGGTTGATGAATTTGTTCAGAGTCATCCTTTCCTCTTCGGCCTTCATCTTTGCCTTTTCTTCTTTCCTTCTTCGTTGAGCTGCCCGTGCCTCCGCCATCACAACGGCGTCGATGATTTCACGGACTTCTTCCTTGGTAGGTGCCACACTCCTCTTGCATGCCATATCCAGATTCTTTTTGATCTCATCCATTTTGGATGTCAGTTCCGGATAGGCATCTCTGAAGTTCTTAAGAGTCGTGTTGCTTTTCTTGGATTTGTTCCAGGCCTGGATATCGACATCCAGCCCGGAAGCCATACGGTAATCAATGCCAAGTACACGCGACTGGCAACGGACAATCAGGGTCGCTGTTCCCTTTGTCTCTTTAGTTCGGATTTTGAATTCTGTAGCCATAGCACATATAGTTCATAAACGCATTACAAATATACGAATTATTTCCGTACAATGTGCCTACAATGTGCCTACTATTTGCAACAAATTGGAAATGGTAGGAAAACAATATCAAGCTATATCGCTAATATTCAGTATATTATATTTCCACTCCTTCCCATTGTGTTCCAACGAGGTGGTGTTCCCAGCACCACTGAAACCCGCTGATTATCAGCGGGTTTTTTGTTTTCCAACATCTCACCGCCCCCCCGCTTCGGCCTCTGCCTCATGCACACAGCTCATGCACACACCTCGTGCACCAAAAGGGCCGTTTTCGTGCTCGAACCTACCAAAAACAGGGACTCGTGCACCGGAAGGGCCTTTCCGTGCTCGAACACACCAAAATCGGGGACTCGTGCACCAGAAGGGCCTGTTTCGTGCTCGAACACACCAAAACCGGGGACTCGTGCACCGGCAGGGCTGCTGTCAAGTATCCCAAGTATTGTAAATCCCTCTTTTATTTCGTCTGATTTTTGCAAAGACTCGTTGCCGAATTGTGTTTTAAAAGAATGAAAAGACAAGTATATCTGGACAACCTCAAGTTGTTTCTTACTCTCTTGGTGATTTTTCATCACGCGGCGCAGCCTCATATGCCGGGCAGTTACTGGCCCTATCATTTTTCAGATGATTCGATGTTGATGCCAGGAATATGGCATTTCCTGTCCACGAATGCGTCGTTCTTCATGGGGCTGTTCTTTTTGATTGCCGGTTATTTTGTTCCCAGGAGTTATGACAAGCAGGGCCCGGCACGGTTTGCCAGGAAGAAACTTGTTCATCTCGGTATTCCCTGCGTGCTGATGACGGCGCTTATTTCGGTCTTCCTCGTACATCATTTTGAGATAGCACATATGTGGTTCCTGGAGAACCTTTTGTTCTTCTCCCTGCTTTATACTGTATTCAGATTGTTCTTTCCTGTTCCTCTTTCTTTTACGAAGAGGGGTCCAAGCATCTGGCTGCTGCTGGCAGTTGCTATCGGCATGGGTGCTGTCGTTCAGCTTGTGCGCCATTTCTTCGCCCAGGATTACTGGGTGGGGCTTGGCCACATACTCTTCTTCGAACCTGCCAGATACGGTCAGTATGTGATCATGTTTATCCTGGGCCTTTTCGCCAGCCGCTGTGATTTCTTTGAAAGGATGGATAAGAAGACGGGACTCACCAGCCTTGTGGCAGGAGGCCTTCTTGCCATCGGCAACTACCTTCGTGCAGGCGGCCCGTGGGACCACATTGTCACGACATGTTTCGGCTTTTATGAGTCCATGATGAGCATTACCATCAGCTTCGGGCTCATCTGGCTCTTCCGGGAAGGGTTAAACAGGAGCAACCGCTTTGTCTCCTGGTGCAGCGCCCAAACCATGTGGGTGTACATTGTCCACCTTCCGCTGATGGTCTGCCTCCAATTCGCATTCGACGGCCTCCTGATGCCTCCGATCCTCAAGTTTCTTTTCATCGGCCTTCTCTCTACCGTCGTCTCATTCCTCGTAGCCGGACTCATCACGTGGTTTCTCTCCCTTTTTCGCCGAAACGCTAGAGGATAGATGCAAGATTGCCGCTACATGGGGATTGATAGAATGTGGCCGATAACAAAGGTCCGCAACAATGTAAAACAATTTGATCCATGAAGCATTTTGGCATTTTGGCTGCGATGGCAGCGCTGATTATGACAGGGACATCCTGCGAGGACAAGTTTGCTAAGGATGGAAACTGGCCACCTATTATGATGGATAAATCCGAGGTCCACTTCACTTCTGAAGGCGGCGAGGAAACGGTAACCGCCAAGAATTACAGCCACTGGTGGATTAACGGCGGATATGAAGATGCCCTGGAGGTAAACGGCAGATTGGATTATTTGAACTACGTCTGTGCCGAGTCCACAGACGGCCAGGATGCATATACATACGACATTCTTGATGGCGGCTGGTATCACGCATCTGTCCCGGACAAAGGGCGGAGCAACAAGCTCATCATCACTATGGACCGGAACGACACCGCCAAGCCCCGTCAGGCAACCATCGAGATGGAAGCCGGAGATGCATTTACCAGGGTGAAGATTTATCAGGATTAGTCCTGCTCGGCCCTCTACGCCCCAGGACTTCGATTGAGGGACCTAATAAGAAAGGCGCAAAGACAGCATCATTTTTCAAAAATATGTATATTTACATGGATAAACTATTGGAAGCCATGAAAAATATTCTGTTCATCGCCCTTGCCGCGACGCTGGCTCTCACCGGCTGCAAGAATACGACCAACCAAAATGCGCAAAATATGAACCTGAACGAAGTCATCGGCCGGAAGAACTTCGGCCCCAATCATGCCCTTGTCACCACGCCTCAGCCCTGCGTGATGATTGCCACCTGGGATAAGGACCACAACCCGGACGTGATGATGGCCGCCTGGGCCGGACAATACGACGCTAAGAAAATCGTCATCAGCCTGTCCAAACACAAAACCACGGAAAACCTGGAGCAGACCGGCGCCTTTACCGTAAGTTTTGCCGATATCCGCACCGTCGCAGAGTCGGACTACTTCGGCCTGGTGAGCGGCAACAAGGTCCCCGACAAGGTGGCCAAGGTGGGCTTCACCGTTACGCCCAGCCCCAATGTGGACGCGCCCATCATCAACGAGTACCCCCTTACCCTGGAGTGCAAGGTGGTGAGCTGGAAGGACGGCATCCTCGTCGGTGAGGTAATCAATCAGAGTGCCGATGAAAGCATCCTCACGGACGGCAAAGTGGACCTTGCCAAACTGCAGCCCATCGTCTTCGACGCGCCCGGAATGTGTTACCGCGCCATCGGCGAACCCGTCGGCGGTGCCTGGAATGCCGGGAAAAAATTTACTGAATAAACACTCCCTGACAAGAGATGCGGAAGGCTCTTTCTTTATTGTGCCTGGCCCTGATGCTGCCGGTTTTCCCGGCCCGGGCCGGCAAGGTGGTCACGGACAGTCTCCAAAGCGCTGTCCTGAACGCCTGTGTGAAGTATAACGTGTACCTCCCCGAAGGGTTTGACGGTAGCGGGAAGCAGTACCCGGTAGTCTATCTCCTGCACGGCCTCAGCGACGACTATCAGTCCTGGGTCCAGAAGGGGAACATGCAGATTGTCGCGGATGAACTCATCGGCACGGGCGAAGCCTGCGAGATGGTGATCGTGATGCCCAATGCCGGCGGCCCCGATACGCGCAACACCTGGAACGGCTATTTCAACATGCCCGGCTGGTCCTATGAGGATTTCTTCTTCCAGGAATTCATCCCGGCCGTGGAGACAAAATACCACATCTACGGCGACAAAGGCCACAGGGCCATCATGGGCCTGTCCATGGGCGGCGGCGGAAGCACGGTCTATGCCCAGCGGCATCCGGACATGTTCTCCAGCTGCTACGCCATGAGCGCCTGGCTGGACAATAGCCAGAACGAAGTATGGCCGATCGATTCCCCGAAGGACTGCCTGTACTATGTAGCCAACGCCGTGCGGGAGCACTCGGCCCTGGAGTATATCGATAAGGCCGATGAAACCTCGCTCGCACGCCTCCGCACCGTCGCCTGGTTCATCGACTGCGGCGACGACGATTTCCTGCTGGATATGAACCTGGCCCTGCATCAGAAGATGCGCGACCACGGTGTCCAGAGCCAGCTTCGCGTAAGGAACGGCTCCCACAACTGGGAATACTGGCACCTGGCCCTCCGCTGGTCCCTCCCCTTCGCCAGCCGGAACTTCAAGTAGCTCTTTTGCCCCCAGCCGCCTTGCCGGTTTTGGCAGGTTCGAGCACGAAATGGGGCGTTTTGGTGCTCGAGGGTGGTACTATAACTCTTTTTTGATAAGGGGCAGGAGGCCTTCATCGGCGGGGAGCCAGTTGACTTCCTGCAGTTCGTCGGCCCCAAGCCAGCGTGCGGCTTCGTGTTCGTTCAGATGCAGGGCTTCACTGAGCAGGGAGCACATGTAGCAGTGCATGGTCAGGTGAAACTGGGGATAGTCGTAGTCCACGGTGGTCAGGTACTTGTCCACGCTGATCTCTGTGGACAGTTCCTCCCTTATTTCCCTTTTGAGCGCTTCTTCGGGCTTCTCCCCCGCTTCCATCTTCCCGCCCGGGAACTCCCACCAGTCCTTATACTCCCCATACCCTCTCTGCGTGGAGAAGATCTTATTGTCTTTCCTTATGATCGCCGCTACTACTTCAATCTTTTTCATGCGTTTTCCTTTTCGTCATTCGTCATGCCCGGCTTCCTTTTCGTCATGGGCTCCCTTTTCGTCATGCCCGGCTTCCTTTTCGTCATGCCCGGCTTGACCGGGCATCTCTTCCTTTTCACGTTTGTGTCTCTCTCCCCTCAGTTCTTCCAAATAACTGGCAGTAATAACACCCGAAGGCAAGGCAATAATAGCAACTCCAAACAGGGAAGACAGCATACTCACGAAGCGTCCTACGTCGGTGACGGGGATCATGTCTCCGTAGCCCACGGTGGTCAGTGTCACCGTGGCCCAATAGAGGGCGTCAAAGAAGTGTTCGAAGGTAACGGCTCCTGTATTCGGGTTGATCCGCGGTTCCACGTTATACATGATGAGCGCGGTGAGGAATACATAGAACATGGCAATCCCCAGAACGGAGATCAGGACTTCCCTCTCTTTCCGGATCACGCGTCCCAAGGCGCGGATCTTACTGGAATAGCGGATGAACTTAAACAGGCGCAGGATTCGCATCATGCGCATCATTCGCAGGATCTTGAATCCTCTTCCCAGGAAATGAAGTCCGGGAAGGATGGACAGAAGGTCGATGATGGCCCATCCGGTAAACGGGTACAGGACAAAGGACCATCCCTTTTTCTTGAGCCTGAAATCCGCGGTCATCCAGCGAAGGAGATAATCCAGGATAAAGAACGCCACGGTCACATGTTCAATCAGAAGGAACGCTGCGTTCTCCTCGACAAACATCAATGGAATAATGCTGGCCGTAATGGCCACCAGCATCAACACATCATAGGCAATGCTAATGTTATCTCCCGAATGCCCCTGTTCAATAATCTCGTATATCCTTTTTCTCATATTCTTGTAAACCCACCATATTTCGCGGACCAAAATTACAAAATATAACGCAGAAAACAATTATCCTTATCATCCCAAGCCTTCCTCCCTGTCATCCCGAGCCTTCCTCCCTGTCATCCTGAGCATTCCTCTCTGTCATCCCGAGCCTTCCTCGCTGTCATCCTGAGCATTCCTCTCTGTCATCCTGAGCGAAGCGAAGGATCTATCAACCAACCGTCATACCCCCGTCATACCGCACCCGAAAATCGTCATGCCCGGCTTGACCGGGCATCTCTCTCCCTCTCCGTCATGCCCGACCTGATCGGGCATCTCTATTTCGGTAGGTAAGCAGGTTTTGTGTTGCAGGTCAGGGCGAGTAGCGTCCCCGGTCCGCAAAAATCGCCTGACCCGCGACGTTAGAATGCACCAGAGGCCGATTTGCGTCCCCGTTCAGCCGAAAAACGCGGACCGGCGGCACAACTACCCCCGACCGGCGGCACAACTACCCCCGTCCGGGCATTCCCTTCGTTAACGGGATGGCCGATCCGGTCGGCCATGACGGTGATCCGGTTGCCCGTGACGGTGATCCGGTCGGCCATGACGGAGATCAGGTCTGTCAATGACGGCCCAGACTGGGCAGGGGAGTGTTTTTGGTTATGCGAATAAAATATCGTAAATTTGTGCGTACTGTCCCTGGACAGTGACTGTAAATTGTTTATACTAGAAACACTGTATGAAAAACGCTTCTAAAAGCCTGATGCTCACGTGCTTATCTTTGCTCGTGAGCGTTATTGCCTTTGCACAGGTGACCACCTCATCCATGAGCGGACGCGTCACGGACGTGGTAGGACCCGTAGTCGGTGCCACCGTGTTGGCTGTTCATCAGCCCACCGGTTCGCAGTTTTATGCGGTTACCGATGCAAAAGGTTACTATCGGCTCAACGGAATTACAGCCGGCGGTCCCTATACGGTGACCGTGGCTTGCATGGGCTATGCCGATACCGTCTTCAAAGGCATCAACGTAGCCCTGTCCGATAACCTGATTCTGGACGCCACCCTCACGGAAGAGAGTCTCACGCTGGAAAGCGCTGTGGTGCAGGTGGAGGGTAAGACCTCCAACATGCGCAGCGACCGTGCCGGTGCCATCACCTCCATGTCGGCCCGCGAAATCCAGGCCCTGCCTACCGTGAGCCGCAGCATGAACGACCTTCTCAAACAGACGCCCCAGGCCTATGTGGACGGCTCCAAGGTCTCCATCGGCGGCGGTAACTACCGCCAGTCCTATGTGACCGTGGACGGTGCTGCCTTCAACAACGCCTTCGGTATCGGCTCCAACCTGCCCGCCGGCGGCAGCCCTATCTCCCTGGATGCCCTCGAGCAGATGGCCATCTCCGTCACCCCTTACGATGTTCGCCAGTCCGGCTTCACCGGCGGTGGCATCGCCGCCACCACCAAGAGCGGTACCAACGAGGTCACCGGATCGGCCTATGTGTACTTCCGCAACCAGAACATGAGAGGCCTCGAGGTGGCCGATTACAAGCACCTCACCCAGGACCCCAGCCGTTACCTCATGTACGGCGCCTCCGTGGGCGGCCCCATCATCAAGGACAAACTCTTCTTCTTCTTCAACGTAGAGGCCGATAAGAGCGTTTCGCCCGGCCCTACCCGCCGTCCGTCCAACAATATCGACGACGGAACCGGCAAACTGGTGCGAGACGGCGACAAGGAAGTGTTCACCAACGGTAACGACGGCGTCGCCCGTCCCAGCGCCGTGGTGCTGGACGCCCTGAGCAAGTACGTCATGGACACCTACGGTTACGATACCGGCGTGTACAGGGGCTACTCCACCGAGTCTCCTTCCCTGAAGCTCCTGGCCCGCATGGACTGGAACATCAACCACAACCACAAGCTGAACATCCGTTACAGCCTCACCCGGTCCAAGTACGCCAGCAATCCTTCCACTTCCCTTACCGGTTTCAAGGATGTCAGCTACGCACCCTTTGGCGACCGTACTTCCATGCACTCCGTTTACTATAAGAACTCCCGTTACTATCAGGAACAGAACTTCTACTCCTGGGCCGCCGAGCTCAACTCCCGTTTCCTGGACGGCCGCCTGAACAACACCCTGCGCGCCACCTACTCCCACCAGTACGATCCCCGTACCCAGGAAGGCGGTTACTTCCCGGGCGTGGATATCGTGGTAGGCACGGATGCAACCAAGGACCGCGCCATCTACACCGTGTTCGGTTCCGAGACCTTCTCCTACGGTAACCTGCGTGACGTCCATACGGCCCTCGTGACCGACGAACTCACCCTGAGCGCCGGCATCCACAACCTGCTGCTGGGTCTCCAGTACGAGTACAACCACACCACCAACGGTTACCAGACCCAGGGCGGTGTCGCCTATGTGTTCGAGTATCCCACCGAGCAGGCCTTCTATTCCTCCATCCTGGACGGAACGGTGTTCGACAATCCTTCCCAGTTCGCCGTTACCCACGGTAACAACGCGACCTTGAGCCAGGAATATCCGACCTTCGTATATAAGCAGGCATCGGCCTATCTGCAGGACCAGATCAACTTCTCCAACAACTTCCGCTTCACCGCGGGTCTCCGTCTGGAATATCCTGTCTATCCTTCCATGGATTACAACTACAATCCCATGGTGGCCGAGACGGCCTTCGCCGGCACCTACACCAACCCAGAAGGCAAGTACGACACTTCCGTGCTTCCCAAGGCACGCCTCACCCTGTCTCCACGCGTGGGCTTCAACTGGGATGTGCTGGGCAACCGCAAGGTGGTGCTCCGTGGCGGTACCGGTATCTTTGTGGGCCGTATTCCCTTCGTGTGGATCGTAGCCCAGGCCGGTAACTCCGGCGTGGTGCAGACGCCCATCGCCCTCAAGGCCCCCAAGGATAACATCCCTGCCATCAGCGCCGACCGTGACGCCATGATCCAGGCCATCTACAACGGTAGTTATACGCCCCAGATTCCGGAGAAACTCACCCAGCTCACGCTGATTGACCCCTCCATCAAGAATCCCCGTAACTGGAAGACTTCCCTGGCAGTGGACGTGGAACTCCCGGCCGACTGGGCCTTCTCCCTGGAAGGTGTCTACAGCAAGGAGATGTATCCTATCACCATCACCAACATCGGCCTCAAGGAGCCTTCTTCCCTGGCCGAGGTTCCCAACATCAGCGCCCGTCCCTACTATTCCAACGGTTACTATGACAGCAACATCAACGACGCGTTCCTGCTGCAGAATGTGAACAACAGGGCTCTGTGGGGTTACTACTATTCCGTGACCGCTTCCCTCCAGAAGAGACTGTGGAAGGGCCTCACCGGAAACATCAGCTACACCTACACCGACGCCCGTTCGGTCAACGACGGTATCGGCGACCAGGTTGTTTCCGCCTGGAAGGCCCTCGTCTCCAAGCGCGGTACCAACAATATGGAACTGGGTGTTCCTAACTACGTGATGCCGCACCGTGTGATGGCCAACATCACCTGGAGCAAGGATTACTTCAAGTACTTCGGCACCACCATCGCTGTACAGTATTACGGCGGCCCCCGCAGCCGCGGCAGCATGGACTACGTGGACAACATCTACAACGACGGCGCCAAACAGTATAGCCTCATCGACATCCCGACGTACGCCGACCTGTTCGGGGCCGATGGCTGGCAGTTCAACACTTGTACTTATAAGGATGCCAACAAGGTGGATCAGACCTACACCGCCGAGCAGCAGAAACTGGACTTCTGGGCCTACATCCAGCAGGATCCTTATCTGAGCAAGCACACCGGCGAAGTGGCCGAGCGTAACACTATCGTCGCTCCCTGGGTGCACCAGTTCGACCTCAAGTTCGCCCAGAACTTCTACTTCTATACGGGTCCCAAGCACCACAAGCACACCATCCAGCTGGGTATGGATATCCAGAACGTGGGCAACATGCTGAATCCCTGGTGGGGTAACGTATGGTCCGTGAATGTTTCCGATGGTTATGGCAACACCAAGCCGCTCAAGCTGACCAACCCGGACAAGGTTTATCTGGAAGGTGCCAAGCCCGTCTTCGAGTTCCTGCGTAACGGTACCGAGGTCCTGGACAAGTCTTTCTCCCGCGCCAGGTCCACGGCGAGCACCTGGAGTATGCAGATCAGCGCCCGTTACATCTTCTAATTCCTGCGCCTTATGAAAATCAAGCATATACTTTTCTCCATGGCCCTTGTGATGGCTGTTGTAGCCTGCAAGGAGGAATCCTTCAGCGTGAAAGACCCCATGATCACCACTTCCCAGGCCGTTTTCACGATGGAAAGCACGGCTGCAGGAACGGTCCAGTTCACGGTCTGCGCTAACATGCCCTGGCATATCGTGGTGACTCCCGGCAATGCAACCAGCAAGGTCAACGATATCCGTGTTACCCCCATGTCCGGCGAAGCCTCGTTGCGTCCTGTCCCGGTGACGGTGACCTTCGGCGCCAACAAGGACCTCAAGCGTGACGCCGTCATCTCCATCATTGCGGATGCCGCCGGCGCCGCAGTCCGTCTGTCCCAGCCCGGTGACAACGATCCCAAGGAAGTGAAAGGCTCCCGCGAGACCCCGTATAAGCCGATGGACCTGGTCAAGGATTACAACAGCGGCAACGTCCAGAAGGGCGAAGTCCTGTACGTACAGGGCATTGTCTATAAGGTAGTTGACCTCTCTCCCAAGAAGGAAGACGGCTCCGGCTTCGGCAATGCCACCTTCTGGATATCCGACGACGGCACCGCTCCGGACGATGACAACGAGGCCTTCGAGGTCTATCGTGCCAAGGACTTCGGCATGGCCGATATCACCAACGGCGAGCTTCTCAAGGTCGGCGACCTGGTTACCGTTTACGGCCCTGTCACCAAGTATAACAAGACCGTGGAAACCGACCAGAACAAGGCCCAGATCATCGCTGTCAACGGTGTCGGCTCTCCTTTCGGCGCCGGTACCGACGACCTGCCCTACAATGTGGGCATGGCTTTGAACCGCTGCCAGGAAACCGGCACTACCGCTACCGAGGAGCTGCTGGTGAAAGGTATTGTCTGCAAGGTTAATGTAGTTGACATTACTGCCGGCAAAGTAACTTACTGGATCTCCGATGACGGCTATCTGCCCGAATCCGAAACCTCCGTGCTTCAGATTCTTAATGGTAAGGGCCTTGGTAATGAGGTCTTTACGGAAGAGACACTGCCGAAGCTGGGTGACGAAGTTGTCGTAAAGGGATCGCTCGTGAACTATATTGATGAGAAAGAGAAAAAGACTCCCAGAATGAATGAGGGCAACCAGATTGTCCTTTTGAACGGTGAAACCGAGAAACAATAACAAAATAATAATCATATGAAACTTAGAAAACTCTTTTTGACAGTCCTGGCCGGAGCGGCACTGCTCACGGCTTGTGACAAGAAAGAAGTGGATCTGGGTCCTGCGAAGCTTACCGTGAACCCCACGGACGTAGCTTTCGAGCAGGATATGGATTCCAAGGATATTAGCCTGGTCGCCACCCGCGACTGGGCCGTGACCGGATTGCCGGACTGGATCGCCCTCTCCAAGGAGTCTGGCGCCGCCAATCCCGACGCTCAGAAAGTGGTCATCTCCGTAACCCAGAACGAGGGTTACAACCGTTCGGCCACCCTTACCTTCTCCATCGGATTCGCCCGTTCCGTCCTGCACGTGTCGCAGGCCGGCCCCGACGGCGAAGTGGACAACGGTGACGGTTCCAAGACCAACCCCTACAACGTGGAAGGCGTCATCGCTTTCGTTACCGCTCTGGGTGACAAGGAAAGCGAGAACAACGTCTATGTGAAGGGTAAGATCAGCGCCATCTCCGAGGAATACTCTACGCAGTACGGTAACGGTGCTTTCACCATCTCCGACGACGGCACTACCGAGAGTCCCCAGTTCACCGCTTACCGCGTGCTGTACCTGGGTAACAAGAAGTTCGCTTCCGGAGACACCCAGATCCAGGTGGGCGACGACGTCATCCTCTACGGTAAGGTGGTCAACTATAAGGGTAACACTCCGGAGACCGCCCAGGGCGCTGCCTTCCTGTTCAGCCTGAACGGCGTGGACAAGGGCGGTGACGGTGGCCAGGGCGGAGACGGCACCGCAAAGGGTACCGGTACCCTGGAAGATCCGTACAACCCGGCCGGTATTGCCGCCGTGGCTGCTGCTCTGGCCGACAACGCCGTGTCTACGGAGAGCTACTACATGAAGGGTAAGATCTCCAAGATTGCCGTGAGCAAGAACGTGGACCAGACCTTCGCCAACAGCGGAGACTATGGCAACGCCTCTTTCTATATCACCGATTCCGAAGACGCCACCGGCGAATTCTACATCTATCAGACGTATTATCTGGGTAACCGCAAGTGGGTTACCGGAGACACCGATATCAAGGTGGGCGACGAGGTCATCGTCTATGGCCCCGTCACCAAGTATGTGAGCAGCTACGGCACCACGCTGGAGACTTCCGGCAAGGGCGCCAGCTATATCTACAGCCTTAACGGCACCACCGGCACCGACACACCTCCGACTCCGGTCGTAGAGCCCAAGGGCACCGGCACCAAGGACGATCCGTTCAACGTGGCCGCTGCCATTGTCAAGGCTAAGGAAACGGGCGAAACCGTAACCGCCGACGAGTACTACATCAAGGGTATCGTCGCAACGGTCTCCCTGAGCGCCGAACATAAGAACGCCGACCTGAATCTGGTCGATGTCGAAAACGGCGAGGTGTTCAAGGCTTTCCGCATCAAGGGCTTCGAAGGGGCCGATATCACCGGCACCGAGCCCATCAAGAAGGGTGACGTGGTGGTCATCTGCGGCAAGATCGTCAACTTCAAAGGCAATACCCCCGAGACCGACCAGGGAGGTAAACTCATCACCTGGAACGACAAGACCTCCTTCGACGGCCAGGGTGGCGGCGGTGGCGGCACCGAAGAACTGGGCGTCATGGACTCCAACGTCACCTTCGGCAAGGGTACCAACTGCTATGACAACAGTACGGTGAAAGTGACTTACGACGGAAAAGACTACAGCAATGTCGCTAACCTAAAATTTGGCACCGGTAAAGCATACGGTGACGGCACCATTACCCTTCCTGCTGGTACTACCACGCTGAATTTCTTTGCCATTGGTTGGAAGGGCGCTGATGCGACCCTGCAGTTCACGATTGGCGAGACTGTGAAGACCGTGAACGTCGCCGGCAATGACGGTGCTTCCGGCGGTGGTCCCTACGACGTAACTGTTACCAATTCCGACCATTTCACCATCACGCTGGATGCAGCACTTGCTGCTGAGACCGTGGCAAAGGTGGAAACCATTGATGGAGATAATAAAAACTTCCGCGCCTTTATCTTCGGCGTACAGGCTTCCGGCGAAGGCGGCGGCCAGGGCGGTGGCCAGGGTGGCGAAGGCGGCGACACGCCTGCCAAGCCCGTGAATGAGGGCACCCTCGAGAGCCCCTACACCGTGGCCGATGCCCTCATCGCAGCCAAGGACGCCGACCTCACCGGCAAGGAATACTATGTGAAGGCCGTCGTCGGCAAGGATGTCAGCATCAAGAACGGCGTGGCTTCCTTCGAGCTGATGGACGGCACCACCGACGGCAAACTCACCGTCGTAAAGGCCAAGTCCTTCGGCGGCAAGTCCTTCACCGGCAGCGAGCCCCTCGACTGGCTGGACGAAGTCGTCCTCAAGGGTAAAGTGACCGAATACAGCACCCTCCCGGCCCTCACCGAAGGCCAGATCGTGAAGTGGAACGGCAAGCCTACCTTCCTGGATCCCGAAACCGACCTGAGCAAGATCATCGCCCTGGCCGATAAGGCCGATGCTTATTTCGATGCCGTCGTGGCAGCTGTTACCACAAAGAGCATCGTCGTAACGGACGGTACGAACAATGTCTACGTCTTTAGCCCTGCGACCATGCCGGCCGTGGGTGACAAGGTTCGCGTTCTGGGAAAGAAAGAGATCAGAAACGGCATGGGCCAGATTGCTTCCGGCGCCGAGCTTGCCGTGCTGGAATCCGGCAAGACCGTTACCCCCGGAGATGCCAAGGATATCACGGCCACCTTCGATACTTACCCCGCCTCGACGACGAAGAATGAGTACATTACCTTTACCGGCACGCTGACGGTAAGCGGAAACTATTATAATGTCGCTGTCGAAGACGCTGCTACTTATACCGGCAGTATCGCATATCCTGTTGAGACCCTCGGCCTTGCAGCCCTGTCTGGCAAAAAGGTGGTCTTCACAGGTTACTATGTCGGTACCAGTGGCTCTACGACCAAGTACCTGAACGTTGTATGCACCAAGGCCGAGGAGTACACCCAGGGCGGTGGCGGCGGAGAGCAGCCCACGTATGCTTCCAATATCGAGTGGACACTGGGTGATAATTCCTACTCCGAAAAAGCTACCGTAAATGATGTTGCCGACGTCGATGTGCTGAAACTGGGTACCTCGAAGAAAATAGGAAAGGCGACCCTTCCCCTTCCCGCAGGGACGACCAAATTGACCTTCTACGCGGTTTCTTGGAAGGATAAACCTTCAAAGCTTGTCTTCAAGGCTGGTGATGTTGAGGTGAAAACGGTCGAGCCTGCGAAAAACGACGGATTGGCAAGTAATTCTCCTTATACGCTCACCGTTACGGATTCTGATAAGTACGAGATTACCATCCCGTCGGGCGCAACGTCTCTTACCGTAGAGACTTCCGG
>JAEEGK010015125.1_pt1 | contig 17159 bp, 9 predicted proteins | sample 8958771 | NCBI WGS metagenome assembly JAEEGK01 (sample SAMN16246547, study PRJNA631951) | gut metagenome | biome: gut microbiome; feature: rumen; material: SC-attached | host: Bos | place: Iran: Karaj | collected 2018-10
ATATATTATTATTATTTATATTGTTCTTAGATAACTTATTTAATGTGAAATTACTCTCATTTATATTTGTTGTTGTTTCATATAAATTTTTGTCAGTTGATAATATAATATCCTTTTCTGTTAATGAAGAATCTGTTTTTATATTATATAAATTTGGTGTTTTAATTAAATTTTCTTTTTTATATTTCAAATTAATGTTAATTATATTTTCTAAATTTTTCTTTATTTCTTCTTGAATATTTCTTTTATTAATATTAATAATTTCTTTTATTTCATTTGGTATATTTTTAATTACATTTTTATTGCTTAAAATTGAATTTTTTATTGTTTTATTTCCTGTTTTATAAAAAGTTTTTTTAAGGGAATTATTATTACAAATAAAATTCTTATCTTTATTCTTATCATTACTAAATTTTGATAATTGAAATGTATTATTTATATTTAATATTCCTTTATATAAATTATTATTATTTATTAAACTTACTGCCATTAAAAATTTTTTTTCTTTTTCTTTATTATTTATAATATTTAATTCATTTGTTATTATTGATTCCGTTTTTTGATTCTCTCTTTTTATTCTATTTTGCATATTTTCATTTTCTTTTTCATTTTCTTTTTTTATTTTTTTCTCATAAAGCATTCTCTTTTTATTCTCTTCAAAAAATAAAATTAGAATTTAATTAAATTTATAATATTTTATTTATTAATTTTAAATTTTCAAAAAAATTTATTTTTATAACTTATTATATATTATATTAAATCATACTATTTTTTATATTTATTTTAATATTAAGCTCTAATATACCAAATTATATTATTTTTTACTTATATTTGAAATTAATATATATTATAAATATTTCATATTCAAATTAAAAAATATTTTAAACATTTAAATTTTTGGTTAATTCATAAAAAGTAGAAAGATCAGTAGATTTGTTATTATTAATATCAAATTCACTTTTACAATCTCTTTCATTTTCATCTATTATATCATTTTCAAAATTTTCATCATTTATTTTATTATTATTTTGTGATTTATTTTTAATTAGTTGTTTAAACAGTTTTAATAAATATTTTTTTTTATTTTCTATACATTTTATTTGTTCAAATAAAATATTTTCATTAAATTTGTGGGTGATTGATATAAAAGTTTGTTCTTCATTTAATTTTATAGTTATAAAAATAATTTCTTGATTTGACAATTCATTATCTAAAGGAATAATATGTAATTCAGACTTTTTATTATTTTTTTCATGAATAATTTTCCCAAATTTAATTAACATTTTTTTTTGAGAATTTTCCAAATTAATTTCTATTATTTTACCTTCTTCAATTTCTTTAGGGTTAAAATTCGGAATAGAAAGTTTATAGAAATTCTTAATTATTTCAAAATTAATAATACTTTCCCATATTTTTTCATTAGAACAATTAACAATAATTGATTCATATTGAAATAAAAATTGATTAGTTTTCTTAAGCAAAATTTCTAGTAAATTAATATACTCAACACATAAATTTTTACATCCTATAACAATTTTATTTAAATTACTATTTTTTTGTAATCTAATATTTTTTAAAAATAAAGAAATAGTAAATAAAGTGCTATTATCAATTGTATTAGTTTTAAATAATAAATTTATTTGAATATCAAAAGGTAATTCATAATTTACTATAGTAAATGTAAATTCTTTTGAATAATTTAATGATGTATTTCCATTAAAATAAAATATTAATGGAGTTTGTAAAGGTTTATTTGAAAAAGCTTTTGTTAATGATGTTTGATAGGTTATTTCTTCAAAATTTTTCAATGTCAGAATATGATTTATTCTTTCTATATTATCTGATATTATATATGATCCTTCGAATTTTTTTGGTATTTTAATATCCTTTATTTGATCTTTTGGGTTTTCTAACATTAATATATATGATTGATTTTTTTATAAATTATGATTTTGATCAGAAGATTTTAAAAAATTAATTTTTCTTTTTATTAAAATATAAAAAAAAAATTGATAATTTATTTTCTAGTATCTTATTAAATTGTTGTAATTTAATTAATTAATAATTTTTACAAACATATTTTAAAATAATTGAAAAAAAATTATATTATAGTAATTTATATAATTAATTCTTTATTATATTTTTTCAATAAATAGATTATTTTAATCATCTGAATGAACTTCACTTTCTGAATTATTATTATCACCACTTTCAGAATTATAATTATTTTGACTATTATTTATATCAGAATTATTAGAAATTTTAGATTTTTCATGTTCAGTAGTATCATCTTTACCTAATAATTCTTGCATTTTTTCAATATTTGAAGGATCATATTGTTTTTCTTCTAAAACTTTTTTTAATGAATTAATCTCATCAAATAAATCAGTACATAATTTTTCTTTTTCTCTTACTTTAATATTAGTTTGATTTAATTGATTAACAATACTATTTAATTTAGATTCTAATACTTGTTTACTATTTTTATATTCTTTAATTTGTGACTCAAGATATCTTATTTGATTTTCTTTATCACTATTTAATATATCTTTATATTTTATTTGTTCAGTTACTTCATTTATTTTATTTTCTTGTTCTAATTTTTTATTTTTAATTTGTTTTTCTGTATTTTTTTTATATTTTTCAATTGTATCAACTTTTTTTAAAAAAGTTTCATATTTTTCAACATCTCTATCATAAAATTCAAATAATTTTTCTTTTTCTTCATCTGAAAAAGTTTCAATAGTTTCCATTAAATTTTGTACATTTTGTTCACTCATAAGTAATTTTTTTTGAGATTGAATTCTTTCCATATTATTTTTTCCAAAACTACTATCTCTTTTTTTCTCTTCACTTTTTCTCATTTTTAAATTTCTTTGAAAAATTTCATAAGCCCTATTACTTTCTTGATTTTTAACTTCGAAATTTTGAAATTTAATTTTAATTAAACTTTCTTTTTGTTTAACTCTATTTATTTCTTTTCCAAGAAGAGCAATTTTTTTTTGTAAATTTTCTCTTTCTTTAGGACATTTTTGATGTTTTTTTCCAATTTCTTGTAATTTTCTAATTTCAATTTTCATTTGTTCACATTCTTGTTTTTTTTCTAATATTTTCATATTTAAATCATAATTTGAACTTGTGGCAGAATAATTTTCAATAAGATTTTTTAATCTATTATTATCTTTAGTTAATATATTTACTAAAGTTTGAGAATTTTTTAATTCATTTTCTTTTATTTTTAAATCTACTTCTGGACTTAACACTCTTTCTTTTCTTACTTTATAATCTCTTATTACACTATTTTGTGATTGTTCAATTAATTTATCTACTTTTAATGAAAGTTGTTCTAAAGAATTTTTTAAATTTGTATTTGTTTGAGAAACATTTTTAATATTTGTATCTTTATTATTTAATTCATTTTTTAATCTTTGAATTTCATTAGAATGAATATTTCTTTCATTTTTTAATTGTTGTTTTAATTCTTTAATAATATCATCATATTCATTATGTACAATTTCTGGTTCAGAATTTTTTTCAACTTCAAAATTTTCAATATTTTTTTTTTCAGAATCTTCATTTTCATTTTTATTTAAATCTTCATTTTTATTTTCTTCAATATTAGTTTTTTCTTCTTCTTTTTTTTCTTCATTATTATTTTCTTCATTTTTATTTTCTTCATTTTTTTCTTTTTGAATTTCTTCATCTTCTTTTTCTTCATTTTCTTCATTATCATTAATTTCATTATTCTCATCTTCACTATCATTTTCAATATTATTATTAGTTTTATTTTTTTTAATATTACTATTATTATTTTTATCATCATCATCATTTTTTAAAAGATTACCAACTTCAATTCCTTCTCTTTGAGAAGGTTGTTCTTCATTATCAATAAAAACTTCTCCTGCTTTTTTAGAATTTAATTTTGATATTAAAGGAAGAGAAATTGGACCATTTGGAAATATTTCTTTATTATTTGCTAAACTTTCATCATATAACATACTACTTTTTCCATTTAAATTTGCACTTCCTTCATTTTCATCACTTGAAAACATATTTTCCAGTTTTTTTTTATTAATATTTTTTTTTTATTATTATTTTATATTTTTTTTTATTTTTTTATTTTATTTTTTTTCTAAAGGTTTTTATAATTATTATTTTTAATTTTTAAATATGAAAAGGTTAAATTATGATTATGATGAAAATAATATTTATAGAAATGATAATAATTATTATGATAAAAGTGTTTCTAATGAAAAAATGAAAAAAGAAGATTTTGCTGTTAATTATAATAATTTTGTAAGGAGTAATTCTTCAAATTATTTTAATTATAATTATGATAATACAATGTTTGATAATAAAAATAAATTTGATTATTATAATAAAGAAAATGATTACCATAGAAATAATAATCATGATGTATCTTTTAATTATCAAAATCAATTTAATGAAAGAAATTTAGAAAATAGAATAATATATTTAGAGAAAAAAGTAAATGAACTAGAAAAAATTATAAAATCTTATGAAGAAATATTTAAACAAAAAATGGATTATAATGATAAATATCAAAATAGGAATAATAATAATAATTTAGATGATATTAATTTTAAATTAGATACTTTAGTGAATCAAATTAAATCAATTCAAAATAGTTATAAACATTATTCAAATACAATTGATATTTATAATTCAAATAAGATGAAATTAGATAATTATAATGATGATGTTTATGAATTAAATAAAAAATTAGAAAAAAACATAAAAGATTTACAAATTATTTCAAATGATGTTAATACATTTTATAAATCATATGATCAGGATAAACTAAATATAAATAAAAATTTTGAAAATATTTTTAAAGATATTACTGAAAATAAAGATAAAATAGTACAATTAAATTCAAAACTTTTAAGTTTATTAGATATATTTAATGAACCACCTTCTGAAGAAGAATTATTTATAAAAAATATCAAAGAACAATAAATTAGTATTTTTTTAAACAAAATTTTTTTTCATTTATTATAAATAAATTAAAATAATAAAAAAAATATATTTAATTTAAAATATATTCAAATTATTTTTTAAATATTTATTTTTTTATTTATTACACAATTGGATTTTTTTTCCCATGCTTAAAATAATTAACAAAATAATCATCATCTTGACTAACTTTTCTTGAATTATTAATAGAAATAAAATCTTTATTATCGTTCCCAACATTATACATATCAAAATTATTAAGATTAATATTATTTCCATTAATAAAATCGCCAAAAGGATTATGATAATTTACAAATTCTTCATTGACTCCTTTATTAATATCTTTAAAAGAACTGATACTAGATCTTTTTCTTCTTTTACTCATAAAAGATTTATTATCATAATTAGAATCAATAGAAATTTTTCTAGAAGCTAAATTTTGATAACCTTCAATCATATCTAATCTATCATCTGCTAAATTATTTATTAATTGATGTAGTATATATTTAATATTTGAACCATCATTATTTGGATTTATTTGATTAACTATTTCATTATTTATACTTTCATTTAAATTATTATTATTATTCATCATAAAATCTTTTTCTTTATCAAATTCATTATTCTTCTTATTATTAAAATCAAAATAATTATTATTGATAAAATTATTATTATTATTTTTATTATTTTCAATATATTTTTCCTCTTTTTTACTTTTTTTATTATTTCTTTCAAAAGCAACTGAATTTAAAGCATTTAAAATTTTATTATATTTTTCAGTAGAAGCTTCTTTAATCATATCATGAAACATTTTAATAGAAGTCTTAGATAAATCTAAATTAAAATCTAAAACTTTAGCTTTTTTAATTTTAACAAAAAATTTCTGAGCATGACTTCTTGCTTGAGTACTTGATCTAGTTTTAACATATTTTTGTACTTGTTTCCAATCATTTCCATATTTAATAATTGCTTCTATAAATCTTTTATGTTCATCTTCTTTCCATCTTCCAGATAAATATTTTATATTTGATATATTATTTTTTCTTTGTTTATTTTTTATATTATTTGAAATTGTTTCATTTTTTATTTTATGTTTATTTTGATTTTGAGAAGGACGAATAAATGTTAATTTAAACATATTTTTTTTGGGAAATATTTTTTTAATTATTTGTTGATTTTGTTGAAATTGATTTTTTTCAGGTTGAGAATTTAATTTTTGGATTTGAGTATTATTTAAATTGATATTAGTATTGTTCATATTTATTTGGCTTGTTTGAGGTTTTTGTGTAGATATTATATTAGATGATACTGTTTTTATTATAAATTTTGATTTGCTTTTTGGTTTTTGGGAAACAACAAACATTTTTTACTATTATCAATATAAAATGTTTTTTAATGAATAAAATATTTATATATTTAATGAGTGAAGAGAATGAAAATGATATTAAAAAAACTCAAAAAATTCCTAAAGGACCAAAAAAAAAAGATTTTAAAATTAAAAATGAAGATAAAGAAAGAATTAAAAAGTATTATGTTGAGTTAGATAATTTTTATAAAAATAATAATGAATTTTTAAAAAAAACTATCCAAGATACTAATTATTTATGTAATTATGATAAAGATAATAAATTATTTTTTTTAAATAAATTTGATAATAATAAATTTGAATCTTTTGGTGTTTTAAAAAATGGAATTTTATTTTTATCTTTAAATGAAGTATTTTATTTAAATCAGATTGGTTTAATTAAAATTGAAGAAGAAGAAAATTTAATTTATGAAAATATTGACCTTATTAATTTATATTCTTATTTAAGAAGAAGTGGAAAAATAATTAAATGTTGTGATTTATTATGGAAAGAAAAAGAAAATACTAATATTCAAACAATATATAAAAATTATTTCTTGGTTTTTGAAGATTTAAATAAATATAAAACTAACAAAGTTGATTATATTATATATCAAAGTTCATCAAAAGAATTTAATTTTAATTCTTTTAATAATATTTTTGAAAATTCATCAAATATTTTAAAATTATATGAAAACAATAATCCTATGGTTAAAATTTTATTGGCTTCATCAAATGGTATAACAATTACATTTTTAAAATTAAATAAAGAAAATATACCTGATTTAAATTTATAATATAAATTGAATAAAAAACATATTTTTTATATAAGTAAAAGAAAACTAAAAATTATATAAAATAAAAAAAAATTTAAAATAAATATCTTAGAATTAATTAGTATATATTATGATAAAAAATAATAGATAAAAAAAAAATAAAAAATTTTTAAATTATTATATTATTCAAAATGAAACGTAGTGAACTAGACAAAATAGAAAATTCAAATACTCAACAAGAAGAAGAAGATGAAAATTCAGAAGAAGAAGAAAAAGAAACAATAATAATAGAAAATCCTAAAAAAACAAGTAAAAATAAAAATAAAAAAAACAAAAAAAAAAAATCAACTAAAAAAAAATTGGTAAATATAAAAATATTAAAAGATGAAGAAAAAGAATTTGTAGAATTTGTATTAGGAGATTTTCATGATTTTCGTAAAGTAGAAGATTTAAAAATTTTTTCTAAAATGACATCATTATCTTTAATAAATGAATCAATAAATGATATGTCTATAATTATTGATAATATACCAAATAAAAATGCAATGATTTATTTATGTATGAATGAGAATAATATAAAAGAAATTAAAAATATTCATTTACTTCCCAATTTACAATCTTTACATTTAAATTTTAATCAAATAGAAAAAATTGATGAAGGAATAAATAAATTATTAAATTTAAAAATTTTTTGGATTTGTGAAAATAAAATTAAAAAGATTGAAAATATTCCAGAACAAATAGAAAATTTATGGATTGCAAATAATTTAATTGAAAGTATACCAAATGATTTTTATAAATATAAAAATTTAGAAAAATTAAATATTTCTGGTAATTTATTAAATGATTTTGAAAATATATATAATTTGGAAAAATTACCTAATATTAAACAATTATATTTATATGATATTAATTTTGGAGAAAATCCAATTTGTCTTTTTTCAAATTATAAAATGATGATGATTCATATTTTTAAAAATATAGAAATATTAGATCAATATAAATTAAATAATGACGAAAAAAATGAAATTGAAACATCTTATTTTAAAAAAACTCAATTTTATAAAAATAAAATTAGACAAACTCATAAAATAACAAAAATGATATTTCAATTAATGAAAGGACATAAATTATTTTATAAAGGAATGAAATATCATCATGCAAGATTATTTTCACAACAACAGAAAATGTTAGAATATAAAATTTATGAAAAAGAAGAATTAGGTGCAAATTCAATATTAAAAGTAGAAGAATTGCAAAAAGAATTAAATATATCAAAAGAAAAAATGATAAATTACTTAAAAGATATTGAATTATTAGATAAAAATTTTAAAGAAATAAAACTACAAATTTCAGATTTAAATGATTTTTCTATTGTATCTAATTTTTATGAAATTGAATCATTAGGAAATTATAAATTAGAAGCAGGAAGTTCTGGAATAAAATGGGTTAAATCATGTTTTGATTTATTAAAATTAAAAATACCAAAAGATTTTTTTGCCAAAAATAATATTAGTAATATTAGTTTTAATAGAATTTTTCGTGTTCATAATAAAAAATCTAAATTGATTTATGAATCAATTTATGATAATTTACTTGATTTAAATAATCAATTTGGTTCTGAAAAAAAATTTTTTGATTTTTATTTTTTAATATTACCAAAAGATGTTTTGTTTTCTTATAGAAAATTATTAAAATTTCTATTTGAATTACAATTAAATGAAAAAGAAATGATATTAACAGATAATTTTTCATTAGTCGATCAATTTTCAATAAATGAAGATAAAAAAAATAATAAATTCCTTGTTTTACTTTGTAAATGTATGAACTTTGATAATTTATATCATGAAAATAAAACAGAAAAAGAATTTAAATCAATAGATGAAATATTAACTGAAATTAAAAATATAAATAATGATAAAGATGTTACAAAATTAATTGTAGAAAAAGAAAATGATACAAATTTCTTTCATTATAAATTAAAAGGTGCAGTTGAGCCAGAATATATTGTTGAATATGAATATATTTATGAAGATAAAAAAGAAAAAAGTCCTTTTTTATCTTCTTATATTCAAAAAGTTTATATTAATGATGAACATGAAAATATTTTTAATTTATGTTCGAGAGAATTATATTCTGAATGTAATAAACAATTTTTTTCTAAAGAAATTGTTAATAAATATTATCCTAGTAAATTTAGTGAATTTAATGAATTAGAAAATAATATGATTTTCTTTTATAAGAATACTATTTTATATTTTTTAAAACAATGTTTTAGATATAACTCTTTGAAAGATTTCAAAGATGAATTAAATAAAATAAATGAACAAATTAATGAAATTACTTTTTATGAATTTAAAAAGAATTTTAAAAAATCTTTTTTATCAACAGATGAAAATGAAAAATTAAATTTTGAAAATATTAAAAATTTTAATATTTTTAATAGTGAATTTTCAAATAAAGAATTAGATGAATTGCTAAATCAAATAAAACAATTTAGTGAAGCTGATTCAAAAGTATTGTCTATGACAAAGAGAATTGAAAAAGTTATTTTATCAAATAATCACTTAAATTCAATTAATTTAAATACAATTTGTAAATTATTTCCTAATGCAAAAGAAATTGATATTTCTCATAATTTAATTAATTCAATTACTTTTGAACCATTAGAAATTAATAATAGTGTTATTAATATTGATATTTCTTTTAATAATATTAATGATTTTTCAAATGTTATTCTTATTATAAATCAATTTAAAAACCTTTCAATTTTTAAATATTTTGCAAATCCATATAATAAATATTGTGAATTAAATTTTTGTAATTATCCTTCAAATTTTGAGATTACAAAAGAACTAAAAGAAAATATTATAAATAAATATAATAATTTTCTTAGATTAAAAGAAACAGAAAATCTTCCAATTACAATGGATCAAAGAAGAGCAAAATTAAATTCTGAAATATTAAATTTTTTATATCAATATGAATGTTATTCATTTAGTGATAAATATAAAGATTTTTGTAATAACTTATATTTTAGAGAAATATTTCATCAAGATACTTCATTAAATATAATAAATTTAACAAGGAAAAAATTTAGAATAATTCCAACAATTGAAGGAGGAAAAGATACACAAGTATTATATATTAATTTAAATAAAATACAAAAAATATCAAATTTAGAACAATTTACAGAATTATTAGAATTACATATACAAAATAATAAAATAAAAATAATAGAAAATTTACCAAAAACTTTGTTAAAATTAGATATAAGTAACAATGAATTAAATAATTTAGATAATATCTCCCAATTAAATAATTTAGAATGGCTTAATATAGAAAATAATTCAATAGATACTTTGATAGAAGTAATAAAATTATATAAATTAATTGAATTTTATGCAGCAGGAAATTTAATAAATAATATAAAAGAATGTTGTCAATTAGGTAAATTAAAAAAATTAGAAGTTGTTGATATTTTTGGAAATGAAGTTTGTAGAATTAATCCAGATATAAGAATAGCAATGATTTATTATTGTTCAAATTTAAAAAGTTTTAATAGAGTTTTAGTAGATTCAAATGAAAAAATTAAATCTAAAGAATATTTTATTGGAAGATTAACAAGTGAATTATTAGAAAAAAGATTAGGTTTTGGATATTCTACTAAAAGTTTATTAGAATTAGATTTATCATCTTTAAAATTGAAAGATGAAATTAATTTATTTTCTAAAGAAAGTTATCCTAAATTAAGAAAATTAAATTTATCTAGAAATGTATTTAAATCTTTTTCTATTTTTGGTACATTACCAAATTTAAAAGAATTAAATTTAAATTATAATTTATTTGTTGAAGCATTTCCAAAAAAAGAAAAAATAATAAGTGGAAAGGGTTTATTTGGTTTACCAAATTTAGAAAATTTAGAAATGTCAAATAATCAACTTGTAAATTTAAATGGACTTCAATTTTTTAAAAAATTAAAAACTTTAATATTAAAAGAAAATAATTTTTCTAAAATAGAATCATTAAATAATATGGAATATTTAACATATTTAGATGTATCAAGTAATAAAATGAGAAATGTAGATAGAACATCTTTAGGTGATTTACCAAATTTACAAATATTTATATGTGATAATAACTTAATGAAAAATATAAATGGATTCTCAAAATATGATTCATTAAAAACTTTATCATTTCAAAATAATAAAATTCAAGATTTAAATTGTATAGAAAAATTAAGTGAATTAAATAAATTAAAAGAAATAATATTAAAAGGAAATCCAGTAACAAGATATAATAATTATAGAATAAATATAATAAAATTATTACCGAATATAATTAAAATTGATGGTTATGAAATAACAGAAGATGAAATAAATAATAGTAAAAAAGAAGAACAAAAACCAATTGGAGATCCAAATTTAAATTATAATGTTGATCCTTGTACTGGACAAAGATTAGGAGGAAATTATTATTATAATTTTACTACTCAAAGAGAAAAAGCAATTAAAAAAGGAATTTCGATTTCTAATAATAATAATGGAAGTCCTAATAAAGTAAATTTACCTATTATTTCTAATAAAGCTATTTCTTCTGATAATGAAAAAAGAGTTTTTAATGGTTTTTCAAATACACAAAATGAATTTAGAAAAGATTCTAATAATAATTTAAATAAAAATAAAAATCCAAATCGTTCTATTGCAACAGATATTAAAGGGAATAAATATAAAATTGTTCCTGATAAAAAAAAGAAATAAATTTTTTTTTTTTTTTTTATATGGAAATATTAATTTTATATATCTTACTTAGCATTTTCTATTTTTTTTAATATTATTTTTTTAAATACTTATTATAATAAAATTTTCATTATTCATTCTTTTTTAAATAATTTAATATTTTATTTTTATTTTTATATTTTAAAATATCTTAATTTAATGTTAAAAATTTTAATTTTAATTTTAAATATTTAAATATTTTTTTTAAATTATTTTTTATCAAAACCTAAGAAAAAACTAATAAAAATAATTTTATTTTTTTCCTTCCATCATTTCCTTCAATCTTTCTTTTTCTCTTTCAGGAGAAATTCTAGGAATTCTATAAAGCCAAATTTCATGTTGTTTAAAATATCTTTTATCATTACTATCATACAAAACTAAATTAATAAAATATTGAACAGAAAATTTATTATTAACATTTTCATAAGTAGGAGTTAATTCATAAGGACTTAAAAAAAATCTAATAGGAACAGTTTCATTTTTAACAGGAGCACCATCCATAATTTCATATCTACAAATAACATCAGAATCTTCATATTGTCCAATAGTAGTTTCTTTTCTAATAATTTGAATTAACATATTTTTCAATTTCATAGAAACTTTTTTAAACTCAACTTTTCCAGTAATACAATCTTTAGTACCAAATTTACTTTTATCTAAATTAAAACTTAAATGTAACCAATCTTCAATTCCAACTTCCATTTTAATTGGTTCATTATTTTCATTTAATACTTCTTTTGATATTGGATTTATTACTCCAAATTCTCTTTCCCATGTTAATGTTCTTAATGTTGTTTTTATTATTGCTCTTAAAATATATTTTACTCTTGAATCATTACCATGAAAAGTTTCAAATTGTTTTTCTACATTTGCAAAAGAAAATTTAAATTTATTTACTTGATTTGTTAAAGTTGAAGGAGGTGAAATTTCCTTTGATAAACTTATAAATTGACTTGGTGCTCCTTCTGAACATTCTATTATACCAAATAATTCTATTTTTATTCCTGAATGATCAAATTTTTTACTTGTTAATGAAATTACTATTTCACCTGTCACATCTTCTTTATCGTAAAATGATGGAAGTGTATATCTTTTCCCTTCTTCGTTTCTTAAGTATACTTTTCTACGCTTTGGAACCTCATTCAGGAATATTTCTAAGTTTGGCTTTGAAAAAAAAGCTCCGAATATATTCTATTAATTGCAAGTTTTTATATAAAATTTTTTGGCTTACCATTTTTGAAAAATAATTTTTTTTTTAGATTAGATTTTTTAATTTTAATTATTTATTTAATTTAATGAAATTGATTAATTTTAATTTTTTTATATTTACATTTTAGAAATTAAATGTTTGATGATTTAAGTCATCAAATTTAATTAATTATTATTTTATTTATTGTTTTTTTACTTTTATTATTACTTCTTATTGGATTCATTGTCTAATATTTTAGGAATAGCTTTAACATGTTTAATTATTGATATAATTATTTTCCATGAAGTAATTGTTATTTATGATTCTGTTTTTAATCTTGGGATAAAGTTATGTTAAAAGATTCCCAAATCAATACTTACATAAGTGAATTTAAATGAAAATAAAAAAGAAAATATTCAATATCATTTTTGAAAATAATGAAAAAATTATTTAATTTCAAAAATATATAATTTATTAAAATAAATAAACATTTTTAAAATGGGAAATTATGAAGAAAAAAAACAAATAAACGAAGAAGAATTAAAACCATATTTAAAAGAAGGATTAACAATGAATGATTTAATAAATTTAAAAAAGGCATTTATATCATTAGATAAAGATGAAAATGGGAAAATAGAATATGATATAAGAAAAATAACAGATATAGACAAATATGATTTACCAGTGAAAGATGAAAATGGAAAAGTATTAATTTCATATGATCAATTTATGAACATTATGACTGAAAATATAATTAAAAACAGAGAAAAATTTGGTCATAATGTAACTACTTATGAAAGTGAAACTGATACTGTTATGTGTATTATTTGTCCTTTTAAAAAATAATAAAATAAAAAATATTAAATTTATAAATTATAAATTAATGATTTTTGGTAACTCCTTTTTTATTTTCTTCTTATTTTATTCTTTTTAATATTTATTTATATTGAAATTTTCTCCTGTTATTAATGTTTTATCTTTAAATTCATTTTTATTTGAATTTACATTACCAAGAAAACCAATTAATTTATCTTCTTCAGTTACTACATGACTTTTATAAACTTTTTTATTAGGTCTTTTATTTGAATAAGTGTTATTAACTTTATTATTTTTATTAAAATACATATTTGCAAAAGAATCACTTTCAATTTCTTTTTTTTGATATTTTAAAGGATAAGCATTTTCACTTGGAGATTGAATATTTATTTTAATATTTGGATTTATATGGAAATTTACTTTATTATGTGATAATGAATTTGGTGCTGGATAATTATATGCAAAAACTGCATAATCTCTATTAAATATTTTATCTCTTCCTAATATTTTATCTATTATTAAATCGGCTTTTCCTTCTTCTACTTCTGCTTGTTTATTTTGGGATCTTCTTTGTAAATTTTCAAAATATTTTGATCTTGAAGTTATATCAATGTCTAATTTATTTCTCTTTCTAAATTTTTTCATTTTTTTATTTTATTTTATATTAAATTATTAATGTTTAAAAAGCATAAATAATTCATTATAAATATATTGGAATTTATGAAATTTAAAAACTATACAATATAATTTTTATACAATCTAATAAATCATCATAAAAACCTATTTTAATAAATATTTAATATATAAATGAAAAATGATTTACAATAATTATAAACGTATATAAATACTTATTTTTGTTTTATATCAGGAATAAGTTTATATTTATTATCTTCTTTATAATTATTAATATCAGGAACATTAGATAAATTAATGATACTACTATCAGTTTTATGAATTTTTTCATTAGAATTATAATTAAGTTGAGAATTTGAAAAACGATTAAAAATTCTTTTTTGAGTTTGTGAAGAAATAGATTTATTAGAAAGAATTTGAGGTAAATTTACATTTTTTAAATTTATACAGATATTATTATTTAATGTAGATACTGATTTTTTTTTTTCTTTATTTCTTAGAGCATTAAAATTATAATAATAATTTCCTCCTAATCTTTGTCCTGTATTAACATCAATATTATAATTTAAATTAGGATCTGCAATTGGTTTTAGTTGTTCTTTTTTACTATTATTTCTTTCTTCTTCTGTTATTTCTTTTCCATCTATTTTTCTTATATATGGTAATAATCTTATTAAATTTATTCTATAATTATTATATTTTGTTATTGGATTTCCTTTTAATGTTATTTCTTTTAATTTATTTAATTCTGAGAATTGTTCTATACAATATAAATCTTGAATTTTATTATTTTGAAAAGATATTGATTCAATTGATTCATATTTAGAAAAACCATTTATATTTTTCATTGAATTATTATCACAAATTAATATTTGTAATGAGGTTAAATCACCTAATAAAGTTTTATCTACATCTTTTATTTTATTATTTGAAACATCTAAATATATTAAATCATCCATATCATTTAAATATTCTATTTTTTTGATATAGTTTTCTTTTAAGATTAAAGATTTTAAATTTTTGAAAAATTGAAGTCCATTTAAACTTACTAATTGATTATTTGACATTTCTAAATATTCTAAATTTGGTAAACCAAATAATCCTTTTCCTTTTCTTATTTTTTCTTTTTTTGGAAAAGATTCTACAAATAAATTATAATTTAAATTTAATTCTTTTAAATTTGGTAAAGAACCAAAAATAGAAAAAGACTTAAAAATATTATTAGATAAATTTAACTTTCTTAATATAGGATAACTTTCTTTTGAAAATAAATTAATTTCATCTTTTAATTTTAAAGAAGATAAATCTAAATCTAATAAATTTTGAGTACAATAATTTAAACCTAATCTTTTTTCTAATAATTCAATTGTTAATCTTCCACTAAAATATTCTTTAGATTGTTCTTTTTCACTTTGATTAACTAAAAGTCCATTAAAAGTTTTTAAATTATGACAATAATAAATCATAGTAATTCTAATATTAGGATTAATTATACAAACTTCATTACCAATAATATCAATAACTTCTAATTTTTTTAATTTACCTAATTGACAACATTCTTTTATATTATTAATTAAATTTCCTGATGCATATAATTCAGTTAATTTATATAATGTAATTACTTCTGATAAAGAATCTATTGAATTATTTTCTATATTTAAATAAACTAAATTAGTTAATTCAGATAAATTATCTAAATTTTGTAATTCATTATTACTAATATCTAATTTGGTTATGGATTTTGGTATATTTTCTAAATATTTTATTTTATTATTTTGAATATGTAATTCTATTAAATTATTAAATTGTTCTAAATTTGATATTTTGATAATATTATTTAAATTGATATAAAGAGATTGAGTATCTTCTCCTCCTTCAATTATAGGAATGATTCTTAATTTTTTATTTGTTAAATTTACTATATTTAATGAAGTATCTTGATGATATTTTTCTCTAAAATAAGGATTATTTGAAAAATCTTTATATTTATCATTAAATGAATAACATTCATATAAATATAAGAAATTTAATAACTCAGAATTTTCTTTTCCTGATTTTTGTTCTATTGTTATTGGTAAATCCTCAGTTTCTTTCAATTTAATATAATTATTATATGTATTTATAATATATTCTTTTCTTTCATTTGTTAAATCAAAAATTGAAGGATTATCACAAAAATTCTTTTCACAAAAGATATTAAAGGGATTAGCAAAAAATTTAAAGGTTAGAAGGCCTTTAAATTGGTTAATTATAAGTATAATATTTGAAAAATCTTCAATATCATTAAAACTAATATCAATGTTTATAACATTATTATTTACTTCAAGTGGTTCATAAATTATTTTATTTATATTATTATGTGAAAGATCAATCTCTTTTGCATTTGGAAATAATTGAAGAATATTATATAAATTTATTGTTTCTATATAATTATCAGACAAAATAACTTTTTCTATTTTTTTCAACATTAATAATATTTTAGGTTCAATATCACTAATTTGTTTAATTTGTTTGAAAAATTGATTTAAATCATCAGTTGAAAATTCATTATTGAAAACATTAAAACTTTTAATTTTTTCAGGTTTTAATTTTTCATTATCATCATTAGAAAGAAAAGCTTTTTTAAAAGTTTTATTAAATTCAAA
>JAEEGK010015126.1_pt1 | contig 17159 bp, 15 predicted proteins | sample 8958771 | NCBI WGS metagenome assembly JAEEGK01 (sample SAMN16246547, study PRJNA631951) | gut metagenome | biome: gut microbiome; feature: rumen; material: SC-attached | host: Bos | place: Iran: Karaj | collected 2018-10
CCTGACGGATCAAAAATCAAGATGATGGGAACGTTCCGTACGTTCACTGACATGGACTTCACTGTTACCGGAATGGGAAGCGAATACAACAAAGTCATTACAGACCCTTTCACAGAAAGATGGAATGATGACTCGTGGTATTGATTTGGGGGCTTATCAAAAATGAAAAAAAATCGTGCATCTAATAGCGTTTGTTTATTCCGCGCGTTTTGTCAATTCCGCCGCAAACTCTTTATCGCTGTAATTCTTGCCGTAATCTCATTTTCAGCTTTTTCGCAGGAAGTAGGGCTTGTTCTTAGCGGTGGCGGTGGCAAAGGCGCTTATGAAGTGGGCGTTTGGCAAGCTTTGAAGGAATACGGCATCGCGCAGAAAGTAACCGCTATTTCTGGGAGCAGTGTCGGCGGCCTTAATGCGGCTCTTTTTGCCGTCGCCGATATGGACACAATCCTTTATATCTGGCGGTATCTCGTTCCGGATTATCTTGTCGAAGATGATGCTCTTATCTCTCAGCCAGGGCTTCTTAAAATAATCGATATGCTCCCGTTGGAGAATCTTTATTACTCTTATCCGCTCGTCAACGTTACATGTGTTCGTAAGCGGTACACCCTGCTTAAAACGGCCACTAATCTGCTTGGAAAGGCACTTGGCGGCGGTGCAGGATTATATGCGCATCGGTTTTGGCTTAATTTTGAAGACGATGTTAGTGAGATTCAGAAGATGCTGCTCGCGACATCCGCTTTTCCTATAGTTACAAGCCCGATCACGCTGAAAGACGGATACGAGTATACCGACGGCGGTAACGAGATTGCCGGTGGGGACAACGTTCCTATTGACGGAATTCTTGATCCTGCTGACAACGGTGGAGTGTACAATTTTAAGGATAAAATCGACACGATTTATGTGGTCTATTTGAAGCAGAAGCCTACCAGACGTATAAAAGTCAAGGATTACGATAAATACAACGTTGTGGAGATAATCCCGTCAATCGACCTTGCGGGACTTTTTGACGGAACGTGCAATTTTACGCCGGAGCGCATCAATATGCTGATAAGATACGGTTACGACGATACGGTGAAAATCCTGCGCGAAAAAGGTCTATACCCAGTCTCAAGTTTCTGGTTTTAGGCGCGGTAGCGATGGGAGCCCCGAAGTACCTGCCGTAAGGCAGGTATGAGCGTCAGCGAAGGGCGGACGTAGCGCCCGCGGCAGCGGGACCGCCCTCTTTTCTCTTTCGGCGTTCTTCGGTATAGTTTCTGTATGCAGATAATAAAAACCCTGATAATCGGCATAATTGTTGGTATGTGCAACGTCATCCCCGGTGTTTCCGGCGGTACGATGGTCGTTGTTTTTAATCTTTACGACCAGTTCGTGAATGCCATTTCGCTGAACCTGAAGAAGCTCCGGAAAAACTGGAAATTCGTGGTGCCGCTTTTTTGCGGTATGGCGCTTGGCGTTCTTCTTTTCAGCAAGCTCATTACCATTCTTTACGGACTTTTCCCTGTTCAGACGAATTACTTTTTCTTCGGGCTTATCCTTGGAAGCATCCCGCTGCTGTGGAAATGCATGACGAAACGGAAGCCCGGCGAGCCGCTTAAGGCTTTGCATATTGTCTCCGTCGTGATTTGCGCTGTGGTCGGCTTTGTGTTCCTGCTGTGGTTCTCTAGCCTTGAAGATAGCGTTGACCGGACCGCGCTTATAACTGTGCTTCCTGAAATTCAGCCGGCTCTTTTGATACGGATATTCTTTGCGGGAATTCTGGGTGCTGTCGCGATGATTATCCCGGGAATTTCCGGCTCGCTCCTTATGCTGATAATGGGCGTTTATCCGATTGTAATAGCGTGTATTCCGGCGCTTTTCAGCACGGAGACGTTTTTTCACGCGCTTTTCCTGCTGCTGCCGAACGGAATCGGTGTGATTATCGGGTTGCTAGGCGGCGCAAAGCTTATAAGCTGGCTAATGAAGGTCGCCGAGGCTGAGTCTTATTCGGTGATTTTCGGTCTGATAGTTGCATCTGCGTTTACGATTTTCCCAGGATTTTCGAATATCAGTGGCGTGTTGCAGGCTGTGGCGTGTTTCGTTTGCGCCGCCGCCGGTGCCGCAATGGCATTTTTCAGCACGAAGTTCGCGCCTGCTGAAGCTAGTTCTGCGGAATCTGCGCCAGCTGACAATCCCGACACGAACTAAACCATCGTCACGGTGTCCGCAAGGTTGTCCAAAAATCGGGCTATCATCGTGAACGCGTCTTTCGTCAGCGACTCCGCATTGTCCAGCGGCGTGTGCATCATGCGCCACGTAAGCGGAAGCTTCTCCGTCAGCAGTAGTTCCTCGGCTTTGTCCGCCGCACCGGACGCGACATTGTGCGTCATAACAAGCTTCTCAAAGTTTTTGTCGCGCTGAAGGTTCCGTAAATACATAGTCGCTTCGTCAGAAGGAAGCACCGTAAGCGCGACGGCAGGAATGCCGTTGGCAAGGAAACCCGCGTTGTCGCTGTATGGAACCGGTGCTTTTATCCAGCGTCCAGGTGCGGCTGCAGACACTATATCGCACGTCTTGTTGAAAAGTGACTCAAACTCCAGCCTGAAAGACATTGAGCCGGGGCTGTTCTTGCCAGCTGTTGAGACAAGCAGAACATCGCCGCGACCGCATCCGTCAAGCACGAAAACATCGTTGTTTTTTACGCCGAGCTTCCTGAACATCTGCGCAATCGCGAACGCTCCCTGATTCAGCGAGTCGGATGACGCCATTCCGCCTAGTTCCTCGCCGTCTGTAAAAATTATGCGCACGTTATGGATTTTTCCCGAATAAAGAAGACGCTCCGCCCAATCCATTATCTGATAAACTGCCGCGCTGTTGTCGTTCGCTCCGGGCGTGTTCTCGGCTCTGTCGTAATGCACGATTACAGTCTTTGCCCTGAATCTTGGTGAATATGCTGTTTTGGGAAAAAGTATGCAGATGTGTGTTTTGCCGTCCAGGTTTATCGGTGTGAACGGAATGCAGTGTTCTTTTAACCGGGAGATAAGAAACTCCGTCCTGTTGCAGCTGTCTGAAATAAACTTTGAGAAATCTTCCGGTAAAAAATCCATACGTATAATTGTCGGAAGGAATGTTGAATCTCAACACCCGGCACACAAAAATATGGAAATTATGGAGCTGCCCGGAAACATCAGGATATTCGAAATATCAGCTTCCGAGCAGCGTTTTTTATTTACGTCGCCTTTTAGTAGCGGTAGTTCTCGCCGCTGTTTCTGTCTTCTCTGTTGAAGTTTCTTTCGCCGCGGTCTCTGTTGTAACCTCTGTCACGGTTATAGCCGCCTTCTCTGTTGAAACTTCTTTCACCTCTGTCGCGGTTGAAGTTTCCTCGCGGGCGGAATCCGTTGTTTCTTGGTTTTTCCTCGGCTATGCTTACGCGGATGCGGCGGCCTTCAAGCTCTTTTCCGTTGAGCGTCGCAATCGCTGCGTTCGAAGCTTCGTCATCTGCCATTTCTACGAAGCCAAAGCCCTTTGACTGTTCTGTGAACTTGTCCTTGATTACTGTCACGGAAACAACTTCGCCATACTGGGCGAAAAGATTTTTGAGCGTTTCCTCCGTCGTTGCATAATTCATGTTTCCGACATAAATTTTTTGAGCCATTATAAATTTTCCCTTGCCTGCTCAGGCTTTCTAGTTTTTGGGGAAGGAGAGTCCTCCCCTTGTTGCATAAAAATATGCGTTAGGTATCGTGTACTGTTTTCATAACTGTATTTACCGGAAATCAATGCTGGAAGGAAATCTTTTTTGAATGCCTGCAGAACCGCTTAACGGGAGATATAAGTGTAAGAGAACGTACTTTCGATGGCGTGTACGAGTCATGCAACCCGTGCAAACCTTTATATTTCGAGGTTACTATGGAATGTTGCGTAAGTCAAGCGAAAAATCATTTTTTGTGTGTAAATGGGGCTCCCGCCCCTCGCCCGCACATGGTTGCGGGCTACCCCACCGAGCGGGCTTCAAACGCCAGCCCGCAACACCTGGCTCAATGCCGCGAGTTTGCTATGCAAACTCGAAAGTTAGCGACAATCGCCGATTGTCGCTAACGACCAACGCCCCCATCAAGAGTCTACCATAATGAAAAAAGTTCGAATAACCGCCGTCCGAAAAGCCGACTACAAAGATTTACAGCAAAAATACGAAAACCCCATCCAGCACGCATGTTCAATTACAGAAGGCCAAGTCTTTATTGCCAACGGCTGGCAACGCCCGGAAAACATGTGCGAATCCGCATGGGAAAGCATTTCCCCGTTCGTGATGACGCTTGCGCACGGCGGCGAAAACATCTACGACGGCTGGATGAAAAACCCCAAATCCGCAATGATAAGCTGCAACGACGGCTTCCGCCCGGTAAGCTTCTTAATCGAAGCCCTGGACGAAAACGCGGAGTAGATTAATGAATAAAACTAGGCACTGATAAAAGCATTCAAATCGGTCTTTACAGCATTCCAATTATTTTCAAGTTCTAGAAACAGATGAGAAACTTTTTCCCACTTTATTGAATATCCATAAGAATGCCTAAAAAAATGACGGAAATTCATGTAATCAGTTAGAGATATTTTTAGTTTTTCAGAAAACACTGCAGAACGCTTTTCATTTTTTACACACATTAAAGAAAGCAATTCACTATGCCATTTCCCTTGTCTTGGAGTTATTCCATCTATGTTTTTTGAAATTAACAATAAAATGTTTTCTATTCCGTTATAATATGATTGAAGAATTGAACCTACAGCACATAATTCAATATAATCCGGTTCATGTAATTTACATTTTTCTATCAAAACTACAGATTTTGAGATATGCTCATCTATCTGGCTCATTTCAAATTCAATTTTCTTTTTAATTACTTCATCCAATTTTCTTAATCTCCCCTATGCTATTAAGAAAATTAAAAAAAGCAGTCTGTTCATCAAAATCTACGAAGTCAATTTTTTCAGAAAACTCACTATCAAGACGAGCGTAAACAGAAAAAAACTTAGAAGGCAAAAGTCCTTTTACGCCAATATCAATATCAGAATTTTCAGTCGCCCGACCAGTAACATGGGAACCGAACAAAAAGATTTCCTTACAACCTTCATCTTTGAGGATATTTGTTATTTTGTTCAGCATAATTCCAGTTACCACAGCAATACCTTATCCTATAAATAATTTAGCATAAGATTTCAAAAAATGCACCAGGAAAATTATTTTTCGATTACGTAAAGGCGTTCGGGGTAGCTACCTTCGTCGCCTTTGAAAGACTCGTCCACTACGCCGACGTACTCCGCCTTGAAGTATTTGCGGAAAAGTGAAAGCCAGAATTCGTCGCTCTTGTTCACGAGCCGCAGAACGCCGCCGATTACGTAATGGTCGGGAATGTCGTTGCCGTTTTCGTCTTTTGCAAGGACTGCGTTCCGCTTTTCAAGGAATTCTTTTGAAGGGGCAGAGTTAATCATTATAAAGCCTTTTGCACCCGGGCGGAGTACGCGGCTTACATGCTCCAGTATGTCGATGCAAACAGGCTGCGGCACGACATCAAGGACGTTGCAGCTTACAAAGCCGTCGAACGCGCCGTCCGCATATTTATCGAGCATATCCTGAAAGCCGTTCAAAAGAGTGAGTTTGTCACCATCGCCACGCAAATCCGCAACTTTTCGAACACATTCAATTGCTTTAGGCGACGGTTCCAGAGCAGTTACGGACGGCGCGCCGTCGTTAAGCAGCATGAACGAAAGTATTCCGTGGCCGCAGCCGTAGTCCAGAATCTGCTTTTGTACCGCGATTTTCTTTATTTCTGCCATAATCTTGTCATCTTTGAAGACAAGGTTTTCCGGCGAAAAACTGTCCTTGTCGCACTCATCTACATTAAAAAAATCATCCCAAAATTTAAGCGCATCATCGTATTCTTTCATATTTTTTATTCTCCTATGGTTTAATTCGCGTTAAGGATTGTAGGGGCGACCGCTAGAAGCGGTCGTTCGTGCGTACATGTACGCACGAATGGAGCGCGGTTAGCGCGTAACCCCGGAAAGCCTGACCGAAGGTCAGTTTTGCTGACCTTCGGGAACGCCCATTCCCCTTCTTTACAACACCGTGAACCGGCCTTTTCCGTCCTTTTTTGAGATTGCAAGCGCTTCTGTCGTGCGCTGGAACGTCTCAGAAAAATTCTCGCGTCCATTAACCATCGTCGCGCCGATGCTCACCGGTATGTGATAGTTTTTTTCGAGCAATTCAGTACATTTTTTATAGAGCATCTTTTCCGAATAAATATTTTTAAGATACACCGCAAACATATCACTTTCGTAGCGGCTTACAATATCCGAGTTTCGGAAGCTGTTCTTTATGTACATCGACAGCTCTTTTAATTTCCGGTCGCCCTCGGCTGTGCCGTTTTTGTCATTGAAGGCGCACATATTATCGACATCGATAAGCACAAGCGCGTCTGCTGACAAGTCAGAAACCGTAACAAGATGGTTCCTTACAAGCCGGCGGAACTCAACCGCGTTCGAAAGTCCGGTAAGTCCGTCGCGGTTAGCAAAGAAAGTCGCGAAAGAAACAATGCCCGAGTTCCTGCGCTTGGCGGCACAAAAAAGCTGGAGCGCGATAATAGCTAGAAAGCATACGCCAAAAATGATGATTTCTTTTGTGTACGTTAATACAAAGAGTTTCCAAACTGGCATATCCTGCATAAAACCGCGACTCCTACTAAAATCGGCTACATTTCCATACAGGCAGCAACCTGCGAGTCATGTCCGTTCCGTAAATCTTCTACAGAAAGTTCCACGAACACATCCGGCGGAATGGAGCCCGGCGCGGCGTTCGCATCAAGCACGAAATGCTTCGTTGAGTAGGTTGCAAAAAATCCGCTGTTCGGGAGCGTAATATAGCCAAGCTCGCCGTAATGGTTTATTGCGCCGCCGGTCGGAGTGCCGACAAGCGTACATCCGGCTTTTTTCAGGTCCCACGCGTTGAGCACCGCCGATGAAAATGTGTTAGTCCCGATAAGGACAAAGCCTTTGCACTGCCCCGCAGAAATGCGTTTTCCAAGCTGACTTATAAACGGGTCGAGGAGCATGGAGTTTCCTCCGCCATTAAAACGCAGGTCTACAATTATGCGTGAAAAACCATTGTTGTCGATAAAACCGAGCACATCGTTTGAAAAATCGGCGACGCTGTAGCCATCGGCATTCATGCAAGCATTATACTGAACAAAAAGCGTATCATCGGAAAGGTCATAGCACTCATAGTAGGAACTAGGATAAAGCGTCCGCTCTACATTAGTGACAAGCGTGCAATATTCTAGATTATTCATTTCTTGTAAGGAAAGCGGCGCAAAGGATATTTCTGAACCATCGGCGAACTCTAGCTGCAATATGCCATCATCCGTGCCAAGCCCCGTAAAATCAAGCGCATTACGCATATTAATCAAGCTCGCAACATTTGCCATTGCATAAGCTTCTGTATCGTAACTTACAATAGTTTTAAGGGCAGAAATCACTTCTTCGGCAGATTTTCCGTTGATTCCAGCTATCTCCGCGCCGACTATCTCCATGCCGGTGCAATCCTGACAATCCACAGGTACCGCGCTGACAATCAGTTTTCCGCCAATTACATTGGCATTGAATGGATAAGCCTGCAAATCACCAACAATTTCCTGTGGCATTTGTACGGATGTGTGACCGTCGTGAAGCATAGCCGCAAGCTTACAAAGCTCGTAATATTCTTCGACCAATCTTTCACTGTCCGATTTTCCGGCAGCCTCTGCTTCATCAAGACGTTTTGCGGCAGAAACAGCATCTTCGCAAAATTCGCTTAAAGACACAAGCTTTGAAATACCTACGTGATTCTTTATGAGATTTTCCGCGTAGAAAAGGATGTCTGCACCTTCTAGAGAGGAAGATTCAACCGCACTAAGCGACTCAAGGGCATCACTCTCCTCGGCAGAAAGACGTGACGCGCAGGAAACAAAAACAAATGCAACCGCGCACAAAACAAAAAACACCACAACGGACAAAGCCGTCGTCACATTAAACTTTTTGACAAAACTTCTATTCATACTTTTATAATAACAGTTTTCTGCATATCTGAAAAGCGATGCACAATCCATGCGGCATCTGAAAAGGCAAAAAAAAACCCCGGAACCAAGCTTTTCGGCTCCGAGGGTGCATTCATATCATCCGGCTTTACGCCGCTTCTGTTATGCTACAGAAATCATGATACGTTTTGTCTGCGCTTCTGCCTTGCGCGGAATAATGACCGTCAAAAGTCCATTCTTGAACGCAGCGGAAACCTTCTCCTGATCGATATCTTCTGGCATTGTGAAGCTGCGAGAGAATGTGGAGTTCCGTCTTTCCTTAATCAGATAAACGGATTCAGCCGCTTCTTTCTTCTCTTCTTTTTCTGCCTTCTTAGCATCTTTCAGCTTAGAAGATATTGTCAGAACTCTGTCCTTAAGATCAAGTTCTACATCGTTCTCTGTATATCCCGGAAGTTCCATCTCCAGAACGTAAGAATCTTTCTTTTCGGAGACATCAACACGCGGCATAGCAGATTTTCCGTTCTCACCGTAACCATAATCGTTGAAATTGCGGTCGATTACATCAAAAAGATCAGATGTGAATCTCGGATTGAAAAATGATAATGTGTTCATAAAAACCTCCAAAATTTCCGTCCGGTTTTTTGGAACCAAGACGGATAATTAATTGCATTAAGTTTCGTCCGCGCCATGCGCAGATTCCGTAACTCCTTAAGGCAACCGCCTCAACTTGTTACACTAACTATATTGCAAACATCGTGCCAACTTTTTGTTTTTTTGTGAAATTTTGTGCATTTTTTTCTTGCAATGCGAGTTTTTTTATTGAAACGAACGTTTTATTTCTTTCGACGTGTGTTTTATTTCAATGTTTTACTTATATTTAGCCTTGTATAAGAAAAAACTGCGCATGGCGCGGACATCCTCTAAAAAAAATGATTATTCTCTATTTTTGTCAGATTTTTATGCCAGCAAAAAGGATATTTCTGACACAAAAGCTCACAATTCCAGTCCACCGATACTCAATCCGCGTAAAAAAGTCCGGTTGTGTCATTATGTCAGTTTTTAAAGAGTCATTTTGACTCACAAGGTATTTCTCCTACGCAAAAACCGTGCCCCGCTGACCTTTCACACTCGTTTGCTGAATATTTCCACGCAAAACTGCGCCACTTCCCTACCCCAGATGCTTGCTTGATACGAAACAACCAACCTACCGCTTGAAGAGTTTTTGAGCGCTGTGTACTATTGTCGCATGAACGAAAAAACAGAAAATATAAAATACCGCTTTTTGCTCGGCACGCACACAATGATGTTCTGCGTAGGGTTCGCATATGCCACGAGCTACTTGCAGAATTTAGGCGTTCCCGACGGAACAATCGGCATTGCGATATCAATTTTTGCCGTAATCGGAGCAATACTTCAGTTTCTGCTCGGACGAGTCGCTGACAAAAGCCGCCGCTGGAATTTCAAGAACCTATTGATTCTGCTTGCTGCAATTCAGCTCGCATCGTCTTTATCACTGCCGTTCACAACTTCTTTCTCCGTCTTGAGCACGGTTCTTTTCGGCTTTGTTCTTTTAATAACATACTCCATGCTGCCGCTCGTCAGTTCCGTAAGCTTTTTCTATGCATCACAAAAACTTAAAGTCGATTTCGGAATCGCTCGCGGCATCGGCTCAACAGCTTACGGCGTTATCTCCATAGTGATGGGAAAAGCCGTATCGTCGTTCGGCACAGGCTGTATTCCGTTTTTCGCGGCAGGAGTGGCACTCGCTCTGCTTATTGAGGCGATGTTGCTGCCTTCTCCGGCGAAATACCGCATAAACCTGCCCGACACGACACAAGCTGACGACATAGCAAACGGCTCGCGCGAAAGTGGAAACACTGGAAAGCAAAAAGAAAAACCGCTCATTCTGCGCTACCCAGCGTTTACGCTCATGATTTTCGGCGTGACGCTTGTAATGGTTTTCCATAACATGAACATCACTTATCTTGTGCGCATTATTGAGAAAGTCGGCGGAAACAGCACGAACCACGGAATCGCGCTCGGCATTTCGGCAGTCATGGAAATACCAAGCCTTTTCTTTTACAGCAAACTAAGCAAAAAAGCTTCGTCAAAAGTGCTGCTTCTTGTGTCGTGCGCAGTTTTCACACTGAAAGCCCTGCTTTTCGGCATTGCGGGAAGCGTTACGGTCATCTACCTGATACAAGGTCTTTCTATTGGCGCGTTCGGACTAATGGCGGCGGCGAAAGTTTACTACGCGCACGACACGTTTGAAGAAAAAGACATTGTAACAGGGCAGGCTTTAGTCTCTATGACAGAAGCGCTCGGCATGGTAATGGGAAGCTTTTTCGGCGGACTGATAATTAACGCAAGCGGCATAAACGGCGTGCTTTGGGGCGGCTTTGCAATTTGCTCGGTCGGACTGGCACTCTCCGCTATCAGCTTATTTTTGAAGCGGAATAAATGACGAAATAGATCACAGAATAAATGAATAGAACAGAACTTCACGAATCGATTATCAATAATTCTCAGGTGACTTTCGCAAGAAGCGGCGGAAAAGGCGGACAGAACGTGAACAAGGTGAACACGAAAGTCTGCCTGCAGCTTGCGCTTTCTGCGGTCGGCGGCATTACAGAAGAAGAGCGCGCGATGCTACAGGTGAAACTTGCCGCAATTATAAACGCGGAGGGTTTTCTTTACCTGAATGTTGACGACGAGCGGTATCAGGAGATAAACCGCAAAATAGCGTTGGCGCGGATTGAAAACAGGATTGTACAGGCTCTTGTCGTGCCGAAAAAGCGGAAACCCACAAAACCAACAAAGGCAAGCAAAGAGCGCACGCTAAAACAAAAGCGGATCCGTTCCGAGATAAAGAAGAACCGCGCCAAAATCACGTTTTAGAAGTACGGAGCGAGTCGATTACTGCCTTTATGCGCGTAAAATCGCTCTGCTCGGCGGCTAACTCAAGCTCCGGGAACACTGCGTTCAGTTTGCGCGGCAAGTTTATGCGGCGCAATGTAGAAATCTGAGTGTTAACGGCGTTGTCATCCGCCGATGATGCACCGTCATACAAGGCTTCGAGCGTGGCGAATATCTCAGCCGGCGACATATCAGTTTTTGGCAAATCTTCTTCTTCCGGCGCTGCGGGCTGCTCGTCGTTCTGCAAAGCATGCAAATCGCGCTGCTGAATACAGCTATCATAGTATTTCGCCGCAATCGGCGTTTTAGACTCAATTTCAGCCATAAACTTGTCCGCGTCCTTGGAGCCGGCAAGAATAGCTTTTCCGCATTTCTCAAGATAATCCGCCATCTTAAAAAGCTTTTCTTCGCCAAGCTGGTGCGCGGTTCTCTTTAAGTCCTGCATTCTTGAGACATAATCAGCAATCTCGTTTTGATCAAAGGAGCTCTCTTCTGGCTCCGCGCCAGTTGCGCCTGCCTCTGTTTCCGCACCGGTCACTCCAGCCCCTTCACCCTCTGGCTGACCGTCATCAGCCTGTTCAGGTTCTTGCTCGCCTGCAACTTCATCTGCTGCATTCTCAGCGTCGTCACCAAGAATCTCCGGCGAAATTTCTTCTTCCTCAGGCAGCTCTATATCCTGCACATACTCATCCGGCTCGGAATCCGCCTCATCAAGCTCCATATCATCCGTATCAAGGTCATCGTCCAAACCGCCGTCATCAAACACATCATCGGCAAGGCTGCTGTCCAAATTCGCCCCGAAAACGTTGCCGTTGAATATCGATTTTTTCTTTGTTATGAACTGAATTACAAGCGGTACAAGGAAAAACAGAAGGACAGAGAAAATAAAAGTTGTGCCCAAAGCCGAAAAAACGTTCATGTTCCGCCGCTGCGTCTGCTCCGTCACAGGCAGATACGAGATAATAACGGCATCATCGCTCTTAAAATATGCAAAATGACACGGAACGCCAAAAACTTGCGTCGAGTAACGCTTCAAAGGCTTGTATTTATTGATATCTATTCCGGCATCTTCCAGCGTCCGGCACGATTCCACGCGCTTTCCGCATCGGATGTCGTGAAGGCTGTCAGCAATTATAACACCGCCATTCTCACCAACAACTTCATATTCCGTAAACAGATACATATATTCTGGCTCATCCACGGAGGCTGCTAAAGAAAGGCTTTTTTGGACGCTGGCAATCTCTGCAATCAGGACATTTTCTGCGTTCCTGCACGTTACAGAATCTTGAAGCGAAAAAAGAACAATGCCCGCAAACAAATGGCCGACCAAAATCGACACGGCAACGCAAATTCTTACAACAGGAGAAATTATCCGGCTAAATTTATATTTTATCATTATGGTTATGCCCTTCTTTCTAATCATATCGGCATTTTTCATCCGACCTTTTAGGGCATAGCTTTTTGCGGGATTACATTGCGGGTTTAACTTTGCGCTGCGTTAATCAAGGAATTCGTTAAGAACACTGAGCAGGGCATCCAGTTTTATCGGCTTTGTAAGGTGTCCGTTCATGCCGGCTTCCAGCGCTTTTTTTCTGTCTTCATCAAAGGCATTCGCGGTCATGGCTATAATCGGGATATCGGCATACGAATCATTTACCTGTCGTATCATGCGCGTCGCCGTATATCCAGTCATGAGCGGCATCTGAATATCCATGAAAATAATATCATAATAGCCGGGTTCGGCTTCGCGTGCTTTGTCGAGTGCATCAACTCCGTCAACTGCAAGGTCAACATCAAGCCCTTTTTGCTCCAAAATCGTTTTTCCAATTTCCCTGTTAAGCTCATTATCCTCAACAAGAAGAGCCCTGTGTCCGTTAAACTCGGTGCGCAACTCTTTCTTTACGGCAGCTTCTCCAGAATCCGCGGAATTGTCTGCTTTTGCAGAGTTTTTAGCCTGAATCTTTACCGGGAGCTTAACAAAAACAGTTGTGCCTTTGCGCTGCTGTGTCTTTATGCTGATTTTGCCACCCATTTTTTCGACAAGACCTTTCGTTATGCTCATTCCAAGGCCTGTACCTTCTACGCCGCTTACAGAAGATGACCTCTCGCGCGAGAAAGAGTCGTAAATATGGCGGACAAAATCCTTTGACATACCGATTCCGTTATCCGCAACGATGAACTCGTACGTTCCCTCGCCCTTTTTCGCGGCTGAAATCTGTTTTACAGTGAAGTTTACATATCCGCCTGATCTTGTATATTTTATGGCGTTAGTCAGGATATTAATCATGATGCGCTTAAAACGCAGCGTATCTATGATTATATGAGAATCGGAGATGTTCTCCAACGAAAGGCTGAACCGTATTTGTTTTTGCTCAGCAGAGCCCTGAACTATAGCTACAATATCTTTTATTATGCCGTAAAGGTTTGCTTCGGTTTCTTCCAGCTCGATTTTTCCGTTCTCTATACGAGCCATGTCAAGGATATCGTCAATCAGCTTAAGAAGATGCTCGCTCGAAACCTGAACTTTCTTAAGACAGTCCTCAACTTTTTCGGGGTTCATCTTATATTGCAGAGCCATGTCCGTAAATCCGACTATAGCGTTCATCGGGGTGCGGATATCGTGGCTCATGTTAAACAAGAACGTAGATTTTGCCTTATTTGCGACATCAGCCTTTTCTTTAGCTTCTTCCAAAAGCTTGTTGTGCCGTATAGTTTTCTTGCTCTCCTCGTCTATGTTCCTTATGCCCAAAATTACGGTGTTGCCGTCTTTGCTCGAAGTGTCCCTGACTATTTTCGCCTGATAATACATCACCTCTTTTCCAAAGCAAATTCTGACAGGCACGACATAGCTCGATTTTTTTTCGAGGGCTTCCAATATCGCCTCTTTCCGCATAGCCCGCTTGTACATTGCGACATCATCTTTATAGACAGCATGTTCCGCGAAATAGTTCATTCGTTCGCGATACGAATAAATCTTCTCCAAACCTTTTTCCAGGACTTTGAATTTTCTACGCAAAGAGAAACGTTTTACAATCTCTTTATCAAGGTCTATTATGGCGATTGTGTCAAAATCCTCAACAAGCTCGTTGAAAAGAACTTCCTGCTGGTCACGAAGCTCCTTCTGCTCCGCAAGCTCTGCCCTAGCCACAAGCTTCTTCTTCTTTTCCGCACCACCATAAGAAAAGCCTACAATTACGAATGCAACTAAAACTATAAAACTAAGGATATACCAGCGGTTCTCAGATACGAAATCCCACAAAGAGAACACAATTTCTTTCGGAATATATTTGTTAAGTATAAAATGAATAGTCTCATCAGGAATAAAGTTCTTTGCCCTGTTCATTATGTCAAGGAACGGAGTGTTCTGTTGAGTCGCAGCGAATGAGACAAAATCGTGGAACAGGCTGCGAGAATTACGCTCTTCGTCACTCTCTGCCGTAGAAGCAAAAATATTGCGAAGAATCGGGGTAGATATGAAGATTGTAGAAGTTTCAGCTTGATAAATATCAGTCGTGATAGGGAACGCCGCATCCACCTCGCCTTTTTGAAGCGCCGCGATCAAAGCTTCTGTGCTATCATAGAACTTGTAGTAAACGATTCCTTTTGTGATTCCAAGCTCTTTCCTCACGACATCAATATAATCGACAACGAATCCAATCGGTTTTTTGATGTTGTCTGTGCCAGTGAGCGGCAAGTTGTTTTTCAGACAGCCGAGCGCAATAACAGAATGATTTGTAAGCCACTCGCTCTCGTCCTCAGAAAGCCGCCTGTCATAATAAAGCCTTGAATAGACGGAATTATAGATTGTGTAGTTGAAATTAGGATTCATCTGGTACATCTTTGTCTGAGCTTTTGAAAGCTCGGCGTAAACATCAGATGCACCCTGAGACAACGCTATGTAATAGTCAAACGCCGCGATACGGGAAAGCGGAATCCAATCAAGGTTACAGTGCGTGTCAGAATAAAAAAGCATATCGACAAAACCGCGCTCGAACGCATCGATGGCTTCTTCTTCTGTATCGTACATAACGAGTTTGCAAGAAAGGTTGTTATGACGCAGCCAAGTTTTTAAGAACGGCAAGCCATAAAAGTTGCTCGCAACGGCAACAGTTTTGCCTTCTATTGTTTTAAGACTGTTCTGGATGACACTCGTATTTTCTGGCTTTACAAAAAGAAAGACACTTTCAGAACCCATCGGATAATCGGAGAAATACAGATTGTCCACATCTTCTTCAAGCTTGAAAACATGCAGCAGCATGTCTATTTCGCCGTTCCTAAGCTGATTGTAAAGCGTGGAGAAATCACCGTATACATATTCGTACCGCCAGCTTGCATAGTAAGCGAGATATTGCAGATATTCGTATGCATAACCTGATTTTACGCCATTTTCGTCAATCGCGGAGAAAGGGTCGTCGTTGTCTACAAAACCGACACGAATGTTCGATCTTTGCGTTGCGCCGGAGACGGAAAGAGTTTGCACGATGTTTCCGGAAGATTCCACATCGATTTCATGCTGAGCGAACACAGGTTTTTCGGAAAATAGCGCGACAAAAAGAAGTACGGCAAAAGTCGCTTGGCGCAAAAATGAGAAGAAAAGCGATTTTAATGATGCTTCGGACGGCTCACTTTTTAAAATGCTCATAAATATAACACTTCCCGATAAACCACCCAAAGAAAATTATAAACCCGATTTTTTGATTTGTCATGGGTTTGCACAATTTTTTTCAGATTTATGAATGGAAAGCATTGACGAACGAAGTGACAAGCTAGGAAGCAGCGCATGGGACAAAAACACTCTGTTTGTGGCGGTCGCGCAAGCGACATATTCAACAGTTCCTTTGCCACAAACATAGGGAACGGCCACATAGTGGCAACGACAGTCCGGTGGACTGTCGTTAGCGATTCTCCGAGCAGCTATGCTGCGAAGGCTTGTAGTGCGATATCGCACGTTTTTGAAGCATGCGCTGTGACCAAGTTGTTAGATTTATGCGTCTGAGTGTATTCGGTATGTTTCTGGAGCACCTAGATATGAGTACGGCATTGGCTTGTTTTCTGCATGAATCACGATTTTTTCAAGCACGAACGCCGGAGTCACCGGATAAATGCGCAGAATGTTAAGCCCAGCCTTGCAAGGCGCGGTCACTGTGGAGACGCGGATATTGTTCACGATGTCGTTGCCCCACGGCTGCTGGTCGTCGCCGACCGCGAACGAAGGCGGCACAACGTCTTTAAGGATTTTCGCGCCGTTCACTTCCGCAACGAACTGAAGCAGATTTTTCTTGCTCACAGGGTTCAGCGGGCTAAGGTAAAAGTCGAAGTTCATGGAACCAGCTTCGTCGAGCGCGAAGGCGTACTCAACGAACGGCGCAGAACCAGAGTCCGCAGAGGTCTCTGTTAGTTTCGCGCTTGCCGCGGTCGGTGTGCTTACAGTTTGCGCCGCGTTCTTTTGGGGATTCGAGTTTGCCGCGGTCGGGAACCACACCGTTTCCGGGAACACTTTTATCGCGGAAAGCGTCTTTCCGTAGCCCGGGAGCACCTTGAACGCAGCAGCCTCGCCTGCCTCACAAGGCGCGCCATTTGATGCGACATTCCGCAAGAAATGCTCCGCCTCAATCGAGATATAGTCGCCAGTCTGCACAAAAGTTCCGGCGGGAAGCTCACCTTTAGACAAGCTCGCGACGCACAGCGGGCGCACGTCGACCTCAATTGGAACAAGCGTGTTCGGCGCGGATTCGTTTACACCGAACACCCCGATATACGGAGTCTCGCCGTTATTTTCGTCCTTTGCAAGAAGCTTTCTGTCTATGCGCACAGCAACTTTCTGCAAAAGATTCTTCGTTGACACTTCGCCTTTTGTCGTATCAAAAGAAATCCACTTTTTGTTCGTTTTAATCTCGAACTTGAACGGAAGTGCGCTCGCTGTCGCGATATTAAAATACACTTCTGAAACTTCGGGGTTACGGAAAGCATTCAGACGCAATATCCGGCGCGTCCAATCCTGACCGATTGAAACAGAACTGTCGTCTTCGAGCCACACAACGATGCGCGGTTTGTTCGCGCCAGCAGTCTTGACTTCAACAGGCAGCTGGTTATCCTCTTCGTTCCAGTTCTGAAAGCCGATATGCTCCGACCAGCCCATCGCGTACCACCTGCCGCCGTCAACCGTATCGAGTTCTTTCACAAGATGCTTGTCATAGT
>JAEEGK010015127.1_pt1 | contig 17158 bp, 9 predicted proteins | sample 8958771 | NCBI WGS metagenome assembly JAEEGK01 (sample SAMN16246547, study PRJNA631951) | gut metagenome | biome: gut microbiome; feature: rumen; material: SC-attached | host: Bos | place: Iran: Karaj | collected 2018-10
CGTGCAGGCCTACCGGACGGACGAAAACGGGAACAAGGTGCCCGGCACCGAGTCCAAGCTTTCCGTCTATGACGGTTCCATCAAGACCTATGCGGTCAAGGACAACCTCTACCTGGAGGTCAAAGGCCGGACCACGAACACCGTCTCCCTCGCCTGGAGCAACGAAGTCTCCGATTTCGACGAGGTCACCGAGCTTACCGCTGTTCCGGTAAAGGGCGGCACGACCGTCAAGAAAGAGATCTCCTCCGCGGAAGCCGGTGCGGCCGCTGCGACCGTGGACGGACTCGATCCTTCCACCGAGTACCAGATCACGCTCTTCTACATGAGCGCTTCCCGCGGTACCGTCGATGTATGGACGAAGGCCGAGCAGGGGAGTGCCATCACCATCACGAGCTCCGATGAACTCAAGAGCGCCGTCACCTCGGGAGGCAGCTACTATCTGCCTTTCAACGAGGCGGGTTACTCCATGGGTACCGCCAAGCCGGCCGGTGACCTCACCCTCGTCGGTGAGCTCGGTCCCGACGGCGCCAAACCCGTCGTGTCCGGCAAGGTGGAACTTACCGCCGACCTCGTCGAGCCGAACGCCAAGCTGTATTTCGAGAACATCAAGTTCGACGGTGTCGCCGGTTCCCGTATCGTGGAGCACACGGGCGGTTCCCCGGTCCTGGAGAGCATTATCTTCCAGAACTGCGAGATCACGAACTTCCTCGCGGGCTTCTTCTACGGCAACAATGATAATGTCGTGAAGATCGGCCTGTTCAAGTTCGACTCCTGCGACATGTACGGTATCCTCGGCAGCGGCGGCGACGCGGTGGACATCCGCAAGACCACCGAGATCGACGAGATTGCTTTCGTGAACAACACGATGTACGACGGTATCCGCACCCTGTTCCGCATCGACGCTTCCGACGCTATCAAGATCGGCCATGTCGATTTCGAGAATAACACCGTCAAGAACATCGCCACCATCGACGACGGCAACAACCGCGGCGTCTTCGCCATCCGTGTCCCGTACGAGATGACATTGAAGAACAACCTGTTCCTGTTCGAGGACGGCGGCAAGACGGACGGCACCGACCGCGCCCAGCTGTTCCAGAACAACGCGAACACGGTCGAACCCACTTTCCGCAACGCTTCCGGCAACTACAGTTACGCCCACGGCGAGAACTTCTTCGCGAAGATCTCCGCCCAGGCCGCCGGCTTCGTCACGATGAATGTGGACCCGTGCTACAACTCCAAGGGCAACTTCTTCCAGCTCGCCGCCCAGGATCTCATCGAGAACAAGGTCGGTGCCTCCAAGTGGTGGATCCAGTACGTGGAGAAGCCGGAGGACCTCACCCAGAACGTGATTACCGCGGCCCACACCTGGAATCTGCAGAACGCCAGTCTCTTCGCAGGCGATGTGAAGAACTCCCGTGTCCGTGATGAGCTGATGCTCGTGGGCACCGAGGCTACGCCGCTCAATGCTGACGGCGGCATCACCTTCAAACAGGCCTCCATCCTGACCCGCAAGGGTGTCCCGACCGAGGGCTACGCTTCCTTCAAGGTCGACGCCCCCGGATCCGTGGATATGCTCCTTTCCGACCCGGACAAGACCGGCGCCAGCGTGGTCGTCGCCCTGTACGACGACAACGGTCTCACCGTCCTCGGTGGTGCCGTCGCATCGGCCGCCAATCCGGAGGTGCAGAAGATCGTCGTTCCCGAGGTTCACGGTGAGGGTACCGTCTATCTCTATTCCACCGGCGCGGTGACCATCACCAAGCTGGGCTGGAGCAAGGACACCCTGGCCCTGGACAAGGTCCTGGAGACTCCGAAGCCTGTCGTCGAGCCCGTCACCCTCACCGAGGGTGATGCGACTGCCGTGACCATCAGCTGGGAGGCCATCCCGAATGCCGACCATTACGTGGTCGTGTTCAACAAGCGCACCCAGGATCCGCAGACGGAAACCAGCTTCACTGTTCCTGCCGAGGATATCGCCGAACTGAAGGCCGGTCTATACACCTTCACGGTGCAGGCCTTCCCGTCGGACATCGACCTCTACTATCAGGATTCCGAGAAGGGCAACGCCTCCTTCGCCATCCAGCCGAAGGGCGGTGGCGGCGAGCAGGTCGAGGTTACCCTCACCTGGGACTTCTCCGCGGCCGACTGGCAGGAGCAGTTTGCCGCGTACGGTGCCTCCGGTGCGGACATCACCGACTGGAATCTCACCTATGACGGCCTGACGTTCCACTCCGGCTCCAAGAGCAAGTACAACACGACCTACATGCAGTTCGGCGGCAAGAGCGGTGACATGGACCGTTACTTCAAGTTCACGGCTCCTGAACAGGGAACCCTGAAAGTCACGGTCTCCAACACCGGCGGCACCGAGGCGCTCGACCGCACGGTTGCCGTAACCGTAGGTGATGACACGCAGGCGCAGCCTGGCGGTTTCTCATCGAACACGCCCGGTGAACTCGAGTTCAGCATTCCGGCCGGTGAGGTGGTGATTACCGCTCCGGTCAACGGGCTCCGCTTCTACAAGATCGAGTTCACTTACACGACCGGCGCCGCTGCGGCCGTCGAGTACGACTGGGATTTCTCCGCTTCCGACTGGCAGGACGCCCTCGGCGTCCTGGGTGCAGCCGGCGCTGATATCACCAACATCGACATGACGGTGGAAGGCCTGTCGTTCCATTCCGGCTCCAAGAGCAAGTATGCCGCGAACTATATCCAGTTCGGCGGCAAGAGCGGCGACATGGACCGCTACTTCAAGTTCACGGCTCCGGACCAGGGAACCCTGAAGATCACGGTGTCCAATACCGGCGGCTCCGAAGCGCTCGACCGCACGGTCCAGGTGGCGGTGGGTGACGACGTCCAGGCGCAGCCCGGCGGCTTCTCCTCGAACAGCCCCTCCGAGCTCGAGTTCAGCGTCCCGGCCGGCGAGGTGGTCATCACCGCCCCGGTGAACGGCCTCCGCTTCTACCACATCTACTATACCAACAAGTAGGGCCTTTTACAAAGGGAGCCGGGGGTGATACCCCGACTCTCTTCCAAGATTTCAAAACACAGACAGATATGAGTTTCATCAACGACAACTTCATGCTCCAGACGGAGACCGCCCGGAAGCTCTACCACGAGCACGCCGCGAAAATGCCCATCATCGACTATCACTGCCACCTCGTTCCGCAGCAGATCGCCGAGAACATCCAGTTCCGCGACATCACCCAGCTTTGGCTGGTGGACGGTCATTACGGCGACCACTACAAGTGGCGCGCGATGCGGGCGAACGGCGTTTCCGAAGATTATCTCACCGGTGGCAAGCATACAGCCTGGGAAACCTTCGAGAAATGGGCGGAGACTGTTCCGTACACGATGCGGAACCCGCTTTACCATTGGACGCACCTTGAGCTGAGCCGCGTGTTCGGTATCGACAAGCTCCTGTGCCCGGCGACGGCCCGCGAGATCTTCGAGGAGTGCAACGCGAAGCTGGCGACACCCGAGTTCCGCGGCCAGGCCCTTATCCGGAAGTTCGGCGTGGAGGTGGTCTGCACCACCGACGATCCGGCTGACGACCTCCGCTGGCACAAGATGATCGCAGAGCATCCTTTCGGCACGAAGGTGATTCCCGCCTGGCGTCCCGACAAGGCGATGGCGATTGAAAACCCTGCCGCCTACAAGGCCTATCTGAAGCAGCTCGGCGAGGCTGCCGGTATCGAGGTCAAGTCTTACCGTGACCTGTGCGAAGCCCTGCAGAAGCGCCATGATTTCTTCGCTTCCATGGGCTGCAAGCTCTCCGACCACGGGCTGGAGAACTTCTATGCGGCCGACTACAAGGATGTGGAAATCGAACTGATTTTCCAGAAGGTCCTCATGGGCATCGCCCCGAACGGACGCGAACTGGAGAAGTTCCGCAGCGCGTTCCTGCATGACCAGGCCGTGATGGATGCCGAGGCCGGTTGGGCCCAGCAGTTCCATATCGGCGCCATCCGGAACAACAATACGAAGATGTTCAACGAGGTAGGCCCGGATACGGGCTATGACGCCATCCACGATCCGGAAATCGCGGCTGCGGGACATCGTTTCTTTGACCGTCTGACGCTGGAAGGAAAACTTGCGAAGACCATCCTTTACTGCCTGAACCCCAAGGACAATGCCGTAATGATGACGATGGCCTATACCTTCAACGACGGTACCTTCCCGGGCAAGATGCAGTTCGGCTCGGGCTGGTGGTTCCTGGATCAGGAAGTGGGCATGCGCCGCCAACTGGACTCCCTGTCCGCACTGGGCCTCCTGAGCCGTTTCGTGGGCATGCTCACGGACAGCCGGAGCTTCATCAGCTACCCGCGCCACGAATACTTCCGCCGCATCCTCTGTGACGTCCTGGGCAAGGATGTCGAACAGGGCAAGCTCCCGGTCTCCGAAATGGACTTCATCGGCAAGATGGTGGAGGACATCTCCTACAACAACGCGAAGAACTACTTCCAGTTCTAGTGTCATTTCGAGCGAAGTCTAGAAATCTATGAACTACATCAAAATCAATCCCGCCGACAATGTCGCCGTCGCTCTCCAGGACCTTTCCCAGGGCACTGTGGTGGAAGGCGTGACCCTGTCGATGGATATTCCCCGCGGTCACAAGATTGTCCTGCAGGACCTCAAGGCGGGAGAGAACGTCATCAAGTACGGCTTCCCGATCGGGCATGTGACGCGCGACGCGGCCGCTGGCACGATGGTGGACCATACCTGTATCAAGACGAACCTGGAAGGCCTGCTGGATTATAGCTACCGGCCTGCGTTGGTTGACATTCCCGCCGCCCCGGTCAATCGCACTTTCAAAGGATTCCGTCGTGCCGACGGGCAGGTGGGCGTCCGCAACCAGATCTGGGTCATCCCCACTGTGGGATGCGTGAACGGCATCTGCCAGCAGATTGTCGAACGGTTCAAGGCGGAAATCGCCGGCAAGGAGGGGAGTGTCGACGCCGTTGTCGCTTTCCCGCACAACTACGGCTGTTCCCAGCTCGGTTCGGACCATGAGAATACCCGTACCGTCCTGGCGGACATGGTGCACCATCCCAATGCCGGCGGGGTGCTGGTGGTTTCGCTGGGTTGCGAGAACAACCAGCTGGACGCTTTCCGCGAGTTGGTGGGCCCGGTCGATGAAAGCCGCGTGCGGATGTTCGTCACCCAGAAGGTGGACGACGAAATCGAATACGGCCTGCAGCAGCTGCGCGATATCTTCTCCGTATGTTCGAAGGACGTGCGCGAGGACGTTCCGGTGTCGGAACTCCGTGTCGGTCTCAAGTGCGGCGGCTCAGACGGTCTCAGCGGCATCACGGCGAACCCGCTGCTGGGCGTGTTCTCCGACTGGATTGTCGCCCAGGGCGGCACGACCGTCCTGACCGAAGTCCCTGAAATGTTCGGCGCGGAGACCATTCTGATGAACCGCTGCCAGGACGAGGCCACCTTCGAGAAGACCGTGCATCTGATCAACGACTTCAAGGAGTACTTCATGAAGCAGGGGATGCCCGTGTACGAGAATCCGTCCCCGGGCAACAAGGCGGGCGGCATTTCCACGCTGGAAGAGAAATCCCTCGGCTGCACGCAGAAATGCGGCAAGAGCATCGTCCGCGGTGTCTTGAAATACGGTGAACGCCTGAGCGTCAAGGGTTTGAACTTGCTCAGTGCGCCGGGTAACGACCTCGTGGCCTCCACGGCCCTCGCATCGTGCGGCTGCCAGATCGTCCTCTTTACCACCGGCCGCGGTACCCCGTTCGGAACCTTTGTGCCTACGATGAAGATCTCGACCAACACGCCCCTCTACGAGAAGAAAGGCAACTGGATCGACTTCAACGCCGGTGTCCTCGCCGAGGGTGAGCCGATGGCGGACGTCGCCGCCCGTTTCATCGATTTCGTTCTCGCCGCCGCTTCCGGTAATCCGGTCAACAACGAGCGCAACAACTATCGCGAAGTCGCCATTTTCAAACAAGGAGTAACATTATAGCTATCGATATGGAAAGATTGAACAGAACTTCCGCCCCGCAGGCGAAGCAGTACACCGAAAAGGTCATCCAGTTCGGCGAAGGGAACTTCCTCCGCGCCTTCATTGAATGGATCATCTGGAAGACCAACCAGAAAACCGATTTCAACGGCTCCGTGGTCGTGGTCCAGCCCATCGAAAAGGGAATGGTCGGCTGGCTCAACGAGCAGGACGGCCTGTACCACCTGAACCTTCAGGGCTTGCAGGACGGAGAGGCCGTGGACAGCGTGGACCTGATCGACGTCATCAGCCGGGGCCTCAGCCCCTATGAGGACTTCCAGGGTTACCTGAAGCTCGCCGAGCAGCCCGAGATGCGTTTCGTCATCTCCAATACGACCGAGGCGGGAATCGCCTTCGACCCGGCCTGCAAGTTTGACGACACCCCCGCCTCGTCCTATCCCGGCAAGCTGACGCAGCTGCTGTACCATCGCTATGAGTATTTCAAAGGCGCACCGGACAAGGGTTTCATCATCTTCCCGTGCGAGCTCATTTTCGAGAACGGCAAGCATCTGAAGGAATGCATCCGCCAGTACATCGACCTGTGGAACCTCGGAGAGGGTTTCCGGAACTGGTTCGAAACGGCTTGCGGCGTGTACAGCACGCTGGTGGACCGTATCGTCCCGGGTTATCCGCGTGACACTGCCGCACAACTGTGCGAGCGGGTGGGTTATGACGACCACCTGCTGGACAAGGGAGAGATATTCCACCTCTGGGTTATCGAGGCCCCGAAGGAGGTCGCCGCCGAGTTCCCGGCCGACAAGGCCGGCCTGCACGTGCTCTTCGTTCCGTCCGAGGCTCCGTACCACGAGCGGAAGGTCACGTTGCTCAACGGACCGCACACCGTACTGTCGCCAGTGGGCTACCTGAGCGGTCTGGACACCGTGAAGGAGTGCTGCGAGGATCCCGAAATTGGCCCGTTTGTCAAGAAAGTCATGTTCGAGGAACTGCTCCCTACACTCAATCTCCCGAAGGAGGAACTGGAGAAGTTCGGTCACGACGTGATGGAGCGCTTCCGCAACCCGTTCGTGAAGCACTTTGTGACGAGCATCATGCTCAACTCTTTCCCGAAGTTCAAGACGCGTGACCTTCCCGGCCTCAAGACGTTTCTGGAACGCAAGGGAGAACTGCCGAAGGGCATTGTCCTTGGCCTCGCCGCCATCTGCACCTATTACAAGGGCGGAAAGCGCGGAGACGTGGACATTGTCCCGAACGACGACCCGAAGATCATGGAACTGCTGAAGGATCTCTGGGCGACCGGAGACGTCCGTAAAGTGGCCGAAGGCGTACTGGCTGACGCGTTCATCTGGGGCGAAGACCTCAATGCCATCCCGGGCCTTACCGACCTTCTCACGGCCGACCTCGCCTTGATCCAGGCCGAAGGTATGCGTGCCGCCGTCAGAAACGTAATAGCTTAAAGATATGGGTGAAACACAGAAAAAACTGATGACCAACTGGCGCTGGTGGCTGTGCTCGCTGCTCTTCGTGGCGACGACCGTCAACTACCTGGACCGCCAGGTGCTGTCCCTCACGTACGAGAATTTCATCAAGCCGGAATTCCACTGGAATGATGACAATTATGGAACCATCACGGCTTTCTTCTCCATCTTCTACGCCGTCGCCTGTCTGTTCGCGGGCAAGTTCGTGGACTGGATGGGCACGAAGAAAGGCTATCTGATCGCGATCGGTGTCTGGTCCGCGGGCGCCTGCCTGCACGCCGCGACCGGATGGGCAACGGCCCATATCGCCGGCTTCGACTCCACTGCTGCCATGCGTGCCGTTGAGATCGGCTCCAATGCGGCCCTGACCATATCGACCATATCCGTGTATCTCTTCCTCCTTTGCCGGGGCATCCTGGCGCTCGGTGAGGCCGGCAATTTCCCGGCGGCCATCAAGGTGACCGCCGAGTATTTCCCGAAGAAGGACCGTGCCTTTGCGACGTCCATCTTCAATGCCGGCGCTTCGGTCGGCGCGCTCGCCGCTCCGCTGTGCATCCCGCCCCTTGCGATGAAGTTCGGATGGGAGATGGCGTTCATCATCATCGGTGCGCTGGGCTTCATCTGGATGTTCTTCTGGGCCTTCATGTATGAGAAGCCTGAGCAGAGCAAGCATGTGAACGAGGCCGAGCTGGCTTACATCCATCAGGATGATGCGGAGGAAGCCGTGGCTGAGAAGGCTGCGCCCAAGGCGGATGACGAGAAGCAGGTCTCCCTTTGGAAGTGCTTCACTTTCAAGCAGACCTGGCAGTTCATCACCGGTAAGTTCTTTACGGACGGTGTGTGGTGGTTCTTCCTGTTCTGGGCTCCTTCCTACTTCAGCAACCAGTTCAATGCGCCCGTGACCACTCCGCTGGGCCAGTGGCTGATTTTCACGCTCTACCTCATCGTGACGGTCGTCTCCATCGGAGGCGGATACCTGCCGAAGCTGTTTGTGGAAAAGAAGGGAATGCACCCTTATACGGGCCGCATGCTCGCCATGCTCATCTTCGCCTTCTTCCCGCTCTGCGCCCTGCTGGCACAGCCGCTTGGCATGCGTTTCAACTCCGCTTGGATCCCCGCCATCCTCATCGGCCTTGCGGCCGCCGGCCACCAGGCCTGGAGTGCGAACCTCTTCTCCACCATCGGCGACATGTTCCCCAAAGGCGCCATTGCGACCGTGACGGGTGTCGGTGCGATGGCCGGAGGTGTCGGTTCGATGTTCATCCAGAAGATTGCCGGCAAGCTGTTCACCTACGCGGAGAACGCCGGCCCTGCCTTCCGGTTCATGGGCTTCGAAGGCAAGCCTGCCGGCTACTTCATCATGTTCTGCTTCTGCGGCCTCGCGTACCTCATCGCCTGGTTCATCATGAAGTCCCTCGTGCCGAAGTACAAGCCGGTTGAGCTGTAATTTTAGGCTTCCCGGCTTTGGAGAAGCCCGTAGGTCCACCTCTGGACCTACGGGCTCATTTATGCACGGACGATTTGCAGAAACGGGTTATTATCATTAAATTGGCTTGTCCGTAAAACACTGGAACGATGAAAAGAATCCTCTTCTGCATCCTGACGGCTTCGCTGACGGCCGTCGCCGCCTTCTCCGCACCCAAAACAAACCGGCTCCTTTCGCCGGGCGGCCGAATCGTCGTCGAACTGGCGACCGGCTCCGGCCACGTCTCCTACACCGTCCTGAAGGACGGGGAGGCGGTATATGAAGTCCGTGACATCCGGCTGGTGACCGGAACGGAAACTTTTCCCGACGGATCGGTGAAGGTCGGAAAAACCAGATTCCTGATGGACCGCATCCAACCGGTCGTTCCGCTGAAGTTCTCTACCATCGCCGAGGAGTATAATGAGACGGAGCTCTCATTGGGTAAAGGCGTGACGATGCTGCTCCGCATAATGGACAATTGCGTGGCGTATCGGTTCGTGATGGACCGGAAAGGTGACGTTGAGATTTATGACGACCATTTTCTGATTGTTCCGGCGGACGGCTTCAAGGCCAACTACCAGACAGCCCGTTCGTTCAATACATCTTCCGAAGAACCCTACCGAAGCGGTTCGCTTACCGAGTGGGGCGCCTCGGACCGAAAATTGGCGACGTCACCGCTTTTGCTCTCCAGACCCGATGATACCCAACTGCTCATCGGCGAAAGCGACCTGGACGACTATCCGCACCTGTTCCTGACCACCGACGGGACCGCGATTCTGCCTACATACCCGAAGGTGCCGCTGCGCTGGGAACCCGCCAGCGACCGCAGCGAACGGATTCTGGAAGAGGCGCCGTATATAGCAAAGACTGGTTCGCAGCGCTCTTTCCCTTGGCGCTGGGTGGCTGTAACCGACTCCAGGGGTATCATCGAACAGACGATTCCGGCCCAGCTGTCCCGCCGCAGCGTGCTGGACGACACCAGTTGGATCCATCCCGGTCAGTTTTCCTGGGAGTGGTGGAACGGCGCTGCGCCCTACGGTCCCGACGTGGACTTCAAGACCGGCTGCAACACGGCGACGTATAAGTATTATGCCGATTTCGCCGCGAAGTTCGGTGTGGAATACATCCTGTTGGACGAAGGATGGGCCAAGACCACGGCAGACCCCTTCCATGGGAACGACAATCTGGACATCCATGAACTCATCCGTTACTGCAACGGCATCGGCGTGAAAATCGTTCTCTGGGTGCCCTGGGTGACGGTTTACAACAACTTCGACACCATCTTCAAGACCTACGCCGAATGGGGTATTCCGGCGATGAAGATCGACTTTATGGACCATGCGGACCAGTGGATGGTGAACTTTTACAAGAAAGTGACCGCCGAAGCCGCCAAGTACCATATCGTCCTGGACTGGCACGGTGCCTTTACCCCGGCCGGTCTGGAGTATGAATATCCGAACCTTCTGAGCTACGAGGGTGTCCTGGGCCTGGAGAACATGGAGCGCTGCACGCCCGCTAACACGGTCTGGATTCCCTTCATCCGCAATGCCGTGGGCGCCGCGGATTTCACTCCCGGCGGCATGAACAACATGCAGCCTGAACGTTTCCGCGCCACACGCCCCAACAGTGGCGCACCGGGCACCCGCGCTTTCAATATGGCGCTGTACATCATCCTTGAAAGTGGCGTCCAGATGCTCTGCGACAACCCCACACGCTATTATCAGAACGAGGATTGCGCCCGCTATATCGCGAGCGTCCCCACCACCTGGGACGAAACCCGCGCCCTGGCCGCCAAGGCCGGCGAATACGTCATCGTAGCCAAGCGCAAAGGAAATAAATGGTTCATCGGCGGAATCACGAACGGCACGGAGCGCAACTTCACCGTCAAGCTGGACTTCCTCTCTCCCGGTCGGCACCAAATGACCGCCTTCCAGGACGGCGTCAACGCCGGCTACCAGGCCATGCACTACAACAAGGTCGAAAGGACGGTGGACAACAAAGCTGCCGTCGACATCCAAATGGCCCGTAACGGCGGCTGGGCTGCGGTGATCGAATAACCCGTAGGTCCAACGAATGGACCTACGGGTTCATTTGGCATATGGAACACCCGCTTCGGGTAGGCGGGGGGACCGATGTACGGCCTACACCAGTCCCTGGTCGACCATCGCGTTGGCCACTTTGATGAAGCCGGCGATGTTGGCGCCCTTGACGTAGTTGATGTAGCCGTTTTCCTCGGTGCCGTGCTTGATGCAGGCGGCGTGGATGTCGGACATGATGCGGTGGAGGGCGGCGTCCACTTCTTCCGCCGTCCATTTCTGGCGGATGGAGTTCTGCGTCATCTCCAGGCCGGAGGTGGCGACACCACCCGCATTGGATGCCTTGCCGGGGGCGTAGAGGAGGCCGTTCGATTGGAAGATGCGGATGGCTTCCGGAGTGGAGGGCATATTGGCACCTTCCGCGACGCAGAAGCAGCCGCCGGCGACGAGGTTCTCCGCGTCGGCCTTTTCGATCTCATTCTGCGTGGCGCAGGGGAGGGCGATGTCGCAGGGGATGCGCCACGGGCGTTCGCCCGGATAGTAGGTGGCCTGCGGATACTTCTCGGCGTACTCCTTGATTCGGCCGCGACGGAAGTTCTTGAGCTCCATGACAAAAGCATGCTTTTCCTCATCCAATCCTTCAGGATCGTAGATGAACCCGTCGGAGTCAGAGAGGGTGACGACCTTGGCCCCAAGACGCATGGCTTTCTGCGCGGCGTACTGGGCAACGTTGCCCGAGCCGGAGATGAGAACCGTCTTGCCCTTGAAACTGTCGCCGCGGGTGGCAAGCATCTGCTCGGTGAAGTAGCAGAGGCCATAGCCAGTGGCTTCCGGGCGCAGGCGGGAGCCGCCCCAGTTCTGGCCCTTTCCGGTAAGCGTGCCGGTAAATTCATCCCGGATCCGTTTGTACTGACCGAAGAGGTAGCCGATTTCGCGGCCGCCCACGCCGATGTCACCGGCGGGGACGTCGGTGTCCTGGCCGATGTAGCGCTGCAGTTCGGTCATGAAACTCTGGCAGAACCGCATGACTTCCGCGTCGGACTTGCCTCTCGGATTGAAATCGGAACCGCCCTTCGCACCGCCCATGGGAAGGGTGGTGAGACTGTTCTTGAAGGTCTGCTCGAAGGCGAGGAACTTCATGATGGAGAGGTTCACGCTCGCGTGGAAGCGGATGCCGCCCTTGTAGGGGCCGATGGCGCTGTTCATCTGCACGCGGTAACCGCGGTTGATGTGGATGACGCCCCGGTCGTCCGTCCAGGGGACGCGGAACATGATGACTCGCTCGGGCTCGACCATCCGTTCCATGATCTTGAGGTCCAGCAGGTGGGGATAAGCCGTCATGTAGGGAGCGACGCTTTCCACGACCTCGCGGACGGCCTGGTGGAATTCCTTCTCGCCCGGGTTGCGTGCAATGACGTCCGCCATGAACCCGTCGATGTAGTTCTGGGTGAATTTATCCATTTTTAACACTACTAAAGATTAACCGCTTACAAACATAATAAAAATTTTTATTTGATGAAACATTTGAGGAGAAATTTTATGAAACTTTTTTAAGAATAATTTCCAAATATCTGATTATAAATTAGTTGGAAAATAAGACCGGCGGACATCTTTTCCCGGGAACCCTCCTATCAATTTGAAAGTTGTGTTTCTGCCGCTTTTTCCGTACTTTTGCCAAACAACAGCACAAGCATCCATGGTATCCGAACTCATCGGCAAATACATCTGGCTGGTACAGACCTTCATCGATGCGGGCCCCGGCGGGTTGTCGCTGCCCGAGATTTCAGACCGGTGGACCGCCCGTTTCGGCGGGACGGACTATCCCCGCCGCTCGTTCAACAACCACCGGGAGGCGGTGGCCGAGGTCTTCGGCATCGAGATCGTCTGCAACCGCAGCACCAACCGTTATTATATCGACGCGGGGGAGAGCGCCGTGGACAAGCGGCAATCCGTCGATTGGCTTATCAATACTTTCACGGTCAATAACCTTCTCTCCCTGGGCAAGGAACGCCTCTCCGGCCGCGTATCCGTGGAGGACATCCCGTCCGGCCAGAAACACCTTGTCACCGTGATGCAGGCGATGCTGGACAATATCGGGATGGAACTGCGCTATCGGAAGTATCTGAGCGACGAGGAGGAAATCCGTCATATACGCGCGTATGCGATAAAGGAATTTGAGAAGCGATGGTATGTCGTCGCATACAGCGAGGAGGCGGAGGCGCTCCGCGTCTATGCCATGGACCGCATCATCTCTTTGACCCCGACGGGCGAGAAGTTCAAGATGCCGAAAGGCTTCCGGGTCGATGATCTCTTCGAGGCAAGTTACGGTATTTACCTCCCCGAAGGCGACTCGCCGATGTTGGTCAAGATCCGCACGACTCCACGTGAGGCGGCCTACCTCCGGGACCTCCCGTTGCATCCCAGCCAAGTCTTCCTGGGCGTAGACCATGACGGCCGCAGCCTCTTCGCCCTGCGGGTAATCCCCAATCCGAACTTCGTGATGGAGCTGTGCAGGCACGGAAACAGGCTCGAAGTGCTGGAACCGGAAGCCTTACGGGAGCAAGTGGCGCAAGAGTTGCGTAATGCGCTAAAAATATATGAATAAAACAAATATGTTTAATATGAAAACAAAAATGTTAACCCTCGCGCTGGCGGCTTTTTCCCTCCTCGCGTGCAAAAATGAACCCATGAAACCACAAGAAGGTTACATCGGCCCTTCCGACATCCGGATCGAAGACGGCCGGATGACACCGGAGGTCCTCCTGTCCCTCGGACGGCTCACCGATCCGCAACTTTCGCCCGACGGCAAGACCATCCTTTACGGGGTGAGCTACACTTCCATCGCTGACAACCGCAGCGTCCGCAACCTCTTTACCATTCCTTCCGAGGGTGGTGACGCGACGCAGTTGACCATGGACGGAAAAAGCATCTCCAACGCCCGCTGGTCTCCTGACGGCGAGTGGATTTTCTTCCTTCAGGGCGGACAGGTATGGAAGGCCCCGTACAACGCCGGCAAGCTGGGCGCCCGTGTGCAGGTGACGGATGTACCCAAAGGGGTCGATGAGTTTTCCCTTTCGCCGGATGCGGGCCAAATAATGTATGTAAGCACGGTACACAGCGCCGTCGAGCGTCCCGTGGACACCGACCCGATGCTGGACAAGGCCGAAGCTTATGCGACCGAAGACCTGATGTACCGTCATTGGGACCACTGGGTGGAGGACATCAACCATACCTTCGTCGCCCCGTTGGCTAACGGCATCATCACCGAAGGCCTTGACATCCTGGGCGGACCGGATGTGCTGTACCAGCTTCCGAACGGTCCCTTCGGCGGCATCGAGAACCTCTGCTGGAGCCCGGACGGCCGATACATCGCCTATTCCTGCAAGAAGAAGACAGGCAAGGAGTATGCTTTCTCCACCGACACTGAAATCTACATTTACTGCATCCTGACGGGGGAGACCACCGTCATTCCGATGGGCGGCGGCTATGACACCGTGCCCGTCTGGAGCCCGGACGGCAAGAAGATCGCCTGGCTGTCGATGGCGCGCGACGGTTATGAGGCCGACAAGGTCCGCCTGATGGTGGCCGACGTGGTCTATGAGCCGGAAGGGGAGGGGCAGACCGCCAATCCCGCCATCGAGAACATCCTCGACCTTACCGCCGAGTTCGCCTACAATGCCGACGGACCTGTCTGGGCGGCCGATGGCAAGTCCCTGTATTTCAATTCCCTCGTGGACGGTGTCCAGGGCATTTTCAATGTCATTGCCGATCCGGAGACAGCCTTCTTCCGTCTTACGGCCCCGACGCTCTGGTTCGATTTCGGCTCTCCGTTCGCCATCCTGCAGGACGGCACCCTCCTCGCTACTTACTGCTCCATGGATTTCCCGACTGAACTCGTGGCCGTGAAGGACAATTCCATCGAGCAGCTTACCTATGAGAACGCCCATATCCTGGACCAGCTGGACAAGCACGAAACCGAGGCCCGGATGGTACCCACGGCCGACGGCGGTGAGATGCTCACCTGGGTCCTGTATCCGCCCAAGTTCGACCGCACGAAAGAGTACCCGGCCATCGAGATCTGCCTCGGCGGCCCGCAGGGCACGCTGTCACAGGGATGGTCTTACCGTTGGAACTACTGCCTGATGGCCCACCAGGGCTATGTCGTCGTCCTTCCGAACCGCCACGGCACGACCGCTTTCGGCCAGCCCTGGTGCGAGCAGATCTCGGGCGACTACATCGGCCTGAACATGCAGGACTATATGGCTGCCGCGAAGATGATCAAGGCCGAGCCCTTCGTGAACAAACTGGCCGCCTGCGGTGCTTCATACGGAGGCTACAGCGTTTATTATCTGGCTGGTATCCATGGCGATTTGTATGATTGCTTCATATCCCATGCGGGTATCTTCAACGAGGAGCACATGTACATGACCACCGAGGAAATGTGGTTCCCGAACTGGGATAACGGCGGTATCCCGCACGAGTATGCTTATGAGGAAGGCCAGCTCGGCGCCGCCGGCGACGGCATCACGTTCGGCGGTCTCCAGCAGGCCGGTTCCCCGTGGTCCAATGCCCCGAAGGCTGTGCGTCACTACGCCAATTCTCCGCATAAGCTCGTACAGAACTGGCACACCCCGATCCTCTGCATGCACGGCGGCAGCGATTTCCGCGTCCCTTACGATGAGGGCATGGCCGCTTTCAACGCCGCGCAGATGATGGGCGTCCCTTCGAAACTCGTTGTCTTCCCGGGTGAGAACCACTGGATCCTCAAACCGCAGAACGCCCTCTACTGGCATCGGACCTACTTCAGCTGGCTGGACCGCTGGCTGAAGGATTAGGAGATCTTCGAGTAGTCTTTCTGCTGATACTTGTCTTTCCGAAGCTCGGCCGCGAGAACCGCGTTGCCGGGCTTTTCCAATGTGGGGTCGAGGTCCAGGATATGGGCGGCATAGCCTCGGGCGTCGGAGAGGATGGCCCCGTCGCGGGCGAGGGAAGCGATGTTGAGCGTGATGGGAAGGCCGGACTGCTGTGTGCCTTCAAGGTCGCCGGGCCCGCGCATTTTCATGTCCTCTTCCGCGATTTCGAATCCGTCTTCGGTGGCGCACATCAGGTCCAGGCGCTTCTGTGATTCCTTGGACAGTTTATAACCCTTCATCAGGATGCAGAAGGAACGTTCTGCACCCCGTCCCACACGGCCGCGCAGCTGGTGCAGCTGGCTGAGTCCGAAACGTTCCGCGCTTTCTATCACCATCACGGATGCGTTGGGAACGTCCACGCCCACTTCGATGACCGTGGTGGATACGAGGATGTTCGCCCGGCCGGCGGCAAAGGCGTCCATGAAGAAGGCCTTTTCCTCGGCCGTCTGCCGTCCATGGACGATGGCCACCTGGTATCTGGGTTCCGGGAACTGTTTGACGACCTCCTCGTATCCGAGTTCCAGGTTCTTGTAATCCAGTTTCTCGCTCTCGAAGATGAGCGGATACACGATGAAGGCCTGGCGTCCCTTGGCGATTTCGTCCCGGATGAAATTGTACATGGCGATACGCTTGTTTTCACCCACGCAGATCGTCTGGACCGGTTTCCGGCCGGGGGGCATCTCGTCGATGACGGAGACATCCAGGTCGCCGTACAAAGTCATGGCCAGGGTGCGGGGGATCGGGGTGGCCGTCATGACGAGGACATGCGGTGCCACGCCGCCCGCGCCTTTCGCCCAAAGTTTCGCCCGCTGGTCCACGCCGAAGCGGTGCTGCTCGTCCACGATGGCCAGCCCGAGTGCCTTGAACACGACAGTGTCCTCGATCAGGGCATGCGTGCCCACGAGCAGGCCGATGCTGCCGTCCTGCAGTCCCGCATGGATTTCGCGCCGGGCCGCCACACCGGTGGAACCGGTGAGGAGGGCGGCCTTCACCCCCGTCGGGGCAAGGTAGCGGGAAATATTGGCAAAATGCTGATGCGCAAGGACTTCCGTGGGGGCCATCAGGCAGGCCTGGTAACCGTTTGCGACGGCGATGAGGGAGGACAGCACGGCCACCATGGTCTTTCCGCTGCCCACGTCACCCTGCAGCAGGCGGTTCATCTGGTGACCGCCCTTGAGGTCCTCGCGGATTTCCTTGATGACGCGTTTCTGGGCCCCGGTGAGGTCGTAGGGGAGCGCCTTGTAGCAGCGGTTGAACGCTTCGCCCACGCGGGGCATGGGCAGTCCTACCGCATT
>JAEEGK010015129.1_pt1 | contig 17155 bp, 9 predicted proteins | sample 8958771 | NCBI WGS metagenome assembly JAEEGK01 (sample SAMN16246547, study PRJNA631951) | gut metagenome | biome: gut microbiome; feature: rumen; material: SC-attached | host: Bos | place: Iran: Karaj | collected 2018-10
TCCTACCAAGAAGATCCCCTACTTTGATTTCGAAGTTCCAACAGAGCTCGACGGTGTAGCATGGGGCATTCTCGATCCTCGCGACACGTATCAGAACCGTGCTGAGTGGGAAGAGAAAGCTAAGGATTTGGCTGCTCGCTTCATCAAGAACTTCAAGAAGTACGAGGGCAACGAGGCTGGCAAGGCTCTGGTTGCTGCAGGTCCAAAGCTCTAAACCGATTAAACTCTCTATATTTAATAAGGATGCACTTCAGTCGAGGTGCATCCTTATTGTTTCTTCATTCCACATCGCGTTAGGTTCCATCTTAAAGGTGTGAAGGCCCAAACAAGCGGCAGCCTTGCAATTCGCCATCGTATCATCTACGAACAGGCATTCCTCAGCTTCGGCTCCAATATCTTTCAGCACACGCTCAAAAACACGTCGGTCTGGCTTAGACATCCCCAAAACCTGCGACAAGTATACACCATCAAAATAGTTCAACACTGGTTCAGGAAAGACACTCTCCTCCAAATAGCGCCAATGCTCTTCATTCGTGTTCGACAACATATATACTTTGTATCCTGTCCTGCGGAGACGCTTCAAGACATCTAATTTCTTCATCGGAATATCCAACAGCATTGCGTTCCATGCTGCAGCCACTTCCTTCGTTGTTGTTCCTTTCCCGCATCCTTTCAACACTTCACTCAGAAACTCTTCCGTAGTAATCTTTCCCGTTTGGTACAAATCTGTTATCTTACTGGCCACAATGCCTTCACATAAAGCTCCTCCTGCCGAATTTTCCCTACTCTCATTGGTAAACCAAGACTTAGCATCCAGTCCTAATGCACCAAAACTCTCCATACTACGTTGCAAGTCAAGATTAAGCAGTACGCCACCCAAATCAAATATTATCGTATTAATCATATAATCGGCTTTGACACATCATATCTCTTTTCTCCTGTTTCTTAGAAACGATCAATAACCCTAAAGAGGAAGCATTTCCTCGATACACTGAATCAGAATATGTATCACTTTAATGTGAATCTCCTGGATACGATCGGAATGGGCTGTCCTAGGCGTACAAATAGCCACGTCACTCAATGGGGACAATTTGCTCTCACCAAGTGAAGTTAGAGAGATTACCTTCATGCCTTTCTTTTGAGCCTTTGCCACAGCATTCAATATGTTCTGTGAATTACCACTCGTACTGATGGCTAAAAGGACATCACCTTTTGATCCTACACCCTCCACATAACGAGAGAAAACATTCTGAAAACCGAAATCGTTACCTACACAAGTCATGTAAGCAGGGTCATTGATAGCAATGGCTGGTAAAGGGCAACGGCTATCGCGATAGCGACCTGTCAGTTCCTCTGCAAAATGAGTTGCATCACAAAGGGAACCTCCGTTGCCGCAACTGATAATCTTGTTGCCGTCCCTAAGAGCTTCAACACAAATTTGGGCAGCCTTCTCTATTTGATCTAAGGCAGATGGAGATGACATGAACTCTTCAAGTGTCCGACGCGCCTCATCCAATGATTTAATGATTGTTTCCCTTATGTCCATAACTTTATTTCAAATTAGCTGCAATAGAAAGCGATGCAAAGTCGCCTATCTGTTCACCCAATGCTGCGGGAACTACGCGACAGACACGATTTGCTCCTGATAAAGCTTCACGATCCATAACGGCCTGCATCACAGGACGCATCATCTTCTCGTTGCGAGCATAGATACTGCCTATTACTATCATCTCAGGATTCAAGATATCCACCACAATAGAGAGTCCCATACCCAGATAATCAGAAGAAATGCGGAATATCTCTTTTGCAAGCGGATCTCCTTGCTGGGCAGCTTCTGCCACCATCTGAGCTGTCACACTTGAAATGTCTTTTTCTGCGCACCACGAAACACTTTTTCCTTGCCGATATGCCTCAATGACTTTGTGGCGGGCCAACTGAGCAATACCTCCTCCACTACAGAAACCTTCGAAAGAACCTCGCTTACCATATCCGACAGGACCATCTGCAGCCAGACGGATATGACCTAATTCACCTGCATTATCGTTGGTGCCTGAATATAACTCACCATTGATGATAATGCCTGCGCCAAGACCTGTTCCAAAAGTCATGAACACCATGTTTCGAGTTCCTTGACCTGCTCCAAACTTCCATTCTGCCAAAGCACATGCGTTGGCATCGTTTTGCAAACCAGCGCGTATACCAGTATGATTCTCTACCATCTCGACAATTGGGATGTTGTCCCATCCAGGCAGATTGGGAGGCGACATCACCACGCCTGTCTTGCTGTCAAGAGGTCCACCACAACTGATTCCGATAGCAGATGTGTTCTCAGGAGTAAGTCCATGACGAGTCATCATGATAGTCAAATTGTTCAGAATGTTCCGCAAAGTCTCATCTACCTTTGTTGTCTCAAATCGAATCTTGTCCTCCACCTGCAGATTTCCCTTTTGCTCGATGCCATATATGATAGCACATTTGGTACCACCTATATCGATGCCCAGCAGACGAGTAAAAACTTTTGTCGTATCCATATTTTTTCCCTTTTATTAATCTTCCATGAAACCTATCGAATTAACCCATCGCAGATAGTTCTCTAATTTATAGGGAGGCTTGCCATAAAGATAGTGATTCTTGAAGGCCTCACCTCCTACCTTATAATCTATGCAATACATTCCCTGCCCTCTTTCCTCTGCCAAAAGGGTCAAGACAGTTCGACCGTTTTCGGGTACCATGAAGTGATTCTCATAGATGACACGCCCACTCTCAACGTCTGTCACCTTCACTTCACCGTTCTGCCCAACAGGCGTATCATTGACAGCAATCAGTTCATATCCATTTTCTGCATCACATATCATACAGCACACGTCCTTCTGCACATTGCGGATATAGTAATAAGCCTTTTTCTTTGAGTTCCAGTAATCCGTAACAGCATCAGAAATCAAGGGCCACCCGTCGCGCAGGTTCCACCATATGATGCCATTCCTTCCTTCGAACTTATGACCACGCCACAACTCCACAAAGAATTTCATGGCTTCTGCCTGGACACTTTGAGAGGCCTGAATGAAGTCTTCCAATTTCCTGGGAACCTCTCCAAACACGATACTTATCTGGTTCAGCATCAGATTGTTCCTGTCATTGGTCTGGCCCAGTTCAGGAAAGCGTCGCACAGACTTGGTGAGCCACTCCTCATTCCATTGGAAATCATGCGTCCAAGGATAGACACAATCAGGTGTCATCATTTTCTTCAGACTTTCCATGTTTGGACATCCATGATAACCGATCTCGCTCACGAAAACATTCCCTGCCTTAGCATAATAGGCATCCTTATAATAGCCACGAGGTCCCCACAGATGAACTTCAGGAAGAAGATGTTCTCCGCTCCCATGCTCATAAACAGCTTGAGAATAGTAAGGTGAACTGGGCAGATAAGGTCGAGTAACATCGAACTCATAGATAACACGGGGAATGACTTCTCGACTCACACGATCCAGATTGGGATTAATGTTAAATGGGGCCAAACTCCAGTGACTGGCACTATCGTCCTCGTTGTTCCCTGCCCAAAGGGCAATGCAAGGATGATTACGCAACTTGGTAACCACAGAGATGACTTCTGTTTCCAATGCCTTGGCAAAGTCATCACGTTGGGGATACATGGTGCAGCCCATCGTGAAATCCTGCCATATCATCAATCCATTCTCATCGCAGAGATCATAGAACAAATGGTCCTCATAGACATTTCCTCCCCAACACCGCAACATATTGCAATTGAGGTCAACCGCCATATCAACGGCATCCTTTACCAGACTCTTGTCTCTGCTGTGCAAGGCATCCAGCGGCACCCAATTGGTACCACGCACAAAGATGGGAACCTCGTTCACATAGAAACGGAACTTGCCAGGTTGGTCAGGCAAGATGATGTCATTTCGTTCCAGACGGACCGTGCGGATTCCTATCCTGCGATCATCCGTATCCAAGATGTTCCCATTCTCATCCGTCAGGTCGATATGAGCATCATAGAGTGCAGCCTCACCATAACCATGAGGCCACCATAAATCACAGTCCTTCATGCCAAACGTGTAGCGGAAAGCGGGTGTGTAAATGCGATAGTCACCTTGGAAAGCAACCTTGCCGTTTCGTCTCATCGTCACCTTAGCAAAAGCATGACTATATAGGGGAGAAGGCAGTTTTACCTGGATGTCCAAATAGAGGGTAGCATCCTTCCCATTCAAGCGGGCAACCATATAGTTCACGTCGCGCAATCGGGCAGGATTCTGCACACGCAGTTCCACATCACGCCACAAACCAGCACTTACCAACCGCGGAAGGATGTCCCAGCCAAACATATGAGGAGCCTTGCGGATGTAAATCGATTCCTCTGCTGGGAAATTGCCTATACTGAGAGTACCCAACAAGTGATTCTCTCCCTCGAGCAAAGCAGAGCGAAGGATGACGCGCAAAGTATGTCTCTTACCTGCTTTCAGATAGGATGTCACATCAAACACATGCTCGATAAGCATATTCTCTGTCGAACCCACATGCCTATCGTCAATCCAGATATCAGCCAAGCAATCGATACCTCCAAAGAAGAGCTCGCAGATTTGACCTTTCTCAAGCGCAGGAGCCGTGAAATCTTTTGTGTAGCACCACTGACGACCTTCCCAAGAGCGAAGCTTGTCTGTATTGCATCCCACCATAGGATCCTCTATCAAGCCCGCAGCCAGCAAATCCAACTCCACATTGCCAGGTACCGTCGCTGAAATAGTCTTCGTATTCACACTTTTGAGCCCGTTGGGTGAGGTAACAGGTCTTTGCGGCTGTTCCCAATAGGACAACTTCCAGTCACTACCGTTCAAACTGATGGTTTTTACTGGACTCGCTGCCACAAAAGAGCTCAGCATCAGCAGGAAGAACGCAATTAGCGTACGTTGCATTTTTCTCTCGTTCATAGGACAAAATTACGTCAATCTTGTCTTCTTTCCAAATTCTTCCGTGTTTTTCTTGTTCCTCTTCATCAAAAGGATTAGGATACTTCCCTGTCAAGCTATCAACAGGATTCGTGACACAAAAGATTAAAGGGCAAAACCGAACGGTTTCACCCCCTCACGCTTCAACATCTCTGTCTCCTTGTTGTTGTATTCTCCCCCTGTGCATTTTATTGCATTCTGCCTTCTTTCTGACGTAAACTTTTATTGAAAAGAGGCTTTATCATTCATTTCCGTTCAATTCAGCAAAGCTTCCATTTTTTCTTGCATATAGTTTCTATTTATCTGTTTCCCTTTGCTCTATTATGTGTCTTGCACAACATTTGGCAGTTCTCGATGTCCGTGCTGCCACCTTTGCTCCAAGCCGTTACGTGGTCGGCATCCATTTCTTCCAGTTTCCAAATGCGCTGACGATTGCAACTTATTCTTTCGGTTTTTGTGCTTTTGAATGTGGTAGATTCAGAAGTGTTCCGAATAACAGCAAACGCTTGTTAATATTTCCACAAAAGTCACATCACCGCCCTCCACTGAGGGCCATTTTGGCGATGTTTGTGTGCAAAGTTACGAAAAGTCGAGAGCAAAACAAAAGAACTTGTCTTTTTTTTGCCGAGACGGAGTAATTTCGACAAAGTCAAAGTTACGAATAAATGAGTGAAAAATCAAATTTTTGATTTTTTCCGAACATGAATAACTTCAATGAAGTCAAAAATCAAGAAAAAGTGGGCAAAAAACAAGAAAATCACATCAATTTTTTTTAAACGAAATGCGCTTCAACGAGGTTAAAATTGTGAAAAAATGAGCAAAAACCCTTCAAAAATCACCCAAAAAGACCCAAAATCCATCCATTTTTTCCTCAAATATGAGGCTCTTTGCTTAAACTGCAACAGGAACCCAAGAGCTCAACAAAAATCATAACTTACTCTATTTCTGCCACTTAACCATCCCTTCAACACCAAAAAGAAAGACGTGAGCGCTACAGTGCTACAGTGCTACAGTTAGTTTTATGGTTATCACAAACGATGAAAAGAATTCATAATATATATATATTTATATATATATAAATATATATATATTATGAGCATATTTTGAGATGTTGACAAGTTTAAAAACAACTGTAGCACTGTAGCACTGTAGCACTGTAGCGCATCGACCCCAATTCAGCCATAAGAAGGGCGCTCTCGCTCACCCAATCCAAATTTCGATTGGGATACACTCTCCCTGTCTTATAAACCAGCTGAAATCTCAGTCCGTTGCCCTACTCCCGACCAATTTTATATCCTTCGGATATAACTCATTCCAGAAAATCGCTTTAAAGGCTCTTCTGAGCCCCGAAAATCTGCTCGACGCATAATTGACCTCCTTCGGGGATAGAACGCACCAGAGAGGCCGCAAAAGCCGAAATATGACATTTCCCACGCATCCTTGCGCACGAGAGCGTCAATGGAAGGAAAAATCACGGCGTAACGACGTAACGGCGTAACGCCATAACATTTGGATTTTTGATTTTTGCTTCGTAAAGAGTGGGCTGAATTTTTATATTATATTATATAATAATTATAATTATTATATAATATAATATAAAGGTAAATGTCCTTCATTTTTCCTTCCAATGAAATTTTGAAATGTTACGGCGTTACGGCGTTATGGCGTCAAAGTTATCTCAGAGGAAAAAAAAACAATTATTTTTGCAAAAAAACTCTCTTTTGATGTTACATTTTTGCTATCTTTGCGTCTTAGATGGTGAATCAATAAAGAAAATGATATGGTGAAACGAATTTCATTCAGCCTCCTCTTCCTGAGTTTCCTCTGCTGCAGTTATGCGCAGGAAGTTCGTGATGCGCAACATTTCTCATCCATGATTGGAGACACTCTCTCGTCCAGCGAGATAGACAGGATTATCAGCGATGCCTCTGATATAGTTTACAAGAAAAACAGCAAGCACTATTTGAAAAAAGGCATTTATCGTTTTCAGTTGTTGGACAGAAAGACAGGACAAGAGAGAACGACGGGTACTTTGGAAGCCATCATAGAAACTCATTCTGTCTGTTTGAGCAATTTTAAGGTTTTGGGAGGAGAAGTTAATGGAATCGAGGAAGATACCTTGTCGCCCATGATTCCATACATGACGAAAAATGATATTTATCGCATGGTGCAGGTTGCTCCAATCATGGAAAGAGATCCGTTCTGGAAGTATGTGCGCACACCCTTTGTTCGTCCATCGTCAAATAAGGATAAAGATGGCTATAAATTAGATCATTCTGGTAGGGTCACTCCTGATGATTATACTGATATGCCCATAAATATTGGTCCGAGTAGAACAGGGGCTGCAATGCAATCTCCACATGGGAATGATGATAAGGGACCCACTGTGGATGGTATACCATACAAAAAGAAATATCAACTCCCCTATGCCTCTGAGAGATACTATGTCTCAGGAAAAAAGATAGGTAAAGCTGATAGTCAAAAAGTATATAAGATTGAGTTGAATTCAAAGCACCCAAATTCAAGCCAGGAGGTAGTTGGTGTTGTGGAGATTGACGACAAGAACCGTCTGTTGCGATATGATGGGGAACTGTTGGGGCAGAGCATGTGGGTCATGAAAGACGGCAAACGCAACGCCGTCCGCCTGAATTGCCAGTCGCACGTTGAATACACCTATCGCCGTGGCTTCATGGAAGTGGAAACCTCCCGTTGCACCGTCACCTACGGCAATCATGAGGTAGAGATCCTTCTCACCAATCTGAACGAGCCCAACGTGAAAAGCAAGAAGAAAGTGAAGGCTGGAAACAACCTTATCAAAGCCATCAAAATGGCAGGTTATGACCCCAATCTGAGAAAAGAGGGATAGATGCCTTACTGAAGTTTCGAAAGTAGTTAAGGAGTTAAGCCGATGGTTTTTGGCAGGAGAATGGGAATCCGCCTGCCATCAAAAAAAAAGAGAGGCTGTCCGTCGCGGATGGCTTCTCTTTACCTTAACTAAAATCTAATACCATGAAAAACACGATGCAAAGGTACGGCTTTTTTGGATTTCTGCAAGAGGTGACCACCTTTTTAGGCAAAAAAATGCCCCTTTTCTTGACATTTGTCAATTATGGTGAGCAAACGACGAAGCTATTTCTCCTTGATTCATGAATACAGGACAGGAGCAAAAAAGCTCGGCATCCTCCAACCTGAAAGGCGGAAAAATGCAACACGTTGATTTCACAAACACAACACGTTGTGATTGCGGTCGCAACACGTTGTCTTTCCTGACCTGACTTTTTGCAAGGATTGACGCGTCCTTAGCGGGGCAAAAAGAAAGCCGCACTCGAGAAGGAATGCGGCTTTCATATTCAGAAGGTTTGACCCTTCCTTCTGCAGGAAAGGATCACACAAGACCTCGCCATTTACTTCACAGCTACCTTGCGGCCACCAACGATGTAGAGACCCTTAGGCAGAGACTTGACATCGGCTGGATCTCTGCTGATCAGACGTCCATCGATGGAGTAGATGCCATTGGATTGCATTCTCACGGGCTGTGCCAGCTGATCTATGCCCGTGGTGCCAGCGGGATACACTTGCAATTCGCTGATGTTCCAGTAAACCTGACTTTGTTCAGCGCCCTTCACAACCATGCGCAGATAACGGTATTCACCGCCCATTTCGAAGCAGGGAGAATAATACTCGCCGCCAACTACCACACCTGGGAAACCATCGGTAAACTCAGCTACCTGTTTCCAACTTTCTTCATCGTCGGGCGTATTAGTTGCCAGGATGATGATGTGGTTCGGCGTGTTGATCATTTCTATAGAAGGATTAGTCACAGGACCGATAGGCTCCAGGTTGCGTCCAGCGAAATAAATCTGCACTGCCTTCTGTGCTTCACGCAGATCCATCTGAATGTACTGGTTCAGTTGCGAAAGTGGAGTAGCGTTCGTGGCATCCGAATGGAAATGAGTTGTCATGCTGCCGTCGAGCAACGTGTTCACACTCATGTCGAGTGATGGGAACACCCAATAGCAGTTGTCGCTCAACTGACTTGTCTCCAAGAGCAACTTGCGAGAGTGGTCGGCCACCAGAGGTTGTTGTTCTTCTCCAGTAGAAGTCAGCTTCTCCTTGTCAAATACAGGATAACTGCCGTCGGCCATATCGCATGTCCAGGGACTACCCCAACCTACTACGGTCTGCTGGAGAGCAGCAAAGTTAGAGCCATTATAGTAGCTTATGCCACTGATCTGGTCGTTTTCAGCTGTCTCGCCAAAGTTCGAGCTTGTATTGTTCCAAACAACACAGTTGGTGTAAGTGCTGGCAGGAGTAGTAGCGTTCTGACCGCCACCAATGATGCCACCACCCGTATTCATGGTGCCTGCAGCGTAAACGTTCTTCATGGTAAGAGCATTGCGGATGCGACCTACAATACCACCAGTTATGCCTGCCTCGCTAACGATATTCAGGTTCGTGTAGCAGTTCTTGATGATTGAAGGACCACCAATGTTACCAATCACACCTCCGCAGTAAGAAGAGGATACGGTGAGCGTACCAGTTACCCAAACATTCTCGAGGATGCTGGTCTGCTTGTTTCCTTCCTCGTCTGTGAAGCTGTCGTGACCCATATAGCCACCCAAAACGCCACTACCTGTGTTCGTACAGTTGATGTTGACATTCTCGAAGCCTACATTGCGAACTCGTCCGCAGAGGACTCCAAAGACGCTTGCATAGTCATAACCAGACTCGCTGGTGCTGGTAAGGTTGCTGATGACGTGGCCCTGACCATTGAGGTCAATCCAGTTCATCCAGTTCTTGCCATCAGCCTGATTTGACCAGTCGTTGAGTGGAACCCAGTTCTCTACTCCGCTCATGTCAATGTCGTTGGTCAGAACAACATAAGTCATCTCGCCAGTTCTCATCTTAGAGTGGAGTTCCTGGAATTCCTCAGCAGAAGCGATCTGATAAGGATCGTCCTTGGTTCCCTTGTGCTCCTTGATGAAACCTGTCACCTCTCTCAGTTTGTCAATGAGAGCCTGCAGTTCATCGATATCTGCCTTTGTACCTGTACCAGAAATAGCCTTTTGCTCCTTCTCAGCAGCACAAGCATCGACAGCATCGACAGCCTTAGCGATCTCAGGATCAGCCTGGTAAGGACTCTGATCACTATCTCCAGCATTAAACATCTGGAACTCTGTGATATTCCAGTAGTCCATGCCGTGGGTAGAATGGAGAATGTAGAAGCGGATGTACTGGTACAAACCACCCAACATGACGGGCTCCTCGGAAACGTAGTGAGCTCCATCTATATCAGGAACATCATATTCCTCTGTGGTGAGAACAACCCAACTGCTTTCGTCTTCAGGAGTATTGGTACCCTCGATGCGGATCTTGTCAGGAGTATCATGCCAGATGTTTCCTGTACCTGCACCATCGCTACGTCCCCAGTAATCGAGATAGAAGCCCTTAACGGGGAATGGAAGATCTACCTGGAAGTATTCAGTACCCTCGGACAACGGTGTGTCGATACGGGAGTGGAAGTATGTCGCCTGGTTACCATCTATGATTGTCTGGATTTCGTAACCAGCCTGCCACAGACAGTTGTCGCACAACTGATCGCCAGAAGTAATCAGCGCCTCGTGGCCAACTACCTTGGTCATAGCAGACAATGACTGTGCCTCCTCAACGAGTGCGAGCAAGTCAGCATTGGTGTCATCAGAGTTGGTGTAAGCACCGTTGTCCGTCATGCGAACAACACCGTGAGTCTTATCCAAGATAGGACTCTGGTCTACGCGGATGGTCTGGTACCAAACCACATCCTCACCCTCAGTAGCACCATCGTTGAGGAGATAAGCAATCTCACCACTCTGGAAACGAGAAGCGGAGACATTGCTCTCGCAGTTCGTCATGTTGCTGGCATAGCCATTAGTTCGACCATAACCGGTAACAAAACCTTCGCAATAACAGTTGATTTCATTTCCTGTACGTACTCCGTTATCATCGCGAGCATCACCAATCAGATGACCTGCACGTGGATAAGGTTGAATGTTGTTGTTGTATCCGTAACAGTTCTGGACGGTACCACCATAGTTACCGGCAGCGATAGCGCTGACGATCTCATTGGGGTGGATAACAGTAGAGTTCACTACGTAGCAATTGAGGATCAAGCCCTCGACCAGCTGACCGCAGAGAGCACCAAAGCGGCCGGAATAAGCTTGGCCACTATCGAAGTAATATCCAGAAACACCCAGATTCTTGACAGTACCTGTAACGGTTCCAAAGACACCACTGGCAGCATAGGAAGAGCTATAGCTGGCCGTCAGATTCTGGATTTCATGACCCTGACCATCGAAAGTACCAGCATAACCAGGATTGGTAATAGGCTGACCTGTATGGTTCAGCTCACTCAAAGATGCATAACCAATAGGAGCAAAGAAGTTGATCTCTGACATGTCGATGTCGTTCTCAAGCACAGCATCCAACTCACGATAGAACCCAGAATTAACCATAGCAGAGAATACCATGAGTTGACGTGCGTTGGAAATCTTGGCCACGTTATTCTCGATAACAGGCATGAAGGGGATTCTGGCAAACGGATTCGTAGACTGAGCCTCTTCAAGTGTATAAGAACCATCCAGATATGCATTCGTGATAGTGGTGATGATATCTTCCATTATACCAGCTTCCTCATCTGACAACATACCAGAAAGAGACATGTTGGAGTAAAGATCCAGTATAACTTCTTCCATCGCCATCATGCCGGCATAAGCCTGTTTGCAGTCATAAACCTGCTGCATCAGGTTGCCAAGTTCTGTGATTTCAGCAAACTTGTCGGAAGCAGCTCCTGCACTTTCGGCTTTCGTCTTTACTACAGCTTTGAGTTCCTCGCTATAATTGGGAGCTGCAGCAAATTCATATTCATCGTAGATATAATCGTTGGCCAAAGAAGTCAAGCGTGCTGCCTGTCCCTCAAGCGTTTCATCGAAGGCTGCCTTCGTGTATTCGGTGTCAGCAGCACCACAATAGAACAGATGGAAGGCACCAATCCAAGTGGTGTTGGACTTGTTGCAACCAGGTGTGTTGATACCCAACGTCAGAGTTCCATCTTCACCAACCTCAGTAACGATAGTGGCCTGATAATAACCTTCTCCAAAGGCATAAGCCAAAGCATTGGCAGAAGTGGGCATGTAACCAATATAGATACCTTCGTCATCCTCTACAGGAGTATAACGGTCCAAGTTGGGACTCTCGCTGTCGCTGGGAATGATGCCCTCGCGCAAAGTGGGAAGGTATACCTTATTATTATTAGCATAGAGGAAAGAAGCCTGGTTCAGGTTGTAGTTGTCACCAGCAGCACGGTAAGCTGCATTCACTTTCACCTGATAGAAACCTGGCATCAAGCCCTTCAATGTACGAGACAGATTGATCTTACTGCCAGACTCGCCCACATACTGAACACCTGCACCACTCACATTTGCTATCGACATAGAACCTCCCTCAAGGGTCCATCCTTCTGTACCATTAGAGAAGTCTGCATTGCTCAGCAAATTGGTGATATCAGCACCTTCTTCATAACCACTCTCGACAGCTGTATTAAGCAGAGTCTGAACAAATGCTGTCTCTTCTGCAATCGCATCATTATCGAGCTGACGGTTAGTGATGATGTATTCGTATGAACCATTGGGATAGTCATCGCAAGGCTCAACATTATCATTGAGATAAGTCTCCAACTTCTCACGACCAGGACCTGCGAAATTGTTGTTCTCGTCGAGATATGCGCTTACATTGTCGATCTTCTCCTGATAAGCAGCGTAATAGTTGGCAGATGCTACCAAAAGTTCCTTCAGCGCAGCAACTTCGTCGTATGCCTGGAAGAACTCTTCTATCGAGGAAGCTTCACCCAATGTGCCAAGAATCTCTTCGAAGCTGTCAGTCAATTCGTAGGCACAAATCGTGTTGGCATTGAATTCTGACTCCTGAGCAACAATCTCATCGCGGATATTCGAGAAGTCATCTTTTGTGAAACTGATGTATTCAGTACCTGCAGGCATCACATAACCACGAGAACTATCGAGAACAGGATAGGGATCCTCGCCAATGTTCTGGCGCCAAACAGACTCAACATTAGTGGTTGAACCATTCAGCTTGTAGGTCATTTCACCACTTTCAAAGCGTTCAGCCGAGACTCCTGCCTGACTGTTGACTGTAGAACCATATTGTGAACTGGTAACACGTGGGAAGTCTGTATAGCAGTTATTAACCGTTCCGGCCCAATTACCGTCGTTATTGGTGTCACCAGCCACACCGCCAAAACGCTCGCCGTAGCCTGAGAGTTCATTATTGAGAGCATAGCAGTTTTGTACTGTAGCTCCAGATACGGCACCAACCACGCCACCACAAACGCGCTCAGTCGTCAGGATGCTGGAATTTATTACATAGCAGTTCTCAACGAGTCCGGATCGTGCGCTCGAGGCAATCACAGTACCGGCAATACCACCAGCACGGCAGTCCATAGTGGCATTAAACGTGGCACCGATTACGCCCAGATTCTTCACCGTACCCGTTACGACACCAAAGAGGCCGAGAGCATCCTTATCTGCTCCCTCTGCGATATTGAAGTTAGAAACGGTGTGTCCCTGTCCGTCAAACACACCACCGAAACCTTCGTTGGTCACATTACCTGGACCGGTAGCAGCATTGTAGCAGGGACCAATACCGATGGGTCTCCAATTCACACCACCCAAATCGATGTCTTCAGTCAATCGAACGTTGATGTAACGGAATGCGCCGCTGTTCACAACTTCTGCAAATTTCGTAAGATCCTCTGGAGAACTTACCAGATAATATCCGTCGGCATCCTGAGGAAGACCAATGCCACCAATTGCCTCCTGATATTCTGACTTGGTGATGAAGTGAATATTGCGGATATCAAGTGTGATTCCTGCATCGTTGCCAATATCCAGACGAAGAAGTTCACCAATGGTATGACCCCAATTAAAGTCTTCCATCTTATTTGAAAGGTCAAGATAGAAAGGTGTCCAGTCGTCAGCAGCAGGAATATCGAAAGTAACCTCCCTGCCACCAACGAAACCTCCATTCTGTGAGAAGAAGAACTCTGAAGTGGGAGCACCCATAGGACATATGTATTCAAATGTTATAACTGTCTGCTCCTCGCCCAAAGGCTTCTGAAGGGGTGACATTTGGATATAAGGATCACCGCCCGTAGTCACCAGCTCGAAGCTATATGGCTCCTCCAAATCGAAACAGTCAATACTGTTTTTTCCTGTTTCTGTGTTGAAACTGAAATAAGGATCATATTCCATTTGGTCAACGTGTTCCTCTGCTCCTGTATCCATTGCCTCTACAGCACCATAGAGAGAAGCAACCTGGTCATCCGTCAAAGGATCATCATAAACACGTGCAATGGCAACATCACCCTTGAAAGATGTATTGGCACCACTACCGCCAGGATCACCACCTACAACGAAATAGGTCAGAGAAGACTGCTTGAAATCACCTGTTGCATTGGGATTGACAAACTTCAACTCGCCATTTACATAGATGCGGGACTCGCCTTTCTCTTTGTCCCATACACCTACCAGATGGACATACTCACCACCTTGAGGCACTATACCACTATTGGCATAGACATAATCTCCTCCTACATGAGACAAGAAGGTCCATTCATTATTACTGTCAGAATTGATACCACGGTTCTGCTTGCAGACCATCAAGCCTGTACCACCGCCCTGATGAGAGCTGAACGGCTTAATCTCATTGTCTCCAATCTCTTCTGCATAGTTGCCGTCCAATTCCAAGCGACACAGCAATTCAACACTATGGCCATCAGCCAAACCGTCCATGAAATCCATGTTCGTCCCATAATCCACCTTATACCAATAGGCACAATTGGAATTGTAGGTGTTTTCATGGAAACAAGCCACGTTGATTCCATACTTAGAACTCTCTACGACATTGGGAGTACCAAACAACTCCACAACATTCTGAGTGGCAGAAATGTCTGTCGCAGTTCCATCATCGTTGAAGACTACATCCAACAAGTCTGCCTTCGGAACCTGAGCCCACGAGGTCATCCCCATCAGTAGAGCAGTCATCAAGAAAAGTAATTTCTGTTTCATGATTTGTTGTTGATTAGTTAATAATAAATATGTTAAACACTTTCTTTTCTTCTCGTTCTTCTTATTCTTCCTCCAAAGGCAAAGTCTGGAGAAGCAACTCTGTGGTCACTTTAGCCAAACGTCGATGACCCTTCGTGCCAGGGTGCAGACGGTCCGTATCAGCATTGTGCATATAGGAATCATAAGCTGACATGCTGGGAAGCAACCCGCTCATGGCATGCACGTCCCAGTAATTCAGAGCCCAGATGCTGGCTGCCTGCTCCACACACTCGATGTAGGAATCCAGGAAGAGACCTAAGGAATTGCTGTAAGCCTCATCCTGCTGCACATTGGATCCGCCGAAATTAGCATATCCGCGATGGATGGGTGACATGATGTAGACACGAGCCTTGGGGAAATTCTTCTTCACGTAATTGAGCAGATTGTTGAGACGCCCACGGAAAGTGGAAGTGCTCACAGCCAAGGCGCGATGCTTCACTCCGTTGGACTCCGTCCTTTCATTGTACCAATTCCCAAGGGTGCATCCCTGGTTGTAATCATTGGTTCCACCAAAGATAATGACTGCATCGAAAGCCTTTCCTTCTTCTCGCTGCACCTTGAGGAGCTGTTGAGCCTGGGTAAGCATTCCGCTGATGTTGGCTCCATTCTGAGCGAAACAAGTGGTAACCAGCCCCAGCCATTCCGACATGAACTCCCACCAGCATTTCTCTGTACCCACGTGGACTCCATCGGAAATGGAATCACCCAGCACGCCTACCCGTTTGCCTTTCCAAGGATTCTGGCCCAAGACATTCACCACGACAGGTTCCGTCTCATCAGCAGCCACATTGAAAACCAAACTGTCTATCTGATTATAGTTGTAAGAAACCGCATTACCATCGGACTCATATATCCTGAGATTCTGCGCTTGCAGAGTCTTCGTTGAACATATCATCGTTGCCATCAAAGCAAGCCAAAAGGTCATTTTCATGGTTTCTTTCATTTGTTTTTGTCTATTTTCCCCACAAAATTAGCACTTCTTTTTGAGAAAAACAAGTTTTTCCCCCACAAAAAACATCAAGAAGAAAAAGATAGGTAAAAAATACGGCAAGTTCGAATTCCTTTTCTGAAACTGATTATCAAAATCTTTCTCCTTATCCGGTTTCTTTCCTTTACCCATATGCGAAGAGACGACTTTTGAGGGAGAATATTTCTTTATCTCGACAAGAATGCTTACTTTTGCACAAACAAAATTCCAATGAAGCTGCTGCACATCATCACCCCTGTAAAGGATTCCCTGGATTCCACCCTTGAGACGGCAAGAGCCATCATGGGTTCCGACTTGCAGGTTCCACATACTTACACAATATACAATGACTTCAGCACACCAGAGAACACGAAGCGTCTGAAGCAGGCTGCAGAGGAGATGGGATTTCGACTCGTTAACTTGAGCGACTTAACGTGTCATCCTTCGCCAAACTACCTGTTGATTCTGCAACGTGAACGTGAGGCCTGCCTGCAGGACGAAGCAGGGTTGCTGATTGTGGAAAGCGATGTGGAAGTGAAACCTAATACGCTGGAAGGATTGTGGAAAGGTGCCCAGGAGCATCCTGGCAGCGGCATCTGTGCATCAGTTACTGTGGACGAGTCTGGAGCCATCAATTATCCTTACCTTTATGCCAAGGGAAAAGAGAATCAAGTAATCGACACTCGAAAGCATTGTTCGTTTTGCTGCTCACTCCTGACGCTGGAACTCCTTCGCAAGGTGGATTTCAATGCATTAGACGCATCCAAAGATTGGTTCGACGTGACCATCTCGCACCTGTCGCTGAAAAAAGGTCTCCACAACTACCTCTTCACTTCCCTACCCGTATTGCATCGTCCTCATGGTAGCCGCCCGTGGAAACAGTTGAAATACAGCAACCCGCTAAAGTATTACTGGATAAAGATAACGAAAGGATTCGACAAGATATGAAGCTGACTCGTTTATCTGCACATCCTACCATCTTGGAACTGCTTCCTGGGTACGAAAGAATGGAAGGCTTCCTGCTTTCCCTTCCTTCGCTATTTCGGCAGGAAAAGGGCCAGCTT
>JAEEGK010015131.1_pt1 | contig 17154 bp, 9 predicted proteins | sample 8958771 | NCBI WGS metagenome assembly JAEEGK01 (sample SAMN16246547, study PRJNA631951) | gut metagenome | biome: gut microbiome; feature: rumen; material: SC-attached | host: Bos | place: Iran: Karaj | collected 2018-10
CTTATCACTGCCGTTGGCGCACTGTTTATATCAAAAATCTTTGCTGTCTGCTATATTTGGGATGTTTGGATAGTCGGGTGGACATACTTGTGTCTGTATTGTGGCATTGGCGCCATCGCCTATGCGTGTTTTGTACTGTGCAGGCGTGACGGTAGTTCCATCAAAAAACGGCACTCACCACTATCTATATTCCATTCACACCCTGCATAATTTTCGCATGCGCTTTGGCTATTCAGTGAATTGTCAAAGCAATTTGGTATACAACGCAAGAACTCCCCGCCGCTTGTATCATCATATACCGGCTGACACCCAGAATCAGCATTGCAACCGGCCAGTCCGTTACTAACAGGATAGTCCACCGAACACACCGTAACCGCCATTGCATCATGTAATGTGATCAGCAAAAGAAACAGAGGCAACAAATTTTTCATGCTGTTATGATAAAACATAATATAAATTGTGGCAACAATAAAATTAAATTAATAACTTCTTCCCACCAGATATATCTTAAATCCCATATTGCTTAATGCGATGCTGTCGCCATGTGGCAACCCAGGAATATTGTGCAAGCTGTCTGGGATAACATCCTTAACAAAAATTGTGCCACGGCCACAAACTTTATCGGGGGCAATATCAATACGCGATTGCAGTGTGTCGCGTGCCCTATCAAATGCCCGCCATCCCCATCCAAATGTGAACGTGGTATCCATTGGTTGTAAATCCATAATAATTTTTTTTACATCCGGTTTATCGGCATAAAATTTTATTGTATCCATATTTGGATTTGCCTCAACAATCGCGGGTCTGAATTCAAATGGAACATAAACTGTGTCGGGATAATGTGGAACAATTGGTTGAACCGTATCGGTTGGTGTTGGTTCGGGTTGTGGTTGTGGGGTGGGATCTTTTTGACATGCACCCAAAAACGCCATCAGCGCACTTAGTGATAATATATTCCATACTTTTTTTGCTTTGCTACGTCTTGGCATGTGGAATCCTTTTGATTATTTTGATTCTATACAATTTTATTACAAAATCGTGTGTTTTGTCAAGTGTGGCGTTAGTTGCCATAGTGTATAAAGAAATTTTTATCGGTCGGGGATATAGTGTTCATGGTTGATGTACCATGTGCCACACCATTATCCCCTGGGTCGCCGTAAAATACCATGCGCGCGGTATTTTCGGTGGGCGCGGATGATATTTGGGTTGTATGGTAGTACATGTTGCTGGCTTGATCAACCAATACAAATTGCCCATTGTCGCAATGTATTTCGCTACCGTTCGGAAATCCCGGTATTGCGGGACCGGCGGTTAAATTGCCACCAACACAAACAAGGTAGTATCGGTTGTTGTCGGATTGCATTACTTGGGTATATGGCGTGGTATTAGACGGCAGACATATCTGTGGGCTGTTATTATCATCACCAAGAGATATTACAACCCCTTCGCAACATGGGCCAGAATTTCCCATCGGTGTGTGTCCCCATGCGTTTGTATGACTTTCATCAGATAAATAACAGCAAGCGGTAGATGTATCATGGGTTAGTTGGATACCGGTGCTGGTCGGGCAATATAGCCCATCATCTGTTTTGTCGTTTTCATCATAATTCGATGGCATGCATGCGCCAGCGGTACTTTGGTTCGTCGGCAGGAATATGCCCGTTGAACAACGCGTGTTAACACAACTGCGCGCGTTGGCGATGACGTTATTGCCACTGATGGATGCGGTGCCGGTGTTAACCGCAAACCACGCCAATAATGTGTCTTGGGCTGTGGGGGTCGTGGATGTTGAAATAAGTATACGGTTGCCACCTTCGTCTGCATATGGTTCTTGTTCGCAATTGCCCCAAATGCGTTCGGCAATACGGCATGTGGCACATTCGGCATCGGTTCCCGTGGTGCATTCGGTAATGCATATATCTGAAATTTTTGTCGGTTTTTGGTGACCATAGGTTTCAAGATAGAACGCATATTTGTAATCTGTGCTATAACTGGGGCCGACAAGGTCAATAATACGTAACACCGCATCATCGCCGGCCGCCGCCACACATTGTTTAACCTCTGGCCAGCATGATGTACGTTCCAATATCGCATGGCGATTCGCAGAAAAGTCAATGTCGTCGCACAAATCAAAGTTTCCGGAAATGGATTTGCATGCCTGAACAATACAGTTGCGACCGACCTGGGTACAACTGGATATAATGGTGTCGTATGTTTTGTTCGTTGCAATGTCTGTCATGCCCGATTCCCAATTCGTTGAATTGCCGGCATCAACCAATGTTGCACATGCCGTTTTGACATCACTGCATAATGAATTTGTGGTGCGGTCCGCCGATACACCAAATATAGACAGCGCACGCGCATCAAACCCCGCAATCGTATCCGCGGTGTTTGTTAAGCAATCGGCGGTCAATGTTGTACATGCCTGGCGAATTTCTTCCAGTTTTGCAATCTGTGCCAATTTAATTTGGGATAAGGCGTCTTCCAAGAAACCATTCCACACCGAATCGGCAATGTCTTGGCAATTTTCCATCGCCGTCGCAAGATATGTTTTCTTGTTTTTAAGATAGGTTAAAAATGCACTGGAACTGTTGGCGGATGTCCATGTTTGTTCACCCGTCGGACGCGTAATCAGGTTGTCCAATTGCGTTAAATTGGTGGTAAGAAATGCGCTGCCGGTGGTGGGGTCTATGTATTTGCCGGTCATATCAAGGCATTTCTGCATGTTCGTGCCGCATACGGTTGGGTCGCTTAACATATCCAGCATTTTCCGTTTGCATGTTAACAAATCGTCGGCATTGCGGGTTTGGTATGCATCAAGGCGCGACATATCCAACAATGCACCGCTTTCAAATACTTTGGCGCGGGCGGCATCGGCCTGGGACTGATACGATTTGAAAACCGTATTACAATCTTGTTCCATCAACATTTGATAACCACTGATTGCGATGGATAATTCATCGTTGTTACATACCTCGGCCGCGATTTCGCGACATACCGGAATCGCCGCGTTGTATAACGCCGGCCCAGTTTTTGTTGTGGTTTCCGACCCAAGATATGAATCAACCGTATCAAATGCAGAATCCACGTTCAGCGACAACGATATCGGTGCCAATGAAACCGCAGAATCCGAATCACCAAACGATACATTTAATTTTTTTGCGATGTCATCCAATGTCTTTTTAGATTTTGTTTTATCTTTGGTTTCATAAAATGCGTTTTCACCTTCGGTGGCGGTGTTTATTGTTTCAACATCTTCGGCGTCCATGTTCACCAACAGCAAGCGCGAATTAAATTCGGACATTTGGTCTTCAACCCGTGCCATTTGCTTTTTTATTGTGTCAAATTCGTTTACACGCGTGCTGCACGCACAACGACGCAGATTTGTATCCTTGGTCGCACAGAATTCATCCATGCATTCATAATAAATCTGGCGACAATTGGAATAATTCGCAATCAGTGCCCCCGATTCGCTTGTCGCCGCACGTGCCATTGTTCGCGCCGCACGTGCCGCCGATGTGTTTGATCGCTTGGTCCGTGTGGTTGATTGCCGCGATTTAATCATATTATTTTTTGCCGTTCGCTGAATCACCGCGGGTGTCGCCGTGCGTTGCAAAACAGTTGTTCGTGGAACAACATTGCCCGTGCGTGATACGGTGGTTGTCGTGCGTGGCGCAACCGTTTTTGTACTGCGTGCGTCTGTTGATGATGTGGATGTACGGTCGCGCGTGGTCGCAGTATTGCGCGAAGTAACAGAATTTTTTGTTGCAGTTTGTGGGCTGCGGGATTGGGATGTTGATGCGGTTTTTTGTGCAGACGCACGTGACGCGGCGCGCGCGATATCATCCATATCCAAGGCGTTCGCACTATAAAATGCAAGCACGCCAAGGCATACGCCAAAAAGCCATCGTAGTCCTTTCATCCCTTTATAAATGTATGCTAGCAAAATTATAATTTTCTGGGCAAGCAGAAAATACACAAAATAAGTATAAAAATGGTGCGGATAGGGGGACTTGAACCCCCACGGATTTCTCCACAGCATCCTTAGTGCTGAGCGTCTACCAATTCCGCCATATCCGCACATGGTTTATTCAAAACTGGTGCTATTTTACACAATATTGTTTTTTTTTCAATAAATTTGTGATAAAATATGTCTGATATATAGGATGGAGAAAAGAATGCAAAATAAATTTTATTCTTTGATTTTAAAGTTTGCCGTGGTCGCGTTTTTGCCAGAAATGCTGTATGCTGCTGGGACATATTACAACGGAAATTACACGTCGCCACAACGAAATAACTATAATTACAACATGAACGGATATGTCGCACGGCCACAACAAAATGCGGCATATAATAATGGCGCATATAATACAACAAACACGACATATTCGCGTGATACGACATACAGCCGTACACGTACAGGTGTTGTACCAAACAACAATGCTTATGTCGGTGGAAGTTATCAGAATTATACACGTGTTACGGGGGTTAATTCGCAACAACAGCAGACCACACGCCAAGTAGGAAAAAGTAGCCAAAAAGAAGGATTCTCGCTGGGGGCGACGTTGACGCATGAATTCGCAAATTGGAATTTTAGTATGAATAGTGCCGGCAGTGAATTGCACTATGATAACATCAGATGGAACGTATTGGATGCAATTGCAAAGTATGATTTTAGCGCTGGCAGTACCCCAATGCGTATAGAGGCAGGATTGAAATACGGTATGCAATTTGGTGATTCAACAATGGTTGATGACGATATCACAAATGGTGGTTATTTGGTTACAGAATGGTGGGATTGGAACGATACTAATGGTGACCATATCACACAAGATAGCGAACTTACTTATATCGGGGAACAATATGGCCATTCGTTGTCCATCGGTAACAGCAGTGGTGGCGATATGTTCGGTTTCCACGCGGGATTTGGGTTGCCGGGGTTGTTCCAAATTGGTTCGGCACGTATGACACCGTCAATTGGATATCGTTATTTCAAACATAAATTGGAAACGAAAAAAGATCATGGGTTAACAGTTGATACAGGTTCTTGTTCAACGGTCAGTGGCAGCGATGAAATTCAGTGTGACCCGCTGGTAATCGCAACAAGTTATACTGGTTCTACATTGGGCGATTTACACGTGTTGTGGGATGCAGAAAAATTGTACAATGACGATGGCAGTTGGACAGGTTATTGGTTGTTGGGTTCTGGTGAAAATGCTGTAACAGTTGATGGAACATATATGTTCTATTTACCAGGGGTTAGCCATTCGTATGAAACAACGTGGATGGGGCCATATGTGGCGTTGGATTTGGAATATGATATCAATGCAAATAATGCGGTTAACGCAAGGTTTGAATTGGGATTGCCAATGTACACCGCAACCGGCGACCAACCATACCGTTCTGATTGGGAACATTCAAAAAGTGTAGAAGACAAAGGCGGATTTGGTGATGCGTGGCATGTTGGTTTGGGTGCAAATTATATGACCGCATTGTCTGATTCTGTGGCATTGTCAATTGGTGTAACATTTGATTATTATTCATTGTCGGGTGGCAAGGCAACCACATACTTGAATGAAGCGTGGTATATGAATATTTATAATTCATTGTTAGATTACTATCAAGGTTTGAATCCAACTTGGACGGCCAGCGAAGTTGAACAGTGGATGATAGAAAATGATACCACTGCGGCAAATATTGTGGAACAATATGAAAAATGTCCGGGTTGGGTTTGCAAGACAGACAACGAAATAGATTCTATATATAAATCTATGGGGTTGCGTGTCGGTATCCAGGCAAGATTCTAAAATAAGGGTATATTTAATACATGAAAAAGTTATGTGCTTTGTGTTCGGGGGTGTTATTGGCCGGTGCGGCGATGGGCGCCGATTTAACCGGAACGGCATCGGTTAATGTGACCAGTGATACCGCCGCGACCGCAAAAAATATGGCCTTTGACGAGGCGCGGCGCCAAATAATTGTTGATACATTGTCGCCATATTCGGATACCGGTGCATTGCGTGTGGCGGTATCTGGGGAAAAGGCGTCGGGTTTAATGCCACTGATTGCAAGTTCGGGTATTACGGGCGAAAAAACATCTGATACAACATATTCTGCGAAAATCACAATGACGGTAAATCGTCGTGCCGCGAAGAATTGGTTGGCGGCGCACGATGTTCAAAACTGGTTGGTGGTTGAAGAAACCGTATCGGATACATTTCCGCTAATTTTGGTTTTGGAAAACCGTGTGTCTGATTGGTCGGGTGTTCGGCATGTTGCTGCGGCCGCGGGCATAGATTTAAATACGATTGCCATTGCCGATGGTCAGATTTTATTCCGTGTCGCCACCGCACGTCGTGGCGCGTTAACAATTGCATTGCGAAATGCGGGTTGGCGGTATAAAGATAAAGACGGAACATTGTATATTTCAAGATAATTTTACAATATGGGGGTTGTTATGAAAAGATTACCAGTATTGATTTGCGCACTGATGGCACCACTTACGGCATTCGCGGGTGATGTTGATTTAGAAGGCAAAGAACTGATTTTAAATATTCGTCGTATTGGTGTTGATATGTCCAAAACCGCTGTTCAACATTCTGATGAATATCATGCATCACCAATTTCTGCGTTAAGTGCCGACGACCAAGAATTTATCAAGGGGGTATTTGATACAGCATTGGAATACAATCATGACCGCTTTAATTGGGATAACAGCGTGTTTATGGAATATGGTCGGACCGAGGTTAAACCATACGATTCCCCAAAAACCGTGAACGAAAGTGCTGATAAAATTTTGTTGAGCAGTAATTTGAATTATGCATGTTGGGATTATGGTTCGTTTAAACTTGGTCCAATGGCGCGGTCTGCGTATGAAACAGAATTTGTTCCGGCAAATGATTCAGACCATCGGTTAAAGGTCTTGCGTGAAATGGCCGGTTTCGCGGTATTTGATTCGCCAATTATCAAAGATTTGCACTTGGCGGGCGTATACGAATATGATTTCACATACGGTGGACATAAACAGGTCAGCAAGTTGGCGGCAGAACTTGGTTGGCGTATAGAATACACGGTTCGCGAAGGGGTAAAATTATCAACCGATGGATATTATCGTGAATACCTTGATTATTCACGTTATGTGGAAACAGATTTGAAACGCGATTTAAGTGTGACCGCACGTATGGATACGAACCTGTGGGGTGATTTTACGATGGGACCATATGTTCAATATCGTCGGGCGCGTCAACGCAACATATCGCATTACGGCAGTAATTTAACCATTGGTATATCATTTAACTATATCACAAAATTCGGGTTAGATTAGTATAAGTGGTTAGGTGTTAGTTATAAGTGTAAACGGTCGCAATCGCGACCGTTTTTATCATGATTATGAAAACCAATCACTAACATAGACCACTTACAACTAACACTTATTTTATCACGCTGAAATGCATTTCGGTTGTGGTGCCAGATGTGTCGGTGACACTTAATTTATGATCGCCCATTGCGACATTGTATTCCAATGCTTCGCCATTGTGCGTTGAACCTAAAATCTTGTCATCTAAAAACCAAATCAGTTTTGCGTTGTCTGTCGCACCCAGCCCGACAAAACTTATCGGTTCGGAATCTTGGTCGGATGTTATAACTATTTTGGTGTCTTGGATTGGGTATAAAATTACCGGTGCAACGGTATCGTCATTTGTTTCGTTTATATCGCATCCCGACATATATTTTGGTGGTGTGTTGCGTTTTATTCCCGCACGTTTGAATAAATCAAGGTATTCTGTATCCCAAAATTCATAAACCGCGTTGTGCGTTGTTTCGGCGTTCGCTTTGCATGCGCGCAGGCCGGTTTTATTATCAATTGCTATCATACGATGAACCGTGTTGCGTGTAATAGGCGATTTACCTGGGATAAAATATGCTTTTTCGCGTTTGGGACAATATGGCCCTGCGATGCCACCACCAATGGTGCACATGTCCACGGTTATTATATTTAAATCGTCGGTTTTGAAATTGTTGTCTTGAATTGGTTTGCCGATACCGTCGTAATAATTTGTTATGGCATCCGCAAGTGCAAAGTATATCGGTGCGGCGGCGCGTGCGCCACTGAACGCGTTATTTGGTGTGCCATCAAAGTTGCCGACCCAAACGATTAAAACAAAATCACCAAATATTCCTGCCGTCCATGCGTCACGATACGATGATGATGTGCCGGTCTTCCAATAGTGTTTAAGGGGCGGGCGAAAGTTTTTTGTGAATGGCAATTTATTATTTGGTGCCGATTGGTGTCCCAACATATCAAGTGTGATAAAAAACGCTTCGGGTGATAAAATTTGCGTGATAGTATTTGTGTCATCGTCGCGCAATAATTTAACCTGTCGCCGATTTCCAAGGTTTGCCATCGTGGCATAAATGTCTGATAGTTCCAGCATTGAAACCTCGGCCCCACCAAGTGCGACCGACACACCGTAATGTCGTGGTGATTTTAAATTTGTTACGCCTGAATCTAATAGTATTTTATAAAAATCATTTATGCCAATGTCGCGAACTAAATTTATCGCGGGAATATTACGCGATCGGGTCAGTGCGTCACGTGCAAGTATCGGGCCATAAAATTCGTTGTCTGAATTTTCTGGGGCGTATGCGCCAAAGTTAACCTTGGTATCGCGCAACAGTGTCATGCCGTGAATCATTCCGCGGTCGGCGGCGGTTGCGTAAATTAGCGGCTTTAATGTTGAACCAGGACTGCGCCGTGCGCGCACACCATCGTTTTCACCATAAATTGCACGGTTGTAATAATCAGCAGAACCGATGTATGCCAATGTATCCATCGTTTTATAATTTACCAAAATTGCCGCCGCATTTGTTATGCCGACCGATTTGCGTGCGTTTATTTCCGTCCGCAATGCAGATTCCAATTTGGATTGAATTCCCATATCAATCGTCGTGTAAATTTCGGACATTTTTGTGGGCATTTTGCGCGTGTTTAAATTGTCTATGAAATGCGGTGCCCAAAAGGGCAGGTCGGCTACTTTGCGGGTTTCAATTGGCATATCGGCAAGTGTTATAAGGTTCGTATCATTTGGGTATTCGGCAATCCAGCGCGCAACAAGGTTTTGTCGCATATTTGCAATGTTTGTAATTCCCGTGGGCGTATTCAGACCGCGCTTGGTCGGGTTTTGCGGAACGGTGGCCAATGTAATGGCCTCTATCTTGGTCAGGTCGGCGGCATGTCGCCCAAAATATATTGTGGATGCGGCACCAATGCCTTCTATATTTCCGCCGTATGGGGCAAGGTTCAAATATGCTTCTAAGATTTCAGATTTTGAATGGAATAAATCAATGTAAATTGCGGCCGCAATTTGTGTTAATTTTCCGCCTATGGTTTTGCTGTTTATATCGTATTTAAGACGGGCAACCTGCATCGTAATTGTTGATGCACCAACCGGATGTGCCGTACCAGACGCATATTGCCGAATTGCACGAACCAATGCGATTGGGTTTATGCCAGGGTGATGATAAAAATGTTTGTCTTCGTATAAAACAACAGCATTTTTTATATGCGGGCTAATTTCTGTCAGTGGCGTATAGATTCGGTATTTGTCATCGGCGGACAATGTAATACGCAATAATTTGCCATTGCGGTCATAATACGCGCGGGAAAAAGAAATATTATCTAGCAGTGGTGATACAAAAAACAATCTGATAATTGCCCACCCGATTAATAATGCGCCAATTATACAGATTGTTTTGGTAAAGAATTTTTTATTCCGTCGCATTTGATACCGTAAATGTCCCCTTGGCACCGGTTGCGTTTATCGCCGGATTATACATATCTTGGGCGGTTATAGGTGGAACCGCAAATTCCCCAGCCACAGATAATTGTGCGCGGTATGAAAATGTGCGTGGTGTACGATCCAGTGATGTGTAAACAAGGATTCTGTCTTCACGAATTTCACTGAATTCCATGTCGCCAGACAATGTATCTGATATTGGCACAAAACCACCCGGCAACAAATCAGAAATAACCGCATTGGAAACATTGTTGGTTGTGCCACGGGTACGGACACTGATTTTAACATCAACCATGTCGCCAATTGAACCGTGTGTAATTTCGTCGCCGTTCATATCATAATAGTGTCTTGATATTTCAATGCCGTTGGATGCGGCGGCGGTTGTTTTCGGGAACCCTTGGGTTAACAATGTATAGAACATTGGGTTTTTTGATTTACATTTGTCGCAATTTATACGAACCTTGGTCGCATTATTTGGAATCGTGGCCGTGATAAAATCGCCGTTTGTGGTTGTTTCTATCTTTTCGTCATTTGCGAATACAGTGATATCGCCGTCCAATGTTGAATCTATTGCGATACCATTTATACCATTAACGATGGCCGCCGCCGTAAATGAATCATAATTTCCGGCGTTGATGTAATTTTGAATGTTCTTGGCAATGCGATCCGTTTTCATATCAAAATAACGACCGGTGATAAACGCGTATGTTGCGTCATTTGCAACCGTGTTATCAAATTGGGAATCATACGCATGACGGTCAGATGCCCCAGTGCGATATTTGGATATAAGGTTGTGCGCTTTGTCGGTTTGTTTCAACATTTGATAAGATGCCGCGATATATGGACCGATAATAGTTTCTTTCCAATTTTTGATGTTTGCATTGGCATATTCTTCCAGTGCGTCTATGTAACTGGTTGTGACATAGTCGTTAAGTGTTAGGACATAAATCGCAAATGATTTTGCAAATGCGTCTGTGGCATTGGTTGCGTTTTGTGCGGCAATATCACGCAGGAAATCTATGCCACGCGCGAACATAGATTGTGGAACATTGAATCCACCACGCCGCGCAAGTGTCAGGAAGTTAAGTGTATATGCCGTAATATAAACCGTGGTGGCATCCGTTCTGTTTTCGTATGAACGTCCCCCCGATGCCCACAGACCAAATGAACCGTCATCATTTTGACGATTGGACAGCATTTGAATCGTCTTGGTCACCGCGTCGTCTGATTTATCATTGTGCGATAAAACATACGGCATTGTGCGTGAAATCATTTGTTCTGTGCATGTGTATTCGTAATTATCCAAATATTTAACCAATGGACGTGCCAGAATCGCCGGCGTGTTTGACAGATACAGTGTCCGCGTCAGTTCTTCATCATACATATTTGTTTCAAGATGGCGCAGTGTTGTTTGGGAACTGTCAACCATGCCTGTTTTTATATTCGTTGTTAATGTTGTTGCCGGACGGACAGATAATGTGGATGTTGTACGCCGTGATGCCATTGGAATATTTTGATTATTAAATAATGTTGTTGATACATTGATTGCGGCGGCACCAGGTTGGTCAGATGCAGTTAAATCAAATGCCCACAATTTTTCAGTGTTTTCGGGAACAGGCATAGTTGTTGCGGTATTATCTTTGGCAACAATTGGACCAGACACAGATGCATCACAACGTGCGATTGCATCCGTCCCAGATTCTTCGGTATGATTTGCGATAATTGTATTTATGGTAAATTTATCGTTTGGTGCCACAAACAGTGGGGATGATACCGATATAATAACAGGCGATTGAACAACACTGGATGTGTGTGCAGACCCAACGCGGCCAGTTCCTGCGGCGACCGCATATACGCTTAATTCACCGTTAAAGTATTCAGGAATATCAAAACTGATGGTTTGTGGTTCACCAGATTTGGTGTCAATTATGCCCGAATAAAATGCCACCGGTGGCAGACCCTTGCGTTCAAATGGATTGGTCAACGCGGTATCAACACCGGCGATTTCTGAAAAATCACCACCGCCAGTTTTTGCAACCTCACGCAAGATGTTATATTCTGGTAATAACAGCGACAATATCTGGTATGTTTCAACCTGAAGCGCCGCCTTTTGAAAGAAATGTTTGATTGGATTCGGAATTGTATATTTTGCAACCTGTAAAATCCCAGTGTTGACCGCAAACAGCATAACGCGTGCGTTATCATCTGTTTCAATATCTATGGTTAATTTATTGTCGCGAATCACATCAGGTGTCTTTAATTGGACATCTATTTTATGTTTATCCAGATTTGTTGAAAACGGTGCAACAGAATAGATATATGGACTGGTAAATATATCGCGGCTGTTGATATCACGAACAAACGATACATTTACATAACCGGTGCCTTCAAAATCAGCGGGCAGGGTGATTTTCTGGGTTGAAGATGTTGTTGTCGCCGTGAACCATGCGTGTGCATAAACTTTATCACGTTCAATGGTAATAAGACCGGTGCCAGTATATGGTGCAACAATTCCAATGTTTATTGTGTCGCCAGGTTTATATTCTGATGCATCAAGTTTGATTTTTAATTCGGCATGTGCATCCGTTTTCATTTCTACATTTTCATCGGACGCGACAAAGTATTCTATGTTCGCCAATATATTATCATTTTTATCTATGATTTGCAGATAATAGGTCCCACCATTTGATGTGTTCAACGTGATTTCAGACCCATCGTGTGAAATCCCCATTTGCGATTGGCGGACAATGGTGTCGTGTGAAATAGTTTGATATTTATAGTTATTATTAAAATCTTTAATCAAACTAATCAGATTATCACGGCGAACCAACTTCATGGTTAAATCATTTGCATCTATTGCGGTCAGTGTGTTGTCAATTGCCACCAATTTAACCTTGTGCGTGGAGTTGCGTTTTACATAATTCAAATCAGATGCGGTGCGATACCCAACCAAGTAATCAAAGTTAGATACGCGTGATGTTATAATTGTTTGGATGCTTTTGCCGTCGCCCGCTTCAAATCCATTGACCTTTAAATTTAATGTGTATGTCCCCGCCGGAATTTCACGATCAAATTTAATGTCTAATACGGCATTGCCGTTTTCATCAGTGCGGACATTATCAATATCGGTCACAAATGTTTGTGATGAATTTGCAAACCCATCAGACATCACCCCATTTTTGATAAAATTCGGTGTAAATTTATAACCACGATAATCGTCAAACGAAAAATCTGTTGGGTATAAAGATGCACTGGCCGAAATGCGACGGTCGGTCGCAGGTGTTCCATACAAATTATTTAATGACACGTTTGCGGTAATATTGTTTGGTGAAATCCATCCCTTGTTTTTATTTACCGTGGCGTTCATTTTCATTGTGTCGGGCACGAATTCTTGGACCGTAAAGTTTCCAGTACCAATTGTATCTTCAATACGTCCGCGTCCATTCAGTGTGTAAAGACCGACCTGATATCTGCCAAGTGGTGCGTCTTGGGATAATTTGTACATAACATCTATCATGCCATCCGCGGTCAATGAAATTTTTCGGTCAAATATTGTGCGACCACGCGGATCAGATATTTCAATTTTAATTGGAATCCCCGCCACAGATGTAAATGTTTTGTTTTCAATAATTGCACCGATATTTAATTTTTCACCAGGTCTGTAAATGCCACGGTCAGAAAACACGAAAGATTTTAATGGCGTTTCGGTTGATGCGTATGCACCGCCGATATCAAATTTGGAATATTCAACGAATTGTGCGCTGTCCGCATTGTACGGAATAAACGATACATCAGAATCGTGGCGCGCAACGATGGCGACAGGTTCTTTGCTGTTGCGATATTCGGACCACGAAAAGAACGGAATATCAACGCGCCCGTCGGCATTTGTTGCACCCGCCCAGATTGGATAACCATTACGGCCAAGGACGGTTACATCAACATCTTGGGCTGGTTTGCCACTGGATAAATATGAAACAAATACCGCCGAAGATCTATCAAGATTTATTTTCCGAATTATTCCCAAATCGGTCAGCAATATTAATCTGTTGTCTGAATATGTGTCGTCGTTGTTGCCAGTACTGGTTTTTACAATGAATATTCCGGTTTTATCACTGTATGTTCGATCCAGATATTCACCCAAATTCAAAGACGCGTAATTTACATGATTCATACTGGTATCAGAAAAAGTTATTTTCTTTTGAAATACGGTTGCCATATCATAGGCATTAAATGTCCAATTTTCACGGAAATTAAGGTCTGAAAATAAATTATATGTTTGTGTAATAAGGTGGTTTAGTTCACTGGATTCAACTTTGTATAAATTTACATATGCGGTTTCAACACCACCACGTGCAACAATGCCTAATTGTTTGTCACCGGCCAGTGATAACAGCGCGCCACTGCCTGCGATGGTGACACTGCGTTTTGGGTATGCGACCTGCATAACGCCGGCGACACTGTTACGCGTGGTGAATCCATTTGCAGAATTTATTCCCGGTTTAATAGATACATATATATAACGTGGCACATTATCATTTACATCGTATGAAAATGCATATAAATGAACACCAGATGGATTTACAAAATCACTATGCGTAAGGTTGATTTTCTTTGCCTTGTTTATAACATCAGGTGTGATTTCGTCGTCCGCCCATTCATGTGGTTCGGCATCCGCGTCTTCGTCGGCGGTATTCCGTGGTAATAGGTATGCCGAAATATACCGACCCCAATTTGTATTACGGTGCGCCGCCGCGGTCATGTTTACCAAGACCAATTGTCGTGGATTGCCGTTTTTATCGTCGGCGGTTATGGTTGTAAAGTCGGATACTTTAAAGAAATTATCTGCAGAATCTATGATAATTTTTTCGGTTATTTTGTCGGTCTTGGATTTGCCGTCTGCATCAGAAATTCTGTTTATTTTAAGACGCAGTGTTTGTGGTTCATCCTTGATTTGAATTGGTGATGTGCGTATGACCGCGGTGCGCATATAACGGTCAAATTTTACCGTAAAATCAATGCGTCGTCCATCCAAACGAACCAATGCTTTATCGGCAAAATCGCGTGTTTGAATTGGATAATCAAATGATATTACCGCGACACCGACAACATATTTATCGCCACCTGGCAATGGATAGATGTTGAACAGGTCTGTGTGCGCCGTAATGGGTGCGGTTTTGAAAGAAAAACGAATTTTGTTTGGTCTTGCATCAGTTGCAAACAGATTTTCATCAATTTTTACATTGAAACGTGTTGCGGCCGGCCAATCTTGTTCGGGGCGGAACGATATTTCAAATGGATTATCAATTACCCAACGACCACGAATTGCCGGAAAAATACGGATGTTTTTGGCCAAATCTTTTTCCGTTAAATCTTCGCGAAACGGTGTACTGTACGGGCCAGATGCAATATCGTATGACACGCGCAATGGACGTGCCGATACAATTTCGCGATTATTGTTTACATCGGGGATATCATCGGACAATATAACCAAATTATCGGCACTTAATTTGGACGCAACCCCATCCGTAACCGACAAATCAAAACGCGTAATTGTTTGATTGCCTGTGAATAAATGGTTATAGGCAAGCGTTCCAACAAACGCAACCGCAACCAAAAGAACGACAATTCTTAGTAGTTTTATGGCAAATCTGCCTGTGACTTTTCTCATATTAAAAATCCCCAATCCTGTATGTTTAAATGTATGTTAGAATATAAATCTGAAAACTCAAGTTTTTTATTTAAGAAAAATCAAAATTTTGCTTGCATTTTTTCTTTTTTTGTCATATTATGCGGGCACGTGCCTTTTGGGTGCGAAGAACACAACCATCGTGGGAATTTCTGTCCGGGCGACCGGTTTTCATCCCCAGATGGCGAGGATAACAACAGAAATAAAAGGATATATCATGGCATTGCCAACTTTTACTATGCAACAATTGATGGAGGCCGGTGTTCACTTTGGACATCATACTCGTCGTTGGAACCCACTTATGACACCTTATGTTTATGGCGTCAAAGATAAAATTCATATTATCAATTTGAATAAAACTGCGCCGTTGTTATATCGTGCGTTGGTCGCATTGGAAGCAATCGCGGCCGCCGGTGGCAAGGTTTTATTTGTCGCAACCAAGCACCAAGCCAAAGATATCGTCAAAGATGCGGCCGAACGTTGCGGTCAATTCTATGTGAACAATCGTTGGTTGGGTGGTATGTTGACCAATTGGACAACCGTTTCACAATCTATTCGCCGTCTGAAAAAGATGGAAGCCGATATTGAAAATGCCGATAAATTGGGCCTGACCAAGAAAGAAGTCGGCGTTATGACCAAAGAAGTTGCGAAGTTGCGCGATATTTTCGGTGGTATTTTGGATATGCATGGGGTTCCACAGGTTATGATTGTTATTGACGTTCCACGTGAAATGAACGCGGTTCGTGAAGCAAGAAATCTGGATATTCCAACAATTGCTATTTGTGATACAAATGCAAATCCAGAAATGGTTGATTACCCCGTTCCAGGTAATGATGACGCGGCACGCGCAACACAACTGTATTGCGATTTGTTCGTGGATGCAATTTTGTCGGGTATTGAAAAACGTCTTGGTGGTGCGGCCGGTAAAAAGGTTGAGGCATCTATGGATGATGAGCACGACGCATTAGAAGACGAAATCAAAGACAAAGAAGCCAAACAAAAATCCAAGGCATCTGCGTCACGCGCGGAACGTCGTGAAAAATTGGCGGATAAAGCAGAAAAGTCCGACAAATAATTCTGTTCTAGTAAATAAATAGGTTGCCCAGGGCAAAACTGGGCAACCCAGACAACAATCAAATATGGGAGATTAAAATGGCAGAAGTAACCGCAAAACTTATTCAAGAACTTCGTGAAAAAACATCTGCAGGTATGATGGACTGCAAAAAAGCATTGATTGAAAACAATGGTGATATTGAAGCCGCGGCGGATTGGCTGCGCCAGAAAGGTATTGTCAAGGCGGCATCCAAGGCCGGACGTGTTGCGGCATCTGGGTTGGTTACCGTTGTAAAATGCGACAATATGGGTTGCGTTGTTGAATTGAACGCGGAAACAGATTTCGTTGCGAAAAACGACAAATTCCAAAAGTTAGTTGCAGATGTTGCAAACAAAGCATTGGAATTGTCTGGCGATTTTGATGCAACATTAAGCGCAGTCAAAGATGATATCGCGGCGACAATTTCTACAATCGGTGAAAATATGAGCTTGCGCCGTATTGCAAAGGTAAGCGGTGACCATATTTATACTTATGTTCATAATGCTCTTGTTCCAGGTATGGGGCAAATCGGTGTGGTTGTTGCTATTAATGGTGACGATCCAAGAATAGATGAAATT
>JAEEGK010015132.1_pt1 | contig 17153 bp, 17 predicted proteins | sample 8958771 | NCBI WGS metagenome assembly JAEEGK01 (sample SAMN16246547, study PRJNA631951) | gut metagenome | biome: gut microbiome; feature: rumen; material: SC-attached | host: Bos | place: Iran: Karaj | collected 2018-10
AACTAAGATATCGCCTTCTTTAACTTCAACACCCTTGAGAATAATGCCGTCTGCATCTAAATAAGCACGTGCTTCTTCGGAAACGTTTGGAATATCACGAGTGATTTCTTCTGGACCAAGTTTGGTGTCACGGCAATCAATTGTGTATTCTTCAATGTGGATTGTTGTGTATGTGTCATCTTTAACTAAACGCTCGCTCATAATGACGGCGTCTTCGTAGTTATAACCTTCCCAAGTCATAAATGCGATGGTAACGTTTTGACCTAATGCAAGGTCTCCGTCCTTCATAGAAGGACCATCTGCAAGAATGTCGCCAACTTTGACTTTATCGCCAACTTTGACAATAGCGGTTTGGTTAATACATGTGCCTTGATTTGAACGTTGGAATTTTTGTAAATCATAGACACGTCTTCCTTTATTTTCTTTGACAACGATTTGTCTAGAATCAACGTATTCAACTGTACCTTCGCTACAGGAGACAACTGCTAAACCAGCGTCTTTTGCAACACGTGCTTCAACACCAGTACCGACATATGGGGTTTCTGGTTTAAGAAGTGGAAGAGCTTGACGTTGCATGTTAGCACCCATAAGAGCACGCTTTGCGTCGTCGTTCTCAAGGAATGGAATACATGCAGCAGCAATAGAAACGATTTGTTTTGGGCTGACGTCAATAAAGTCAATCATATCTGGTGTGACTGTAACGTTTTCACCATTATGACGTGCGACTACTTCTTCGTCTAAGATGTAGCCATTTTCGTCCATTTTGACGTTAGCTTGTGCAATGTAGTGGTCTTTTTCATCATCTGCAGAGAGATAAACAGCGTTATCTGTAACCTTTCCACCTTTTTCAACTACACGGAACGGAGTTTCAATAAATCCATATTTATTAATCTTTGCGTATGTCGCTAAGTTGTTGATAAGACCAATGTTTTGACCTTCAGGAGTTTCAATTGGACAAATACGACCATAGTGAGTTGGGTGAACGTCACGGATAGCCATAGATGCTCTATCACGGGTAATACCACCTTGTCCTAAGGCAGAAATACGACGTTTATTGGCTAACTCTGAAAGTGGGTTAGTTTGATCCATGAATTGGCTAAGTTGAGAACTTGCAAAGAATTCACGGATTGTTGATGTAAGTGGTTTGATGTTCATTAATGATTTGATTGAAGAAGTCTTCATATCAGAAATGGACATCTTTTGTTGAACTGTTTTAACCATCTTGGTTAAACCGATACGGAATTGGGTTTGAATAAGTTCACCAACACATCTGACACGTCTGTTACCGAGGTTATCGATATCATCGACATCACCAAATCCTGCCATAATGTTCATTAAGTAGGAGAAGATAGCGATAATATCAGAGAATGTTAAGCATTCGACTGTAAGATTTAAGTCAGTACCAATAACGTATTGGGTTTCTTTCATCTTTTCATCGACATAAACTTTTAGTTTATTGACTTTACCTGAGAAGATTTGAGAAATTTCTGGATCTGCTTTTCCTTTTGGAGCAGCTCTATCTAAGGCTTCAATTAAAGCCTTATTTGGCTTGATTTCAACAGTATGTGCACCGTTTTCAAAAATTTCTTTGTCCATCATGTCGAGGACTGTTGATTTTGAAATATATTCGCCTTTGGCAAGATAGACTTGTTCTTCACCGTTTTCATCAATGTACTTTAAGTCTTCAGCAAGATAACGACCTGCTAAACGGGAATAGATACCGAGTTTGCTACGGTATTTAAATCTACCTGCACGACCTAAGTCGTAGCGTTTATGATCAAAGAATTTTTGAATTAAGAAGTTAGCAACACCTTCGGTTGTAATTGGCTCGCCTGGTTTTAATTTCTTAAAGATGTGAATTAACGCATCAGTAGGAGTGACAATTTCTTTGTCCTTTTCAATTGTTTGTTCTAACATTGGGTTTTTGCCAAAGTTAGAGTAAAGAACTTTTTCGTTGTCTAAACCAAGTGCCTTAAGAATAACTGTTGCAGGCATCTTCTTTTGACGGTCGATACGAACGTTAATTAAACCTTTCGGATCTGTTTCAAATTCTAACCAAGTACCTCTTGTTGGAATTAAGTCGGCATTATAAATCATCTTACCGTTCTTATCCATCTCTTTAGAGATGTAGGCGCCTGGGGATCTAACAATTTGGGAGACGATAACTCTTTCTGCACCATTGACGATGAATGTTCCGGATTCGGTCATAAGTGGGATATCACCCATGAAGACCTCTTCTTCTTTCATTTCACCATCATCAACGTTACGTAAACGTAATTTAACGTAAAGTTTTGATGAGTAAGTGTAATCGTGGTCTTTACACTCTAAGAATGAGTGCTTTGGTTCTCTTAATTCACAAGAAACGAAATCAATGAATGATGTTTCTGTGTACGAAGCAATTGGGAAGACTTCTTTCATGACTTCCTCAATGCCTGTTTCAAGGAACCACTTATAGGAATCGGTTTGGATTTCTACAAGATTTGGTAATTCAAGACTTCCTGAGATTTTGGAGAAGTTAATTCTACCACTTGGAAGCACTGGATAATCTTTATAAGATTTGCTCATTAAAAGGCTCCTTTCATACTTCACTTTACTTGTTTAGTAGCTTTTAGGACATAATAGCCTTTTTCTCTAGCTAGAAGAGCTACGTTTCCGAACAGTTCTTCTAGGTAGGACATAACGCTAGGTGCGCCCTGATTTTTGCGAATTACTATGTAAAGCGAACCGGAATCAATTAGGTGTTCTAGTGCCCCTCTATATATCTCGTAGGTAACCTTTTTACCAGCACGAATAGGTGGGTTAGACACAATTGATGTAAATTTACCTTCAATCTTTTCATATACGTCACTTTGAAGGATAGTGACCCTTTGACTTAACTTGAGCGAGTTAGCGTTCGCGTTACACAAGCCCAACGCGCGCGTATTTACGTCTGTGAGACAAACTTTTAGAGACGGGTGGAAATAAGCTAATGTTAAGCCAATGACGCCTATTCCACAGCCAATGTCTAATATGTTTTCTCCTAGATTTATAGGAAGGAGCTCCTTAATAAGAAGCTCGCTTCCCTTATCTAAATCGTTTTTTGAGAAAACACCGTTATCCGATTCTAAAGAGAAGTCTACTCCGTTAATTGAGTAGCAAATGTTTCGTGGTTTTGATGCCACTTTATCATCATTTACAAAGTAATGAGACATCTTTAGAGATTAGATAACAACAAGTATTAAATAATAAATTATTTAATTTCGACTTCTGCGCCAGCAGCTTCAAGAGCTTTCTTGTGTTCTTCTGCTTCGACTGGTGAAATCTTTTCTTTGATGTTGACTGGTGCACCATCAACGAGTTTCTTAGCATCCATAAGTCCGAGACCTGTGATTGCTTGAACTGCTTTGATGACTGCGACCTTTTGCATGCCACATGCTTTGAGGACTAATGTAACTTCTGTTGGTCCTTTTGCGCTTTCTTCTTCTTCAGCTGCTGGTGCTGGACCGGCTGCTGCGACTGCTGCTGTGACACCGAATTCTGCTTCTACTGCTTTGACGAGTTCATTGAGTTCAAGAACTGACATTTCCTTTAAAGAAGCAATGATTTCTTCATTTGTTAACTTTGCCATAATAAGTTCCTCCTATAGGCATTAATTTTTGCTATCCGCAACTGCTTTGACTGTAGCAGCGAATTTTTGGATAGGTGCATTTAAGCACGATAAGAACATGGATAATAAACCGTTCTTGTCTGGTAAGGTTGCGATGGTCTTCATACCAGCTGCATCGTAGACTTTGCCTTCGGCAATACCTGCTTTAATTACTAAGTTATCATTTTTCTTAGCAAATTTAGCAAGTACTTTTGGTCCTGCGTTGAGCTCTTTGGAGAAGACATAAGCATTTGAACCAGATAAGTATTGTTCTAGATCTTTGTAGCCAAGTTCATCACTAGCTCTTGAGAAGAGAGTGTTCTTGTATACAGAGAATGAAGAACCAGCGGCTTTAAGAGATTTTTTAAGTTCACTTATTTGAGCGACTGTTAATCCACGATATTCAACGATTGTCATAGATGCGCAGTCTTTGAGAGAATCTTCGATCTTGGCAACAATTTCTTTCTTGGATTTAAGAATTTCTTGATTCATCTGTTCTACCTCCTTTTTTAATAGTCAATTAGAGGCACCAATATATTGGTATAATACACCTCGGTAACATTATTAAGCCCCGTGGCCGTTACTGTCTTAGATATATTGTGCTCTTTTACATTCCATCGAATACGAATCTGATGGATGGGCCCATTGTTGTATGAACAACAGCGGTTTTGATGTAAGAACCTTTGACTGCTGCAGGTCTAACTTTTACAAGTGTAGAAGTGAGAGTTTTGAGGTTCTCAGCGAGTTTGGCACTTTCGAAGCTAACACGTCCGATTGAAAGGTGCATATTTGCATCCTTGTCTAAACGATATTGAACTTTTCCGAGTTTGAATTCCTTAACTGCTTTTGCAATGTCAGGAGCAACTGTACCAGCTTTTGGGTTTGGCATTAAGCCTTTAGGACCTAAGGTTCTAGCAGCTTTACCAAGTAGACCCATCATATCTGGGGTTGCTACGATTAAATCGAATTCGAACCAATTCTCTTTAAGGATTTTTTCAATTAATTCAGCACCACCGGCGAAATCCGCACCGGCTGCTAATGCATCATCAACTTTGGATGTGATGGCGCAAATCTTTTTGCTCTTTCCGTTTCCGTTTGGGAGTATGAGAGTACCTCTGACTTGTTGATCTGCTTGTGTTGGATCAATATCGAAATGGAATGAGACATCGACTGTTGCGTCAAACTTAACGGTTGATGTTTTCTTGACAAGTTCGCAAGCTTCATCGATTGAATAAAGTTTGCCTTTTTCAACGAGCTCGACGACTTTCTTATAATTCTTACCAAATTTCTTCATAACAATTATTCGTCAATCGTGATACCCATATTACGACATGAACCGGCAACGATTTTCATTGCTGCTTCAATGTTGTCGCAGTTGAGGTCTGGTAACTTGTATTCGGCGATTTCCTTAAGTTGTGCTTTGCTGATGTGGCCAACGATAACTTTTGGGTTTGCTGAGCCTTTTGGAACACCGGCAGCTTTGAGGATTAATCCTGCAACTGGGGAAGTCTTGATTACGAAGTCGTGACTCTTGTCTTCATAAGCTGTGATAATAACTGGAACAATTTCACCTTTTCTGTCAGCAGTCTTAGCATTGAAGTCTGTGCAGAACTTTGGCATAACGACACCAGCTGAAGCAAGTTTTGGACCTGGTTTAGCTTCGCCGCCTGGGAGTTCCATTTTGACAACTTTGACGATTCTTTTACTCACGTGACATTTCCTCCTTTTCTTTCTATAGATTTGTCCGTGTCGTGGTCTTGTGTGGACCGATCGTTTGGTCCTTCCACGATACGTATGCATCATTTGTGCGCTCTCTCATTAGCGAACAACATGCGAGCAAAATTATACAGGAACACGTATGCGTAAGCAATAAAAAATTGCAGAACTTGCCTGCAACTTTTCACATAATACTTTGTATTATAAATTACTCAATTTTCCTATAAATTAACATGAGCGAATTAAACGTCATGAGCACGGTTAAGCCTGTGTCTGCGAGAACAGCCACGGTCATTCCCATATGACCAAGAACGCCTGTTAAGATAAGAATAATAACCGCGACTTTGACCGCCAATGAGAAAACAATATTGAAGATAGCAACTCTTTTTGTTTTCTTTGCGATTTTTATTGAGTCATAAATCTTAAGAGGATGGTCTTGCATAATGACAACATCAGAGTTTTCAACAGCAACATCTGAACCGATTCCGCCCATCGCAAAACCGACGTCTGCTCGAATGATCGAAGGGGTATCATTAATACCATCTCCAGCGAAGGCAACAAGCTTGCCATTTTCACGATTTTCTATGGCTTTTTCCACATATTTTGTCTTATCTTGTGGCAAAAGTTTAGCGTAATACTTCTTAATTCCAACAGCATCAGCAACTTCTTTGACAGTGCTTTCTTTATCACCAGAAAGAAGGATGACTTCAATTCCAATTGAGTTAAGTTTTTTGACTAATTCTTTAGCCTTATCTCTAACAACATCTTTAAGTACAACATAGCCAATATATTTGCCGTTTTTGGCAACATAAATTGCAGTTCCACCAACCTCAACTTCTTCGACTAAAACGCCATTGTTTTTTAATAGCTCAACATTACCTGCAAGGATGACATTTCCTTCGTATTTGGTTTTAACTCCAAGACCTGCAACTTCTTCATAGTTTTCTTGTTTTAAAGCAAGGTTCGATACGTTTTGATGCAAGCAGATTGCTTTAGCAATTGGGTGATTAGAGCGTGATTCTGCTGCTAAAAGAGATTCTTTCAATTCTTCTTGCTTAACACCATTTGTAACCCAATCTGATACCTTAAAGTCACCATAAGTTAAAGTGCCAGTCTTATCGATGTAGACGGTCCCTATTTTGCATAAACTATCCAAGTAGTTCGCTCCTTTGATAACTACTCCTCGTTTTGAGGCAAGTCCTATGCCAGCAAAGAATGCGAGTGGAACTGAGATAACAATTGCACACGGACAAGACACAACTAAAATAGCTAAACCACCAAATATTGATTGCGCCCAATCATGTGTAACTAAACCGGAAATTATTGCAAAAAGAATACCAATTAAAAATACAGCTGGAGTATAAATTCGTGCGAATTTTGTAATAAATTTCTCAGCTTTTGCCTTTCTTTCACCACTAGACTGAACAAGTTCTAATATCTTTGAAATTGTTGAATCTGCGAATACTTTATTGATACGAATTGTGATTGATCCACTTCTTAAAATTGAACCACTTAATGCATTCATCCCAACTAATGCATCGACAGGCATTGGTTCGCCAGTAAGTGAGGACGTGTCAAGAGTTCCTTGACCATCAATAATTTCACCATCTGCTGGTACAATTTCCCCAATACGTACAAGAATCTTATCGCCAACTTTTAAGGTCTCTGGTTTAACTTCGACAACTTTGTTGTCTGTAATAAGATTTGCGGTATCTGCACGTAAATCAATTGCATTAGAAATAGCATTCTTTGATTTACCTGATGCAATATGTTCAAATAACTCACCGACTTGATACAAGATAATGACCATTGCACCATCCATTAAATCAATATGGAATTTGCCGTGCGGAATTACACTATAATGAATCAAAATTGAAAGTGTCAAAACCCCCAAAGAAGAAAGAGTTAATAACAAATTCATATCGATAGGATTTCGCAAATGAATAATGTTTTGAATAAGCTTCCAAATAATGTCATAAAGGCAAATTAATGCGGAAATTCCAATAAAAATCGCTTGAATTAAGAACTGAGTTTCCTCATTAAAAGCAAAGATTCCAACCAATAATAAAATGGTTGATAAAACAATTCTTGAGAGATTAAAAATGGTCTTTTTGTCAAATAGTTTTTGTTGAACTTTTCTTCCTTGATGGATTCTTTCGATTCTTAATGGATCGCTTTCAACTGTTTTAATTACTTCTTTTAGCTTTTCAACATCAAGAGGTTCTTCACGATATGTGATGTACATTCTCTCGTTTGTAAAATCAATTGTAGCGTTTTGTATATATTCTTCTTTATTTAAAAAGCGTTCTACTTTTGCTGCACAGTTTGGGCAATCGAAACCTGAAATATGATAAATAACCTTCTTCGACATATTACATTTCCTCCACATGTTCTTTTAATGTATTAAGGATTTCCTTAATATGACCGTCTTTTAATGAGTAATAAACTCTTAATCCATCTTTACGTGATTTCACAACATCTAAGTCTTTTAGTACTTTTAGTTGATGCGAAACAAGCGATTGGGAACATTTTGTTTCCTCCACTATTTCTGAGACACATCTTTCAATCATGCAAGAAAGAGTTTTACACTTGCCACAGCAACGTAGTTCGCCACAGCAGCAAGAACATTCATCATCATTTAAAAGAGAAAGCATAATTTTTAGGCGTGTGACATCGCCACATACCTGCAATACGCGTTCCATTTTCTTAATAGTTTGAATATTTACTCTCGACGTTTTCATCGCCTATATTATATGAATAGTCGTTCATATAGTCAAGTAAAATGAAAGAAGAAAAAAACACACTACTTTGTAGTGTGTTAATTTCAATAATTTGAGCAATTATAATCTTTCGATTTCAGAAAATTCGACATCGACTGGAGTTGCTCTACCAAAGAAGATAGTTTCAACTCTGCATGCTCCAGTGGTCTTATCAATGGAAAGGATCTTACCTTCTGTGCCTTCAAGTGGTCCACGAATAACTCTGACTGGATCGCCAACGTTATAGTGTTCGTACATTGAAGCATCGATAATACCCATACGTTTAAGGACTGGTTCGATTTCTTCTTTTGAAACTGGGGTTGGTTTTTGACCGCCACCAGCAGAACCTGCGATACCTGTAACACCCGGAGTATTACGAACATCGTACCAGACTTTGTCTGTCATAATCATTTCAACAAAGATATTACCTGGGAAAAGATTCTTCATTTTGGTCTTGCCAGTTGGAAGACCTGTTGATCTATCCATGATAGGAACTTCTTGTTCAACAACTAAAACTTTGTCTGGATCGATATAATCTCTTAGATTAAGTGTTTCAATTCTTTTCTTAAGGTTATCGGCAACTTTTCTTTCGTGTTGAGAATAAGTTGTAACAATATACCAATTTCTTTCGCCTAAATCTGCCATTTTATCTACCTCCATTAGTTCTTGAATCCTTTAAACACTTCCTTAAGTGCTTTAAGGAGTTCACCTGCGACTAAATCTTCAACTCTAAGGACTAAAGCTGCGAAAACGCAAATTACTAAAGTAGTAACTAATGCTAAAAGGAAAACATCTCTCTTAGGCCAGCGTACTCTTTTCGCTTCTTTGATGACTTCTTTTGTATATTTTCTAACACCCATAGTCATTCCTCCTACTTGCTTTCTTTGTGCAATGTTTGTTTATTACAATGCGGACAATATTTCATTAACTCAAGACGTTCTGTTGCGCCTTCTTTTTTTGTCGTAGTGTAATTTCTACTAAGACATTCGGGGCAAATTAAAATAACTTTCTTTCTCATTTTACGTTATCCTATTTAACATCTTGCCGGAATATCATATCGCACCAATAATTCAAAGTCAATAATTTGACTTACTTATATTGCTCCAATAATGAGATAAGTTCATCTAAATCGTGCGTTTCGTATTCTTCGATTTCGCCTTTATCAACTAGGCTTGCAATTAATGGATCAATTGGTAATTCTGCCACGACTTTAATGCCAGACTTTTCAATGCGTTTTTTAGAGTCATCATCACCAAAAATACGCACTTTTTCCGCACATTTTGGACATTTTATATATGACATATTCTCAACAATTCCCACAGTATTTATGTACATCATCTTTGCCATATTAATGGATTTTGTAACAACCATAGAAACCAATTCTTGAGGTGAAGTAACAATAATTATTCCATCAATTGGATATTGTTGGAAAATTGTTAATGGAACATCTCCTGTTCCTGGTGGCATATCAACAAACATATAATCAACATCGCCATAGCAAACATCGGTATAAAGTTGGCCAACAAAACCAGCAATCAATGGACCTCTCCAAACAATAGGAGATTCATCGTCTGGCATGAGCAAATTTGCTGACATAACTTTAATACCGTGTTTAGATAAAACAGGATAAATGCAAGATTCATCTGATTCTGCCATCCTTCCTTTTAAGCCAAAGGCTTGTGGAATAGATGGACCAGTAACATCAGCGTCTAAAACAGCTACATTGTAGCCTTTTTTATTCATAGCTGATGCAAGTAATGATGTAACTAAGCTTTTTCCAACACCACCTTTACCTGAAATAACAGCAAAACAATGTTTAATGGTAGTGTTTTCGTTTGGTTTTAATTTTTGAATTGTTCTTTCTGCGCAATCACCCACAGAACATGATGCGCAATCGTGATTACAGTCTGCCATAAAAATACCTCGTGTTATATAATAACATTTCGCTATTTCATTTCCAATTTGAAGTTAATTACTCTATCTTCTTCTTTAATCTTTTTTATGTAACTCCTATATTGAGATAATGATAGTTTTAAAGTTTCACAAATTTCTTTAATAGAAAAACCTAAATAATGCATTGCCAATATTCTATCGACAGTTCTGTTATAAATTGTCTTGGTTCTATCCGGAGATGAAATACGAGCTTTAAAGTTTGTGACTGCTATTTCTTCAGAAATTATCTTTTGATTTGGATCAGCAAAAGACTCAATAGTATTTGAATCATCAAATGAACTATTAAACGCTGCAATTAAATTCGCATACTCAATACCATCATATTGAACTTTGGATGTTAATCTATGCGAAAAAGTATAATCGACATAGTTTGAAAAAGAACCTCTTTCATTATCATATTCGTTAATCATCTTAAAAAATAAAGTATCGATAAAATCAGAAAAATCTATGGGATTTCCTGCTAAATTTGATATTTGACTAAGTGTTATATTAACTGTAACTTCAGCTCTTCTTTTAACCTCAGCATATAGTTTTTGATATGCCTCTTTGTTGCCATGTGCAGCCATGTAAAAATATGCATCGAGAGTTTGGCAATGCATATCGGCCTCCTTTCATAAGGATGCACAACAAAGGAATTTATTTATTTCTTATTCTTGATAAAAGTATGCCCGTTGAAACAGAAACATTAAGCGAATTAACGTGACCGCTCATCGGAATTTTGATGATGAAATCGGAATTCTTCATTACGAGTTGAGATATTCCTCTTCCTTCGGAACCCACAATTAAAGCAACTGCTCCAGAATAGTCCATTTTTTCATATGAGTCCGTTCCAGAACCATCTGCAGCATAAATCCAAAAACCATTATCCTTTAAAGTTCTAATGACGTTGCTAAGATTTGAAACTTGGGCAACCTTAACATATTCAATTGCACCAGTAGAAACCTTTGCAACGGTCCAATTTAATGGAACTTGGTTTTTGCTTTTAATAATTACGCCATCAACGCTAAAAGCGTCGGCTGAACGTAATATAGCACCAAAGTTTTGTGGGTCTTCAATTTCATCTAAGATGAGAATTAAAGGTTGTTTCTTGCCTCTGGCACTCTTCAAAATATCTTCAACAGATGAATATTCGTGTGGCGCAACTTCAACAATAATGCCTTGATGATTTCCGTTTCCAGACATTCTATTGAGTTCTTCGAGGTTTACACGTTTAGGAGTTATGCCTTTTTGTGACAAAACTTTTAAAATCTTTTCATCTGAAAAGTTATTTTGTATAAAAACATTTTTAACTTTGCTAGTCGTTAAACAATTTAAAGAAGGTAGCCTTCCATAAACAAAGTTTAAACTAGTTTTAGAATTATGATTCATCGTTTTCGTCTACTTAAATGATGTTATTTTTCATTAACACATCTCTTAATTTATCTGATTCCTCAAAACGTTTTTCAGCTTTTAAGGCTAAATATTCTTCATAAGTTTTTCTTAGTTCAGGAGTTAAAATTGGCATTTCAAATTTAATACCAAAAATGTTCAACATTGCACTTAAAGAAGCAAAAATACCCTGGATTTCTGGTATATTTACTGGTCTTTTACGTAATTCAACGTTAGCTTGTTTAACTTTTTCAAACATCGCAGCAATAGCGTTTGAAGTATTTAAATCATCAGCCATCGCAGCAACAAAATCATCAACCTTAATGTCTTTCGAATTTAAATCTGCATTTGCAAGTTGAATAGCAACAGCAAGTTGATTGTATGCTTTCTGAACCTTAATAAGTTCGTTAGATGCACTTTGCACAGTTTCTTCAGTAAATGAAACAGGAGCACGATAATGTGTTGATAAAATCAACAATCTCATAACGTTGCCACCATATTTGGCAATTGCATCCTTGGCTAAAACAACATTGCCTAAAGATTTAGACATTTTTTCTTCACCAAAGTTAACAAAGCCATTGTGCATCCAAAGATTCGCAATTTTGCTATGATCGTGAGCTTTTGCTTGAGCAATTTCGTTTTCGTGATGTGGGAACTTAAGATCAAATCCACCACCGTGAATATCAATTCTTCCGCCAAAGATTGAATTAATCATTACACAACATTCTGTGTGCCATCCTGGACGCCCTTTACCCCACGGAGAATCCCATTGAATTCCAATGTCTGTCTTTTTCCATAATGCAAAGTCTAATGGTGATTCTTTTTTTGAATTCTCTTCGATACGAGCACCAACAACTAAATCATCAACTTTTGCATTGGAAAGTTCACCATAGTCTTTAATTGCGTTTATTCTAAAGAATACATCGCCATCAACTTCATAAGCAGCACCGAGTTTAACAAGTTCATCAATGTATTTAATAATCTGAGGCATGTATTCAGTTACTCTTGGATTTTGGTAATGAGGTTCCACATTAAGTTTATTTAAAACATCTTTATAGGCCTCAATATATCTATTTGAAATAACTGTTTCATTAACGCCTTCTTGCAAAGCTTTATTGATAATCTTGTCATCAACATCGGTAAAATTTGAAACAAGTTTTACATCATAACCAACAAAACTTAAAAAACGACGTAATGTGTCAAACACAATAACTGGTCTAATATTTCCAACGTGAGCATCGCCATAAACAGTAGGTCCACAACAATAAATAGAAACCTCTTTTTCTTTAAGTGGTTTGAGTGTTTCTACAGAGTTTGATAATGAGTTAAAAAACTTAATTTCCATATGATTTCCCTACTTTTTTGACTTTTTAAGCTCTTCAGCAAGACCGCCTTTTCCGGTCTCTCTATAAGCCTTTTTCATATCTTTTCCGGTACGATACATTGTTTGTACAACATCATCAAATGAGACTGATGAAGATACATTCGCGTACTCGGCTAATCTGCCAGCTGCAACCGCTCTTATTGCAGCCATACCATTTCTTTCAATACACGGAATAATTACGTATCCGCCAACTGGATCACAAGTTAATCCAAGTGAATGTTCCATAGCAACTTCAGCTGCACATTCAATGCCATGAATATCTAATTGCTTCATATATGCATAAGCTGCGGCAGCCATTGAACAAGCGGATCCAATTTCAGCTTGGCATCCTGCTTCCGCACCAGATAATGATGCATTGTATTTAATACAGTTGCCAATTATACCAGCAACAGCTAAAGCATTAATTACGTCTTTACGAGATTTTTTATACTTAGATTTGTAGAACTTAAGAACGGATGGAAGAACGCCGCAAGAACCACATGTTGGAGCGGTAACAACAACTCCGCCAGCAGCATTTTCTTCTGCTGCAGCAAACGCATAAGCGAGCATAAGTCTAAAAGAGTTTCCTGTTTCAGATTCATCAGAATACTTAGAAACTAAGAAATCTTTTGCTCTTCTTGGAACATGGAGTTTTCCAGGAAGAAGGCCAGATGTCATAAGACCTCTGTCAATTTCTTCCATCATTGTGTCATAAACTGTATCGAGATAATCAAAGATTTCATCGCCTTCTCTTTGGCGAACAAATTCTACTAAATCCCAATTATTTTGTTTACAAACTTCCTTGATTTCTGAGAAGTTCTTTTCAGGATAAATTTCTGGTTCTGGAGCACTCTTCTCACCATTAAGACGGATTGATCCACCACCAGGAGAAACGGCCATTAATGTTTCAACTGAACCATCTTCCATATGGATATCACACTTCATTGTGTTTGGATGATCAACTTTGCTCTTATAATCAAAGATTATTTTTGATGTTAATGGCTTTAATGTTTCAGTTATTGTCTTGTCTGTCATGTGCCCTCTTCCGGTTAACGCAAAAGAACCATAAAGCGTGACACAAACGTGAATGGCTTTTGGGTAATGTGCTTTAATGTATCTACAAATACGATATGGACCAATTGTATGAGAACTTGATGGACCGTTTCCTATTCTAAATAAGTACCTGATTGATTTCATAAGTAGAAATCATTATAACACTTTTAAACTAATAAAAAAGCGGAGTTAATTTCTTAACCCCGCCTTGGTTTATTTTTTAGAGCAAATTAACGTCTGTCTTCTGGCTTTTTGTCGTGAACAAATAATGCCATAACAGCTTTAGCTGTGTGGATTCTGTTTTCAGCTTCTTGGTAAACAACTGATTGTGGTCCATCAATAACCTCATCAACAACTTCGTTTATACGGTCTGCTGGAAGAGCATGCATGTAACGGCAATTTGGTTTAGCAAGTGCCATTTTATCTGGTGTACATTTCCATGCTTTTAAAGCAAGAAGTGCATCATCAACAACTGTAGTAGATTGGTTGGTAACCCATGAACCCCAGTTCTTTGGGAAGACTACATCAGCATCTTTATAAGCTGCATCCATATCGTGAGTAATTGTTAAAGAACCACCATTTTCTGCGGCATTTTTGCGTGCTTTTTCAATAACCCAGTCTGGTAAATCATATCCTTCTGGGTATGCTAATGTGACATCAATACCGTATCTTGGGAAGAGTAAAACTTGTGAAACTGGAACTGAAATTGGTTTCTTATGTGTTGTGGCCATTGCCCAGATAACTGAAACCTTTAAGTTCTTTGTTTTTCCAAATTCATCTTCAATGGTCATTAAGTCTGCAAGAGCTTGCATTGGGTGATATAAGTCACATTGTAAGTTAATGATTGGAACTGTTGACCATCTTGCCATCTCACGGATGTATTTATTTCCAAGACCCCAGTTACAGTATCTACAAGCGATCATATGACCGAATGAAGAAAGAATAACTGCTGTATCTTTTGCTGATTCACCATGAGCAATTTGCATCATTGATGTATCAAGAAATGTAGCGTGGCCACCTAATTGGGCCATGCCAGATTCAAATGAGTTTCTTGTTCTGGTTGATTGTTCAAAGAACATCAAGAAACCTGTTTTGCCTTCTAAGAAAGGCATTGATTCGTTGGCATAGAATGCATCTTTCATGTCGTGTGACACTTTGAGCATGTAATCAATTTCTTCTTTGGTGAAGTCCTCAAGAGTAATGAGGTGGCGACCAGCGAATCTTGGTGCGATTTTTTCCATTGTGTAATCTCCTTATTTCTTTAAGTTCTCAAGATAAAGACTTGGAACTGTTGCGTATAAAGCTGCGCAAATGACTAAATCACGTTTACGTGTCTTTTCATTTGGTGCGTGAGCTTCTTTTTCATCGCCTGGGCCGAAGCCTAAGCATGGAATTCCAAAGCGTCCCATAATAGAAACGCCATTGGTTGAGAATGTCCACTTATCAATAACTGGAGCTTTCTTAAATAATCCTTCATAACCTTGTTTCATTGATTGAACATAGATTGAATCTTCAGGAATAACCCAGGTTGGGAAGTAACATTCTTGTTTATAAACAAGACCAGTATATGCTGGACGTTCATAATCATACATTGATACTTCAGCTTTAGCGGCTTTAACTGATGGTAAATTTTCAATTTCAGCAATTGAAGTTTTATCGTTCTCGCCAACAGTTAAACGTCTGTCTAAGCTAATCCAACAACCATCTGCAACTGCGCAGCGGCTTGGTGATTTATGGAAGATTTGAGAAATTGTAACTGTTCCTTTTCCTAAGAATGGATCATAAGCAAGTCCAGTTTCATTAAGTCTCTTAATATCTTCAATAATTGGAGCCATCTTGTAGATTGCGTTATCACCACGTTCTGGTGCTGAACCATGGCATGAGATGCCGCGAACATTAACCATAATTTCCATACGGCCACGATGACCACGATAAATCTGGCAACTTGTTGGTTCAGTTGAAACGACAAATTCTGGTTTAATCTTGTCTTGTTCAATGATGTATTTCCAGCAAAGACCATCGCAGTCTTCTTCTTGGACAGTACCAGTAATTAAAAGTGTGTAATCATCTTCAAGACCTAAATCTTTGATGATTTTGGCAGCATAAACCATTGAGGCCATACCACCTTCTTGGTCAGAAGTTCCACGTCCACCGATATAAACATCATCTTCAAAACCTTCATATGGATCAAATTTCCAGTTTTTAATTTCGCCGATACCAACTGTATCAATGTGAGCATCCATTGCAATGAGGTGTTTTCCGTGACCAATATAGCCAAGGATGTTTCCCATTGGGTCGATTTCGACTTTGTCGAATCCGACTTTCTCCATTTCTTGTTTAATGCGAAGAACAACATCTTTTTCCTCACATGATTCGGATGGAATTTTAACCATATCACGAAGGAATTTAGTCATATCCTTTTGATAAGATTCAGCTTTTTTAAGAATTTCTTCAAACGATACTTTCATTACTTGACTTCCTTTCCGCGCATTTCTTTAATCTTCTTATCGTATTCAAAGACTTTTTTGTATTCATTTTCCCAGAATTCTGGTTTTCTCATAGAGTCAAGATATTCTTGCTTATAACCAAACTTAAGCCAGTCATCTTCTTTCTCCTTAAAGAGCATTTCTTTCATTTCTTTTCCGCGAGTATCAAGAATATATCTTGTATCAGCTTCCATGAATACATCGTTAAACCATCTATCTAAGACATGATCAGTTACTTCGAGTTCTCTTTCATGGAGGTTTTGCATGACTGATGGATATCTATCAAATGAGTCGGTTGCGATTGTTACGACGTTGTCATCTGGTCCAAGTTTGAGATATTTAGCCATTTTAATGGCGCCTAAAATATTGCAAATACCAGAGACACCAAAGAGGTCTACCATTGAATCTGCAACTTTGGCTGGAACACCATGTTTTTTAAGAATTTCAGCGCCTTCATGAATAACTGCTAAACCACGGACACAATCTTCATCAATGATTTGAGTAATAAAATCAGTAGTTAAAGCATTGTGAATAAGAGTAATCATCTTATCACCAATACCTTCGATTCTGTGTTGGCCTAAACCACGGTTTGTAAGTGTTGAACATTCATGTGGTTCAAGGGCGACAATCTTACATTCTGGGAAGATGGCTTTAATTTGGTCACCTGCTGCTAATGTACCAGCACTACCAGGTGCGGAACAGAAACAGGCAACACGACCATTTCCAATACCTTTAACAGCATCGATACAGGAATTACCAGTTACGTGTCTATGGAAGCGGTAATTTGGGAGGAGCTCAAATTGAGCTAATGTTCTATTATTTGGGTTCTT
>JAEEGK010015135.1_pt1 | contig 17152 bp, 12 predicted proteins | sample 8958771 | NCBI WGS metagenome assembly JAEEGK01 (sample SAMN16246547, study PRJNA631951) | gut metagenome | biome: gut microbiome; feature: rumen; material: SC-attached | host: Bos | place: Iran: Karaj | collected 2018-10
AGATGACTTGGAGCTGGGGTCTGAGATATGTTCTTTGCTGGATATTCTTCATAAATAAGTTGAAAAAAGTTTGGTTCTATCTATATTAGATGCAAAGATAATCATTTCCAGATAACAAGAGAAACGAACGCATAGTTCTTATTTGGTTCTTTTTACGTTATCTCTTGCGTAAATAGAGAAAAAGGCGTACCTTTGCGGTAGAATTTTGTTTGATTTGACGCTATGAAGCAAAAACAAGAGGAATTGCGCAAACGGGCAGAGCTGGTGCTGGGGGTGGAGGTAAAGACGCCCCGTGACTTTGAACTGCTACAGGAGCACATCTACCAGAAGACGGGAGAGAGGCTGAGCCTGTCGACGTTGAAACGCTTTTGGGGGTATGTGGACAAGGATAACATCGATTACCGTGTACGGGTGACGACGCTCGACATTTTGGCACAGTTTGCAGGCTACCAAAGCTGGGTGGCTTTCTGTCAGGCCGATTTGGCGGGTAGCGACGAGAGTGGCACCTCGGTCAATCGCCACCTCTACATGAAGGAGCTGCCTATAGGTACGCACATCGTACTGACATGGAAGCCCGATCGTGTAGTGACCCTGCGCAACGAGGGCGAAGACCTGCTAACAGTAGTGGAGTCAATAGGCAGCAAGTTGCGTCCCGGAGACACTTGCCACTGCACGCACATCGTAGAGGGTATACCACTGACGCTCTTTTCATTAGTGAGGGAGGGTGTCCTCATGGGCAACTACATCTGCGGTAAAGAGCACGGCGTCTCTTTTGCAAAGAACGGGAGCAAAGCTAAACCATAAGTTAAGGCTGTAGGGGGTGCAAGTTGAGAGCAGACCAACCGATGGCCTTCCGATATGCTTCGAATGATGATGAGGGCACACGGACGACGCCGTGGAACGTTGTATCAACAATAGTGGATACGTGAGGCGGAACGGGTGCTAATACTGATAGTTCCTCAAGCGAAACACAATTGTAGAAAAGATATTCTCCCAGCACATTGACGTTGGCAGGCAATGTGATGCGGCGCAGGGACTGACAGCCGTAAAAGGCACCACGGTCTATGCGCGATAAGGTGGAGGGCAGGTTGACGTCCTCTAAACTATCACAGCCAGCAAATGCATCCTGACAGATGGTCTTCACACCTTCGGGCAGAGAGATGGAGCGTAAAGACCTACATGCCACAAAACAGTTCCGAGGTACCTCGACAGCCGATGGTGGCCAACTGACGAATTTCAGACGTGTGCAACTGGAAAAGGGTTCGAAAAGCAGTCTGCGCAGCGACGGCGGCAGGTGCAGGCTGGTGATGCTACAGCAGTTGCGTAAGGCACTGTTACGAATGGTAGTCAGTGTGGGCGGAAAATGAATGTTGGTAACGAGTGAGCATTCGCGAAAAGCATTATTATCGAGTTCGCGAATGAAAAAGGTCTCGCCATGAAACACCACCGAATCGGGAATCACTACATCGCCTGTATAGACATGCCCGCCCTTAGGGGTCTGTACCACCGCCACGGAATGGTCGGAAGCTGAGAGCACACGCAGATAGAGCGTGTCCTGGCAAGAGGTGTCAATGAACATAGTACCATCGGCGATGGATTTCACGTCGTCTTTCAGGTAGCTACGCAAGAAGAAGAATACCGCTACGGAAAGCAGGGCTACCAACACCAGGAGAACAGGCATCTTCCCCAATAGGGATTTCTCTTTCTTTTCGAGCTGAAGCAGTATCTCGCTGACCGACTGGAAACGTTCTTCCTTGCGCTCTTTCAGACAACGACAGACTATCGACAGAAAGAACGACTGGTGTGGCGACAGTTCCTCCAAGATTCGGCCTATAGTATAAATATCTGTACGCGCATCAACATCGTAACTGCCGTCTCGCTGTTCCGGAGCCGCATAGACATCTGTCTTCCCCATGAGGTTGGGGCGACTGTCCATATAGCTACAACCCAAGTCAATGAGACGCACGTCATGGTTGACACTGGTAAGCATGATATTCGAAGGCTTCAGGTCGAGGTGCAAAGCTTGGTGGCTATGCAGTTCATGCAGGGCGCTGCACAGCTGCCATAGGAATTTCCGTAAGTTGACAGGGTTGGAAAAATAGTTAGGATGCTGGCCGACGAAGTCGGAAAGTGTCGTGCCGTTGACATAGTCCATCAGCAGACTACACTCGGCAGGAGTGTCAGTCAGTTCATGATAACCTACGATGAAATCGGAGTGGAGCATAGAGCCTAATGCGAACTCCTTGCGTATTATTTCGCGGTAGAACGTCTGGCCTGCATACTCAGGACGCAGGGACTTCAAGAAATAGTAACAACCGTCACGAGACACCTTATAGAAAAGATGCTGATGACTGCCAGTGCTTAGCTGCAATTGTTGTATTGTATCTTCTTGGTGCTCTGCTGGAGCAGGAAAGAATGACGACCCTGAGTCTTCTGTTATCATCGTTTTGATTATTCACGCTTCTTCAGCAAATGCGGCAGCCTCGGCAGCGGCAATAATGTCCTCGCGTTGAAGCTCCTGCGGGGTGGCGGTGATGTCAGAAAGGTCGAATTCATCGGTATCTTCCGACGCTGTCGGCTGAGCGGCAGTTGGCTCCGGAGGGGTTGCTGGCTTTTCTTCCTGATGAATGACGAACTCCTGCTCCGTTTCCGTGTCGGGGACGCTCATGGTGGGCATTTCCTCCATCTTGGTGCGCTCGGTCTTGGCGGCAAAGATGGCATCGATGAACTGCGGTTCGCGTTTGAGGCGCTTCAATGTAGCCTCGGACGCCAGCTGCTGTGCCTCCTTCTTGGAAAAGCCTTGGCCTGACTCGCCAGGAATGTTCTCCATGAACACCTGGAACTTGAAAACGGGTGAGCCACTCTCCTTGTCCTTGTCCTGCTTCTGCATGCGGAACTCCATACGGACACGATTCTTCTGGCTCCACTCCAACAGCTTCGACTTGAAGTTGACCTCCTTATAGGCCACCTTGTCGATGTTGATGAGACGGGCCAGGATGCGCTTCTTCATGAAACGCATGACGGCATCGTAGCCCTGATCCAGATAGATGGCTCCTACAAGTGCCTCGAAAGCATTGCCGGCAACGTAGCTGTTGTGGGAATTACTGTGCCCCGACGACAATATCAGACGAGTAAGTCCCATTTCCTCGGCCAACTTGCCCAAAGTGTCACGGCTGACGAGCTTGGAACGGGTGTTGGTAAGGAAACCTTCGCGCTTGCCTTCGAAATGGTCGTACACGATGTGCCCCACGACGGCATCGAGCAGGGCATCGCCGAGGAACTCCAGCCGCTCGTTGTTCAGCGGCTTTCCCTTTTCGTTGCGCTTCGAGATGCTTTTGTGCATCAGCGCCAGCTTATAATATTCGATGTTACGGGGATAGAACCCCATGATGCCGTAAAGAGAAGAAAAAAGCTCCTTCTCCTGGCGGAAAGGGAGCTTGATACGGTCGATGATTTCACTAAGCCTCATACTTCTTGAATACCACACAGGCGTTGTGACCGCCGAAGCCGAACGTATTGGAGAGTCCGGCATGCACGGTGCGCTTCTGTGCCTTGTTAAAGGTGAAGTTCAGATTATAGTCTATCTCGGGATCCTCGTCACCCTCCTCATGGTTGATGGTGGGCGGCACGATGTCGTTCTTGATACTCAGCACGGTAACCATAGCCTCAACAGCTCCGGCGGCACCCAGCAGGTGACCGGTCATGGACTTTGTGCTCGAGATGTTCAGCTTGAAGGCTGCGTCGCCGAAGACTTCCTTGATGGCCTTGGCCTCGGAAATGTCGCCAACGTGGGTGCTGGTGCCGTGAACGTTGATGTAGTCAATGTCCTCGGGCTGCAACTGGGCATCCTCCAAAGCGTTCTGCATCACGAGCTTGGCACCGAGTCCCTCAGGATGAGAGGCGGTAATGTGGTGAGCGTCGGCACTCATACCGGCACCTACCATCTCGGCGTAGATCTTGGCACCGCGGGCCTTGGCGTGCTCCAACTCCTCAAGGATGAGACAGCCGGAACCCTCGGCCATGATGAAACCGTCGCGGCTGGCACTGAACGGGCGGCTGGCCTTCTCGGGCTCATCGTTACGGGTTGACAGGGCGTGCATAGCGTTGAAGCCGCCTACGCCAGTAGCGCAGATGGCAGCCTCGGCACCGCCGGCCACGATAGCGTTGGCCTTACCCAAGCGGATGAGGTTGAAGGCGTCGGCCAATGCGTTCGACGACGAAGCACAAGCAGAAGCGGTGATATAATTAGGGCCGTGGAAACCGTACATGATCGAAATCTGTCCGGCGGCAATGTCGGCAATCATCTTCGGAATGAAGAAAGGATTGAACTTCGGACCGTCAGCCTCATGCTGAGCGAAGTACTTCACCTCTTCCTCAAAGGTCTTGATGCCACCGATACCCACGCCGAAGACAACGCCGATGCGGTTCTTGTCCTCAGTCTCCAAGTCCATCTGGCTATCCTCGACAGCCTGCTTGGCGGCAATCATGGCCAGCTGGGTGTAGCGGTCCATCTTGCGGGCCTCCTTGCGGTCCAGGTAGTCGTTCACATTGAGGTTCTTCACCTCGCAGGCGAACTTGGTCTTAAACAATGTTGTATCGAAAAGTGTAATGGGTGCGGCACCACTCACTCCGTTGAGCAGGTTATTCCACATCTCCTCAGGAGTGTTGCCGACCGGCGTAACTGCGCCAAGTCCCGTTACAACTACTCTTTTTAATTCCATAAATTAAGGGTATAGTGAAAAAGGAAAAGCGAAAAATTTGCCACCGCTCACCAAAGTGAAAGGAAGGGCGGCAGCAAATTTTTCACTTTTCACTTTTCCTTTTTATACTTTATTTTGCGTTCTCCTCGATATAAGCAATAGCGTCACCAACGGTGCCAATCTTCTCTGCCTTATCATCGGGAATAGAAATGCCGAATTCCTTCTCGAACTCCATGATGAGCTCAACGGTGTCCAAAGAGTCAGCACCGAGATCGTTTGTGAAACTTGCTTCGGGCTTAACTTCTGCCTCGTCAACACCTAATTTGTCTACAATAATTGCCTTTACTTTGCTTTCAATTTCTGACATAATTTCTAATACTTTAAAATGTTAATAATTACTTGCTATCTTGAAATTTTTACGGCCTTGCGCCGAATTCGGGTGCAAAGTAACACATTTTCCGTCAGTTATGCAAATTTTTGGGAGAAAAAGTGATGTGTGCCTGCACATTCTTGATATGATTGTGCAAAAAACGGGCCACTTTTCGTGTATTTTATACGTTTATTTTGCAAATTAAAATGAAAAACAAGGCATTTAGTTGCAAGTTTCGAAAAGTTTCAGTAGCTTTGCACAGAAAAACAAATTATCATTGATAATAACATGTCATTTACAGAGCAAGCAAACAAGATTTTCAATCAGGCGATAAAGGACTATCATCTGACAGACAACGTTGATGCACCTATTCGGAATCCCTATGAACGCGACTCGATAGAATACTCGCTCTATCTGAAGTGCTGGATTGACACCGTACAATGGCATTACGAGGACATCATCCGCGATCCGCACATCGACCCCGTGGAGGCATTGTCGTTGAAAAGGCGCATCGACCGCAGCAACCAGGATCGCACAGACCTGGTAGAGCAGATTGACTCCTACTTCCGCCAAGTGTACAGCGACGTGAAGCCGTTGCCCGAGGCACGGCTGAACACCGAGAGTCCGGCATGGGCTGTCGACCGACTGAGCATCCTCGCCCTGAAAATCTATCACATGCAGGAGCAGGCTGACCGCACCGATGCCACCGACGAGCACCGCCAGCGCTGCCAGGCCAAGCTGGACGTGCTGATAGAGCAGCAGGCAGACCTGTCGGCCGCCATCGACCAGCTGTTAGAGGACATTGAGGCGGGACGCATCTACATGAAGGTGTATCGACAGATGAAGATGTACAACGACCCGTCGACGAACCCCATACTGTACAAAAAGTAAAGAAGAAAAGGGTGAAAAAAGAACATATCCTTATTATCCGCTTCTCGGCCATGGGTGATGTGGCGATGGCGGTACCTGTCGTCTACAGTCTGGCTATGCAGTATCCCGACATTCGTGTCACAGTGCTGAGCCGCAAATATGCCCGACCGTTCTTTGAAGACCTTGCGCCAAATGTCAGCTTCATGGAAGCCGACCTGAAGCGTGAGTACCGAGGCGTGAAAGGACTCAATGCCCTCTACCGTCGCCTCGCAGCCAAGCAGTTTACCAAGATTGCCGACTTCCACAACGTGTTGCGCTCAGAATATCTGCGGATGCGCTTCAACATGGGACGCTATCGGGTGGAGCACATCAACAAGCATCGCAAAGGGCGTCGGCGCATCACGTCGACCCTGAACAAGAAGCTGACCCAACAGCCTTCGTCGTTTCAGAACTACGTGGAGGTTTTTGAACGTCTGGGCTATTCTATCAATATCCAATTTACCAGCATTTTTCCGAAGGGCGGCGGCGACCTGAGCCTGTTGCCCGAAGAGTTTGTCAGCTTGCTGCCAACACCCATCACCCACCACCCATCACCCACCACCCATCTCATCGGCATCGCACCCTTTGCTGCCCACAAGGGCAAGATCTACCCCCCTGCCCTCATGCAGCAGGTGATAGCACAACTGACGCAACAACATCCCGACACCCGTATCTTCCTCTTCGGACGCGGTGAACAGGAAGACCACTACTTCGGCGAGTGGTGCCAGGCATTCCCGCAATGCGTTAACGTGGGCCAGCACCTGAAGACCATGCGTGAGGAACTCATCCTGATGAGCCATCTCGACGTGATGCTATCGATGGACTCTGCCAATATGCATCTGGCATCGCTGACAGGCATCCCAGTGGTCAGCATCTGGGGGGCCACCCATCCCTATGCTGGTTTCATGGGTTGGGGGCAGTCGTGGAACAACGCCATCCAGCTAGACATGGACTGCCGGCCATGTAGCATCTTTGGCCAAAAGCCATGCCGGTTTGGCGACTATCCCTGTCTGAACAACATCAAACCCGAAATGGTTGTTGAGAAAATAAATACCCTTTTATTAACTAAAAACACGTGAAATTATGAAAAAGTACATTTGCGACACCTGTGGTTATGTGTATGACCCGGAAGTAGGCGATCCCGACAGCGGCATCGCTCCAGGCACAGCCTTTGAAGACATCCCCGAAGATTGGGTATGCCCTATCTGCGGTGTTGGTAAGGACGACTTCTCAGTAGAGGAGTAAGCGCATAAAAGTGAGCTAACTTTTGGTTGGCTCACTTTTTATTCGTACCTTTGCCGGCAGTTTTATAATTATAAAGAAGACATGTCATTAAAATGTGGTATTGTAGGACTACCCAATGTGGGTAAGTCTACGTTATTCAACTGCTTGTCGAGTGCAAAGGCACAAGCAGCCAATTTTCCCTTTTGTACGATAGAACCCAACGTGGGCGTTATCACCGTTCCCGACGAGCGCCTGACGAAGCTCGCAGAGCTGGTGCACCCCGGCCGTATCGTTCCTGCTACGTGTGAAATCGTAGATATTGCGGGTCTTGTGAAGGGTGCCTCGAAGGGCGAGGGACTGGGCAATAAGTTCTTAGGAAACATCCGCGAGACGGACGCCATCATCCATGTGCTGCGCTGTTTCGAAGATGATAACATCACCCACGTCGACGGCACCATCGACCCCATCCGCGACAAGGAAATCATCGATACGGAGCTTCAGCTGAAAGACCTGGAGACTATCGAGGGGCGCCTGGCCAAGACGGAGAAAGCCGCTGCCGCCGGCAACAAAGACGCCAAAATTGAGGTCAGCGTACTGAAGGCTTACAAAGAGGCATTGGATCAGGGGAAAAATGCCCGTGTGGTAGAGTTCGAGACGAAGGACGAACAGGACTGTGCCCGTAACCTCTTCCTGCTCACTGCCAAGCCTGTGCTGTACGTCTGCAACGTCAGTGAGGCCGATGCGAAGAGCGGCAATGCCTTTACCCAGAAGATAGAGGCTCTGGCCAAGGAAGAGGGTGCTGAGTCGATGGTCATCGCCGCCAAGACGGAAGAGGATATCGCTGAGCTGGAATCTTACGAGGACAAGCAGCTGTTCCTGGAAGAGCTGGGCTTGGAGGAGAGTGGTGTGAACCGCCTCATCAAGAAAGCCTATGCCCTGCTGAACCTCGAGACCTTCATTACTGCTGGTGAGATGGAGGTAAAGGCCTGGACATACAAGAAGGGCTGGAAGGCTCCGCAGTGTGCCGGCGTCATCCATACTGACTTTGAGAAAGGTTTTATCCGGGCCGAGGTCATCAAGTACGACGACTATATCCAGTATGGCTCTGAGGCAGCAGTCCGCGAAGCAGGCAAGATGGGCATTGAGGGCAAGGACTATGTCGTGCAGGACGGTGACATCATGCACTTCCGATTCAACGTGTAAGAGATGTCGTAATCACGAAATAACGTAATAACGTCATGACGAATTTATTATACATCAACTGGAATCCGAGTGTAGAGTTTGGACCATTCCGATGGTACGGACTGTGCTGGCTGATAGGACTGGCGTTGGCTTACTTTGTGGTCAAGCGGCTGTATAAGGAACAGAAGATCAAGGATGAGTTGTTCGACCCCTTGTTCGTCTACTGCTTCATCGGCATCTTGTTAGGTGCCCGCTTAGGCCATTGTATCTTCTACGAGCCCGACCACTTCCTGACTTCAGGCACGGGATTCATTGAAATGTTTCTACCCATCCACTTCATGTCCGATGGCGGCTGGAAGTTTGTGGGCTATCAGGGACTGGCCTCTCATGGAGGAACATTAGGACTCATGATTGCCCTGTGGATATACGTCAAGAAGACCAAGCTCAGCATCTGGACGGTGCTTGACAACATCGCCATTGCCACAGGAACAACGGCCTGTTTCATTCGCTTGGGCAACCTGATGAACTCGGAGATTATCGGCAAGGTGACGGATGTGCCCTGGGCCTTTATATTCGAGAAGGTGGACATGATGCCTCGTCACCCAGGACAGCTCTACGAAGCCATCGCCTATGGTATCCTGTTCTTCCTGATGTGGTGGCTACATAAGAAGATGCCCGAGAAGATTGGCACGGGCTGGTACTTCGGCTTCTGCCTGTTCTATATCTTCACGTTCCGCTTCTTTATCGAATATACCAAGGAGGTTCAGGAAGCCTTCGAAGCCTCTATGCCGCTGGATATGGGACAGATTCTATCTATTCCCTTTATCATCCTTGGACTCGTCTGTATGTTTAGAAAGAAAACAACATGAGAAAACTAATCATCTGCCTGACATTCATACTGTGTCCTGCCTTTGCCCTGTGTGAGGAGAAGGAGGATACGGCTTTCAACAAGTTGTTTGAACGCTACTATCAGCTCTATCAGGACTCTGACGAGAAAGCGTTTTACGAAGCTTCCAGACAGATGATGGAATACTATCAGAAACAAGGCAACACCCAGTCGTATTACAAGGTGTTGCTGAACGAGGTGCTCTACGATACTGAACAGGGACAGCCGTACAAAGCCATCAAAAAGGCCAGCAGCCTGTTGCAGACCATGGAGCAGAATAACGACAAGCACTACTACATCGTTTATTCGGCCTTGGGCAATCTCTATGAGTCGCAAGGCAACTACCGTCTGGCAGACCGCTTCTACAACGATGCCCTACGAGACTGTGAACCGAAAGATACTGGTGCACTCATCAGCATCTATTCGCGCATGGCAGACCTCAAGGCTGACAGGGATCCCCAAGAAGCCTGGAAATATAATGAGAAGTTCGGTGCCTTGTCCAAAAACACGCCACAATATTATAAGATGTATCTCGTCTTCAAGGGTTACATCTGTTTCTATCTCAACGACAAACAACAGTTCATGGCGGCCTATGACCAGTATCAGGACTACTGCAAGACCCACGACAATCTGTTGGTGTTCGGCAATACCCTCATGGATGTATTATATGACACCTTCGAAGGACACTATGACAAAGCCTTGAACACGTTGAACACCAACAAGGCCGACTTCACTGACTTGGAACGTTGTGAGATGCGTATTAAGATCTATGAGATGATGGGCAATCGCGAAATGGCTCTTCAAGAAGTCAACGTACGGCGTGACCTGCGCGACTCGCTGAGCAGTAATATGCTCTTTGAAAGCATCAACGAGATCAATACGGAAATGGGCATCAACAGGCTGAACGAGCAGGCCACCAAAGAGCGTGAACGCTGGCTGGCCGCTGTCATCGTTCTGCTGGCTGTCGCTTTGGGGCTCATCATCTGGCGCCACCTGACACGTCGCCGCTATCAGGCTCGTCTGGTGAAAAAGAACAAGGAGCTGGAGATAGCCCTCGACCACGCCCAGGAGTCAGACCGCATGAAGACGGCATTCATCGAACATGTCAGTCATGAAATACGAACTCCCCTAAACGTCATTACCGGATTTGTACAGATTATCAGCAACTCCGCCTATGAACTGGAGGATGAAGAGCGTGACCAAATGATGAACGATATCAGCAAAAACACCATGGAAATCACCAATATCGTCAACGAACTGCTGGAGATGGCACAGGACGAGAGCATAGCCCACTATGAGTGCAATGACGACGTCAGGCTTAACCTGCTGTGCCAATCGGTTATCAACCAAACCACCCTTCTCAGCGACGGACGTATCGAGGTGACATTCAATAGCCAGCTCAATAATCAATACGTGCTGCGCACCAATCGTCAGGCCTTGAACAAGATTCTCAGTCAGTTGCTGAAGAATGCCGTTAAGTTCACCGAAAAAGGTATGGTGGAACTGAAGATCAGGGAGCGTATCGCCAATGGCGGCATCGAGTTTTCCATCACCGATACGGGCGTCGGTATCGCTGAGGAACACCAAGAAAAGATTTTCGAGCGTTTCTATAAGGTTGATCCCTTTAAACAGGGACTGGGTCTGGGACTGACTATGAGTCGCAGAATAGCAGAGCTGTTAGGAGGTACGTTGGATATTGACAAGGAGTATAAGAAAGGAGCACGCTTCGTGCTGGTATTGCCTATTCGCTAAATTTACTTTCCTGTTACTATTTTCTTGATATCGCTAAGCTTGTTAAGGGCTTCAAGCGGTGTCAGGTTGTTAACATCCAAACCCAAGATTTCATCGCGCACTTGACTGAGTACAGGATCATCGAGCTGGAAGAACGAAAGCTGCATACCCTCGCGGCTCTGGGCAATCTCCATCGTTGGTTTTCCAACGCGAGTCTCCCCTCCCTCGGAGGGGTCGGGGGAGGCTTTCTCCAGTTGCTTCAGAATAACGTTGGCGCGCTTCACAATACTTTTGGGCATTCCTGATATCTCGGCCACATGGATACCAAACGAGTGCTCGCTCCCACCCTTTTCCAGTTTACGCAGGAAGATGACCTTGCCGTCGACCTCCTTGACGCTGACGTTATAGTTCTTGATACGCGAGAAGTTCTTCTCCATCTCGTTCAACTCGTGGTAGTGGGTAGCAAAGAGCGTACGAGCCCGTGCCTTAGGCTGTTCGTGCAGATACTCCACAATGGCCCAGGCTATAGAGATACCGTCATAGGTTGATGTACCTCGACCTAATTCGTCGAAAAGCACAAGGGAGTGGGGCGTCACATTATTTAATATATTAGAGGCCTCTGTCATCTCGACCATAAACGTCGACTCGCCCAGGGAAATATTGTCTGAGGCTCCCACACGCGTAAAAATTTTGTCCACCAAACCTATTTGGGCACTCTCCGCCGGCACGAAATAGCCTATCTGAGCCAACAGCACGATGAGGGCTGTCTGGCGCAGTAATGCGGACTTACCTGCCATATTGGGGCCAGTAATAATCATAATCTGCTGACGCTCGGAGTCAAGCATGATGTCATTAGGCACATAACGTTCACCAATGGGCAGCTGCATCTCGATGACAGGATGACGACCCTGTCGGATGTCTATCACATCCGAAGGGGAGACCGTCGGACGCACATAGTGGTTTTCTTCGGCCGTTTTGGCAGCAGAGAGCAGACAGTCGAGGTGGGCGATGACATTGGCATTCTGCTGCACCTGCGGAATATATTGCTGGGCAAAGATGACGAGTTCGTTGAACAGCTGAGCCTCCAGCGAGAGAATCTTATCCTCAGCACCCAGAATTTTCTCTTCATATTCCTTCAACTCCTGCGTGATATAGCGCTCTGCCTGAGCCAGCGTCTGCTTACGCACCCACTCTTGTGGTACCTTGTCCTTATACGTGTTGCGCACCTCCAGATAATAGCCGAAGACGTTATTGTAGCCTATCTTCAGTGATTGGATGCCCGTCTCACGAGCCTCACGCTCCTGAATCTGCAACAGATAGTCTTTTCCACTGTAGGCGATACGGCGCAGTTCGTCGAGTTCCTGACTGACACCATCGCGAATGACTCCGCCCTTTTGTACCAGCTGAGGCGGGTCGTTCTGCACTTCCTGCTCGATGCGCTGACGAAGCTCCTCACAGAGACTCAGGCGCTCCCCCACCCCTTGCAGCGACTCGTCTGTTGTCTGCTGACAAGCATATTTAATGGGTGCAATAGCCTTAAGGGCCCCCTTCAACTGTACCATCTCACGAGGCGACACGCGTCCTGTTGCCACCTTCGATACAATACGCTCCAGGTCACCAATGTGCTGTAGCTGTTCGTCGATGATGGTTCTGAAACCAGGCTCGCGGAAGAAATAGTCGACAATATCCAGACGGGCATTGATGGGCTTCTCGTCTTTCAGGGGGAATACCAGCCAACGACGCAGCAGACGGCCACCCATGGGTGATACCGTACGGTCGATCACGTGCAACAACGACTTACCATCTTCCTGCATGGGCTGTACAAGTTCCAAGGAACGGATGGTAAACCTGTCCAGTCGCACATAGCGCTCCTCTTCGATACGCGACAGCGTGGTGATGTGCGATATCTGCGTATGCAACGTCTGCTCTAAATACTGCAGGATAGCACCGGCGGCAACGACACCATTTTTCAGATGATCGACGCCAAAACCCTTCAGCGACTTCACGTTGAAATGCTTGTAAAGTTTCTGGCGGGCCGTCTGTTCCGTAAACACCCAATCATCAAGCTGGTAGGTGACGAGGCGTGTGCCAAAGCATCGCTCGAAGTCACGCCTGCGTTCGCGGTTGTAGAGCACCTCCTTCGGTTGGAAGTTACCAATCAGCTTTTCCACATAGTCACTGGTACCCTCCCCCGTCAGGAACTCGCCAGTCGAGATATCGAGGAAGGCCACACCGCAGGCTGCCTGGCCGAAATGAACTGCGCAAAGGAAATTGTTTTCCTTGTAGTTCAGCACCGTATCCTGCATGGCCACACCTGGCGTCACCAGTTCGGTGATGCCTCGCTTCACCAGCTTCTTCGTCAGCTTCGGGTCCTCCAGCTGGTCGCAGATGGCCACGCGCTTGCCGGCACGGATCAGTTTGGGCAGATAGGTATCCAGCGCATGGTGTGGAAAACCCGCCATCTCGTCGCCCTTGTTATAGCCATTATTACGATGCGTCAGCGTGATGCCCAGAATCTGAGCGGCAACGACGGCATCCTCGCAGTAGGTCTCATAGAAGTCGCCACAACGAAACAGCAACACGGCCTCAGGGTATTTCGCCTTGAAGTCGAAAAACTGTTTCATCATCGGAGTCAACTCCTTTTTTGCCATAACAGCTGCAAAGGTACGAAAAAATTAGGAATTAGAAATTAGAAATTAGAAATTATTTATTTTACCACCACCTTTCTGCCATTACAGATGTAAAGTCCGGGCTTTGTCGGACGACCATTCAGACGAATACCATCCAGCGAATACCATACCTCGACATCTGTATGGCTGACCTTCCTGTCCTGTGGCAACGTAAGTTCATTGACGTCAGTCGTTCCATCTTCGACCCTTCGGATGCCAATCGAATTTTTGATGGGGGCACCACTGCTGGTTGGAAGATTCCAAACGGCAATCGGCAATTCCGATGAAGGCACACGCAGATAAGCTGTATTCTCAGCCATCGTATCCTTCGTTGGATCGTTGTAGATGTGCAGACGATAGAATCCTGCAGCCTCAGCCTGTTTGGGACCCTCCGAACTAAGCGTCTGCGTCTGCTGGTCGTAAGTCCATGTCCAATGTACGTTGGTCAGGATAAATTTCGAATAGCCTCCACTTTCCTCCATATAGTGTCTGGTTTCAGTGAGATTCGGATACATCATGTTGTTCGTGGGGAAGTCGACTGGCGTGGTGCTGGAGCCTCGTGTGTAGGAAGGATAGAACAGGGGCACCAGTTTTCCGTTATTTGCCTTGTCGAGACAAACGGTTTCGTCCAAACGCAGGACGATGCCAGTCGATGCTACCACATGGCCATCTTCGTAGACAGGGGTCAGTCCTACGGTAGCCGTATTCAAGTCGTAACTGTCGTAGCTGACTGTATAGGCATTGACATCGTTTTGTGTGAAATAGCCCGTCAGCCCGTGATCTATCGCATGATCACGACTCTCAGTGGCCCAGCCTACGCCACCTACGGGATGTATCTCTTTTAGGATATGCGTCACACCTATCCTATAGATCTTAGTACCTTCAGCAAACGTCAGGTTCGCAGGACCTGCACTGGTTACCTTATATTTATATACATGGTTCTCGCTGTTGGCGTCAGGACCGTCCGTTCCCTCCGTCACCTGCGTAGCATTCGTCACCACCGTAGGAGCAACAGAGGCACTAACATACAGCCAGTCCTGCTTACCATCGGCATTGAGGTCTGGCAGGGTCAGGGTCAGGTCTGATACGGCATAAAGATTTTTGTCCAGCTTGGGCAAAGCCGCAGCACTACCCGTTATCTCCACTTCCGATATCAAGATGGTTTTTCCACCTGTGGCTCTATTCAGGTAAAACTCTGTCTTGCCAACGATGGCATCACCAATAGCCACCGTATACGACAGCGTTACCTCAGCATAGCGCTGCGTGATAGGTAACACGGCTACCTGCTGGTCAGCAGCATTGGTAGTAAAAATGCCCACACCTGTATTTGAATCAGGATACATGTCCGTCAATGTCTTAACAGTAATGACATCGCCAGCAACGATAGCCCTGGATGGCTTGACGAGAATCCACTTGCTGTTGCCAGCATCCTGATCGCTGCGATAAGCAAAGCCACAGGCGGTATATGACGACTCTTCTATCTTGCCTTTGTTGGCAAACTGCACCTTACCGTTTCCTGCATCAAATTCCGTACCATCGATGACACCCCACTCTGTCACTATCGTCTCGCCAGTCTCCTCATCAGTCGTGGTTGTCTTGGCGTACATATAGTCTTCCACCTTGAACGACAACAGCGACAGCCTCTTGTCAACAGCAGCAGTACGGCTCCAATTACTGGTAGCATGGTCTATCTGCATAGCCACCTCACCATTGACTCCCAGTCCGTCCAATTCATCTTTGGCATATATACTACTGGTGCTCTGCTTGAAGTTACTCAAGGCCCGGTCTATCGACACAAGGATGGCTCCTGGCACATACTGCGAGCCATACTGGCCATCGTTTTTGATGTTCAGCAGATAGTCACCACTCGATATCTTGTCCCAGTTAGTAGCACTCATCCCACTGAAGCAGCTCTTGCTGCCCTCACCTTCAATAGCCGTAAGCACGTTGTCCGATTGATTCAATGCCTGCTGCATCGAAATCTGCCCGAAGTCCCAAGTGTAAGGATATGTCTGGTGGGGTTTCGAACCAATGGTCAGTGTATAGTCGGGTGTATAGCCTATCAGGTATTTCATGTCATTGGTGTAGTTGTTCATACGGATGGTCACCTTACCATATCCGCTGGTAGCATTGATATGCCCATAGTTATAGGAGTTGTTCTTCGACTGCCACGTCTCGTTATACATACGGAAACCCACCAAATTCTTGCGCAACTCATATAATCTTTCCTGTTCTTCCGCAGAAACGGGATAGGCATCCTCGTCGACAACGACGCTGGGAGAAAGAGCTGCATCAGAACCTGTCACACATTTCTGGTCATCCAGACCTGCCCTATAACCTTTCAGTACATAGAAGGCCGGACCTGTCGCTGTAGAGTTAAGCTGGTTACAATAATTATAGGTGTAGCCGTCTTCTGCATTATCCAGCAGCAAGGTGTTTGGCACTGCCGTGTTACCTTTCTGGTTGATGTAACGCATCGTAGACTGATAAGGTCCCTGGTAGATTCGAACAGACAAGATGTCTGTATAGCCATTGTCCTTCAGCGTGAAGGTAACATCGCCATCCTCTGCCACAATGAACGAATAGCGTCCCACGTGGTTGTCGTTGTTACGCATGGCCGACTCTGTTATCAAGAACGTATCGTCCTCAGGAATCACCTTGTTGCGCAAATCCTTCAAGTGTGTTGCTGACAAAGCAGAACCAGAGCCGCTGGCATCGTGCTTCCAGTTCAGTTCCACAATATCGCCAGCCTTCAGGAAAGGAATGGTAAACGATGCCCCATACCTGAATATACCGACATGCTTGAATGATGAATTATCATTGCGCAGATAGAAGCCCTGATACCCCGTATTAAACAATAGTCCTGCTGTCTCGGGCACAATAACGGCATTGTCGTTCGACACTGTACGATTCAGTCGCCACTCTGGCGCACGTCTCGTATTTTCATTCTTGAAGCGTGCTGTCCAGCTGTTGTTATTGTCATCGGTTACCGATGTTGTAGGTATAGGCTCATCTTTCAACACAGCCGATGTTGTCATGCTGCCACCAGCTTCATTGAAGTTCCATAAATGGCCAGGATAGGCCGTTGCCTTGTATGCCACTGTCACCAGATGGTAAGCAGTCTTTCCACCCTCCTCGGCTTTGATAAGTACGGCACCTCCTGCCGTAATGCCAGTCAACGTATTTCCACTGACACCGAGACTAACATTGCTGAGGTCGCCAAACTTGGTCAGCGTATAGGTAGGACTGGTCATACCCGTAATGGCAGGGATAGTGTACTGTCCGTTGGCAGGAATCTCTATCACGGCATTGTCATTGACAAACAACGGGTCGGCATAGTTGATGGCATGAACCAAAGGTATATAGTCGCTTGATGCATCCCCTACATTATATAAATAGTAGACGGAGCCAGATGTCAAGGTCGCCATCAGTGTATGCCCCTCTTCGTCAAGATCAGCAGTTAGTGCTGAGCCATCCGACA
>JAEEGK010015137.1_pt1 | contig 17151 bp, 11 predicted proteins | sample 8958771 | NCBI WGS metagenome assembly JAEEGK01 (sample SAMN16246547, study PRJNA631951) | gut metagenome | biome: gut microbiome; feature: rumen; material: SC-attached | host: Bos | place: Iran: Karaj | collected 2018-10
ACGAACCGTGGAAGCTTTGGGCGAAGAATGGTTAAAAATGTATCAAATATTTCTAGAATAAGACATTCCCAAAAAAAATACGAAACAGCAGTAGAAAATTAAAACATCAATTTTCTACTGCAGAATGTCGGATATAAAGTTCTGCTATTCCTTTTTAATGTGACTTTTTACTGAAGGGGTAATGACCACAGTTTTTCCATTATCGTCAATTTCTATGACCATTCCGTCACGGAGTCTGGTTAGGGAATTTATACCCATCTTTTTTCTGCTCCCGTCAGGCATGATTCTGAACATACCTCCGGCATTACGGTTAAATAAAAAACTCGCCCCGAATAATCGCAGAAACGAGGCCAGAGGTTTATCACCGGAGCTTTTAACCCAGTCAGCCGGTTCTAAATGTCTTTTTAGCAGATTATGACCTTTTTCCACGGCAAGACGGTATCCGCTGGAAACCTGATTTCCATCCGGAGTTTTTTCGGCAAACTCAAGATTAACAAGCTTCTTCCTGTATACCCGGTTGCAGAAAGGACAGACAAGATTGGTATCCTCTGAATAAACAAACCATTTCTGCAGACACTTCGAGTTACTGCACGGAATCATCTCATCAGCGGTTTTTATGAGAGCCTCCTCCCATTCAGCGGCGGACGGCCGTTTTTCCGGATTATGAAGACCGGCAATAAACGCCCGGTCAAACATTTCCTTAAGATACGGACCGCACACGGTATAAGGCACCTTATCAACATCCCCCTGTGGCAGTTCGTATTCCTTAAGATACTCCACCTTCGGGCGGTTGCTTTTATCCTCAGGATGCTCAATAAAGAGAGCCTCCCTGCCCATCTGCAGTTCCTCGTCAATTACCGGATCCTCATTATAGATTTTTCCGCCGCGCAGAGGATGCCGGTTCAGAAGATACATGTAGATTAAAACAGCGAGAGCATGACAGTCCGTCTGAATACTTGGGAGCTTTTTATCCGGATTATCATTGGCAAGGCTTCGGGTTTCCATTACCTCCGGAGCGATAAAATCAGGAGTACCCACCACACTCGGCGGAAACTTCCCCGGAATAACCAGACCGTCAAGGTCAATAACAATGGCTCTCCCGGTCTGCGGATCGGCAAGAACATTCTTATAGGAAAGATCTGAATGAGCGAGTCCCATGGAATGGAGCTTTCTCACTGCTGAAACGAACTGAATGCATACTCTGATGTTACTTAACCAGGTGCCCTTCTCAGAATTCGGCAGAAATCTGTTTTTAAGCTTGGCCGAGGTAAACCACTTTCCCTCCTTTTCCTTACCGGCATATTTACCGGATCTGAAGAAGAAATTCTCAGGATAGAGAGGGAGCACCACGCCGGTAAGTCCTTTCCATTCTACCAGACTCTCAGGCCAGCACAGTACCTGACGCCAGTATTCCCCCTCCTCTCCGGATATTATCTGCTGCCGGTAGGTTCCGACAATATTCTGAAGCCGCTCCATGGAAACACTGTCCTGCGGGGTGCGGTAGAAACCGATGGCATGAGTCCTGTCCACGGAAAAATAGACATCCTTTACAGATCCCTGAGCAATAATCTTATCTTCAAATTCAATCTTTGATCCGTCTGATGCAACTAGTGAAACAATTTCCGGCATAAAAACCCCTTTTACTTTGAAGACAACCTTTTCAGCTTTTTTTGAAAGGCGTCTCCGTTCAGCCACAACGGATATATTGAGAAAAACCGTAGCGTCACTTATACGTATGCTGCACATTCTTCTTAATGAAGAATGACTATGGTGCGATCATCATGATTCCCGGGAGACCAGAAATCCAGCCATTCTAAAAGTCTCTGCGCCTCATCATCAGCCGGATCACTATCGGTTATAATCCGGTTATCCTTGAGTTCCTTAAAAAGACTCAGCCAGGCATGGGCTGATTCCATCTCGGTATCTGAAGCGAATTTCGGATCCGAAACCCCGTCTGTCATCAGCATAATCGCCGCAGGTCTTCCGCATACATGCATTTTTATTCTTCTGACAATGGCTGAAGCATCAGCGTAGACACTCGCCATGGTAATAAATCTGGTCTGTCCGGCAAAATCACCTGAATCACCTTCGGACATAAGGCACAGCTCTCCGTCATCCTGGAGAACAGCTATCGCTCCGTCACCTATACTGAACGAAGCGGTAAACCACCGGTCTCTGGAACGTTTTGCCACTGCGATAAGCAACGTGGTGGCATAGTCTTTTTCAGAATACTGCTTCTCTGGAGCTTCACTTAATAAGGATGAGTTTACGCTCCGGGCTTCACTTATGATCTTCTTGCGGGATTCCAAAGCACATACCGGCAGTATATAGTAAAGCTTCAGCTTGATACTTTTTTGCAGCCGGATAATCTCCTCGGATTTTTCCTCAGCTGAGACAGTGTTCACGTAGCGGTCAATCAGCGAGGCGAGTTCCGCGTCTGCCGTCAGCTTCATTCTGCAGATATCAAGTGCTGTACTGCAGGCAATCTCAGAACCTTTGCGGGAGTATTTTGCAGAGCCGGCCCCGTCGGCCACCACCGTCACATACCAGCCGGAGTCCCGGTCGTAATACATTCCCATGGAATCATCACGCGGTTTCCCCTCGTGCGCATGAGAACGTCCCCGGTGACTTGCCCCGATGACAGTGAAGCCCTGTTCTGAAGATTTTTCTCCACCATCAGCCCCGGATTTATCCGGAGATATTGATGCTATCTCATCATCTGCTCTTTCATAGCGGTCAAATTGCGATGGAATCTGCTTCCACAGCTTTTTCGGATCAGGAAGTAACTCAAAGGACACCTCTAAGGTGATATTCTGCGGCAGCGCCGTAAGAGTTACCGTAAGAGTTCCGGAAACATCCGGTACTCCTGATATAGTCCCCTGCAGATAATCCGGAGAAACAGTTATGTTTAAACCGGTATTCTCCAGTCCTGATACCATGATGTCCTCCGGTTCCCGTCCGGTATCGCTCTTAACCTTCTCCCGGAAATTTTTAATAAGAGTATCCAGCTCAAAATAATAATCCCGGCTTTCCGCACCGTCGGCTATAAAAAACTGTTTTTCAACTGAAACAGAACCGGTAGACGCCTTTTTTCTTTCAAAAAGACGATCAACAGGTTCCGCCTGGAGTTCATCCTTATCGCTATAGGTCATAAAAAAATCTCTATATAAAATACCCGCCAGCGGTGACACTGCATTAAGCAAACTCTAAACCGGACCGTACTCTTCAGAAAAGATCACCAGAAACAACATCCGGACACCAGTCCCTGCTTTAACTGTTTACAGCAACGCCGTCAGGTAATCGCTGAATTCCGGTAAAAACGGTTTATACAATGGTTATTTCACTTGGAGGCGGCGGCAGATCACTTAAATCCTGAACATTCATACCGGAGTCTTCAACCTTCATACTGCCGACCACCACTGAGGCTGACACCCATTTAAAAAACGCCTGAATGGTATTTCTGTCCACTGTAGCCAGGGAAACCACAGACTGGGTAATCTCCTTCAGAATATCGGTATTGGCTTTTTTACCGGCAGCACAGGCCACCACCATACCGAATTTATGCTTCTGCATGGCTCTGATACCGCGACGGTAGTTATCGGTAGGAATACCGTCGGTCATAATAAAGACCAGCGGACGCCAGTCCCCCTTGCGCTCGGAATTGGTTTTAATCACCTCGGTATCCACGGCATTTCCGAGAAATTCCAGAGCCTGACCTAAAGAAGTCATACCATAGGCGGTAATTTCCGGAATCTCAACAAATGATAATTCTGTGAGAGGACAGATCTGATTAACATGACTGTCAAAGGTAATAACGCTGATATAAGCTGTTTCGAGGGCATAAGGATCAGTACGCAGTGTCTCAAGAAGCATGCCTACCCCCTTCTGCACCGCATCGATAGGTTCTCCGCACATGGAACTGGACGTATCCAGGAGGATATATACAGGAAGTCTTCTCATAGGCCGTTCCTTACTGAGAAAAGATTGTAATAACATTTTTATCTTTATCAGACTCCCCCGGAGAAATCTCTGTTTTCTTATTCATAATACCGGTGACTTGATAAAAGTATAAAAACCATATACTTCATGTTACCGCATAAAAAAATGAATAAAAAACAGGGATCTTTATTTGTGCGATTAAAATCTCATACATCATAATTAAATGTAATAAATATAAAACTATATTAACAATTACTATATTAATAATTGCATTATGGAAGTGAATAGATACCGGTTCTTTTAAGATACAGATTCTTTTAACAGAGCCGTGCCGAAAGGAAATCCTGTCAGGATATCAGAATCTGACAGTGCATCAGAATATATCCGCCTGCCTCCGACTTCCAGACCTCTGATAAACTGATTGTTTTACATAAGATAAGCAATGTATAATCTGCTCAGTTTAATACTTAATACTGCATGCATTTAAATTTTCTTAAATACTATTTCTTGATTGTCAGGATTCTTCAATGTCAAAAAACTGCCAACGTATGCTCCTATGCGGTAATAAAATACTGAGAATTGATCTCCATAATCCAAAAATCAACTACCGTAAATCAGTATGTGTCGCCTATTCTCCGAGACTGGATACACTGCTTTTGGAACAGCACTTCAGCAAATTCAACAGATATTATAGAATCACTAGAAAAGAATATGACAGTTTCGACTCGCTCCGTACAGACGAGATGATAGATAAATTCATTACAGAAACAGCAAATACCGGCAATCTTCTGTTTTCAACAAATCCTGAAGATAATAACGTCATCCATCAGAAAATGCTGGAAAAAATCAACGAGGAAAACTACAGCAGTTTTTCCTCTGGTGATTTTCGTAAAGAAACAGCCTCAGATACCGGATATCATCCGGATACAGAAGAACACCATTCTGATACAGCCACACCAGACCGGAATTTTTCCGCAGACAGCAGAGAAAACCAGAATGAATCCGTAACAGAAAATGGTACGAAAGAAAAAAAAGATACCGTCTCGGATACAGGTAAATCACCGGAATCTGATTTCATAAAAAAAAGAACTGGTAATGGCAACGGTTCATTCTCTTCTGTAAATACCAAGCATTCCTGGGATGATAATCCCCTCTCCAGCGAATATGGTCTGATACGGAATCAACAGAAGGGCCTTAACAGGTTCCAAAAAATGGATGCTGAAGAAAATACGAATTCTCAGCCAAAAGAGAATACTCTAAAAAACATCTATAACTCCAATGTAATAATGGTACCGTTGTTCTACATTGGTTTACTAATAATCTTATTTATTTACTTCTTCACTGTCATTTACGATAATGAAAGTAGTCGTATTTCTTTAGGAATTGTCGGTAAGGATCATAATTCTCAACTTTATGAAAGAATGGGAATTATTGGATATGTTGGATTTATATTAATAATTTTTATAATTGCGCTGATATTTGTTATCAGACATATGAGGAATAAAAAATAGTTTTGCCTTAACCGACAAGCTAAAACAAGAATTCTTGCCAGATTTCAAAATCAAAAATCCAGTCAACAGAGTGACTGGAGCATTTTCGTTACTCTCCAAGCATAGTATTTATACCTTCAATTATGGCTTTTTTTAGAGCCTCTCTCTGTTCCTTCTTATCATAAGCATCTTTCAACACATCAAGCAGAGGCTTTCTCAAAACCAATATTCTCCAAGGGCTGCTCTTAAGACCGGGCATATATTCGAAATCTCCACTATCCTTTTCCAGAACATGTTTTCTTTCCATTATATATTCATTATGGATATTGTCATCATATTGCTTTTTTTCCTTGCCATTTTTTCCGTATTCACTGTCAATAAAAATACAGAAATCCGGACCTTTTTCATAATCAGCAGGTTCTAGACCATGGTCTTCGGTATATAGGACTACTCCTGCGAAAACGAGTAGTCCCCAGGCATGGAATTCTATCCCAAGTCTCCCCCATCTTGAATGATAAGTCGGATTATATTCGCTGAATTCCTTACGGGTTATATTTGGACAATACTCATTCCATTTTTCTGATACAAGATCAGTAAACAAACATTCCAAACTCTTATCTAATCTAGTTACAGAATACCATGATTGAATCATTCCCGGAGTTATTTCCTTGTACCCCCCCATATTATTTTCTCGAAGATATAACAGGAATTCCTTTATCACAAAATGATTTACACTTTCTGAAGTATAAAGTTCACCTTTTATGATCTTTTCATCAAAAAGTTTATAAACATCCCCCCAAGTCATAGCAATATCTGAATTCTGTGTCCACTGGGATTCGCTGTATGTTACTAGCACGGAATGATAATTTCTTTTTCCAAGCTGGTTTGCATTTTCAACATATTTCTTAATCTGATTCTCTCTTAATTCATTAAAAATCTTGTGTTCACATATAAAAGCCTCGTCATTTCCAACATTAATCAGCATGTCAATGAACCCGAAGTCACTTCCTATCTTCACGCTTTCCTGAGTAGAAATATAAACAGGAGTATTGTCTATATCAATATTCAGATCAAGCTTATCACATAGATTCTTAACATAGATTTTTGCTGCCCCATCAACATTACTTAAAATCCACGCTAACATCTGTGTTAAGTAGTCCTCCTTCGGGTCGCGTCCTTCAGAAGGAACATAATTCTTAAGATATCCAAATAATGATTGCATACTCAAACCACCTCATTTAATTATTATTTATATAGCTATTTTCCTTTTCTTAAACTTTTATCCGTTTCAAGCTTCACTTTTTCAAGGTTAATTCAGCGTCTAAAAAAGAATATAAAAGGCTTACATTACATCCATTATAACTTATAATTTACATTAGATTATTTTTTAGATTAAGCAAGTAGTTTTTTGTTTTAATTTTGTGATGTAGTTATATCTATTAGTTTATTCGATGTTTTATTTCTGTTTGATTATTTATTATTTTTACATCTCATCTGTCAATATGTCATCGCATACTGCATAAAACCAATACCATCATTCCTCAGTTCTCCGAGTAAAACTTCCACACCATATTTCTTTTATAAGGCATTGGTATTTTTTCGATGAATTCCCCCGTTTGTTCCCGACACCCACGATATAAAGAATATACAAAATAAAAATTCACCCAATTCTCAGCAGTTTCATATGCAACTGCTGAACAGAGGCATAACAAGCAGACCATTGATATTTTGTGGAGGTCAGTTTCTTAATAATTTTTGTTTTCTCAATGGCCACGTATTACATTACATTACCTTGCAATCCGACCATAAGACGAAGGCTGTTTCTTCTAATCTTCTAATCTTCTAATCTTCTAATCTTCTAGTCTTCAGGTTTTAGATTTCAGATGAAATGATTAAGATTAAGTGCTCGTTGATATGGAGCACCATTTACTATTTCTCTTCAAGGGAAGATGTTATGATTGAAGATATTCTTTGAAGTGATTTTAGATTGGTTGGTATAATGTGTCCGTAGCGCTTTTTGTATGTTTTTTTATTTATTGAATTAAGCTAGAACAAACGCTTTAAATTGCCTAATTATTTAGATTTTTCGATAATAACGTACTAGTTATACCGTATATATTGTATGCGAATGTTTTACCATAACTGCAAGGATATTCCTAAAAAGGTATTTCTGCCATGATTCAAGATTACTGTAACAGGATTCATTTCTGCATAACCGTAGACGAAGAGAATTTGATTTCTGCGGGAGTTACACTTGTTTCTCTTTTAAAAAATAAACCGGAAAATACCCCGCTGTCTATTCATCTCCTTGCCGATAATCTCCCCGAAAAGGAGAGGTTATACCTTAAAAATCTACAAAAGGCTTTATCCGGGCAGGACCAAAAAGACGGAACAGTAATTGATATAATAGACGTTCACTCTATACTCACAGGTGAAACCGAATCTCTCAGCAGAATTACCGGAATCCTCAGCAGAATGTACCCTCAGGATACCAATAAAGAAGACTCGATCATTATACAGCAGAAAAAAGAGAGAGATATTAAGCACCTCGTCATTAAACTGCTGTTACCGGTGATTATAAAAGATGCGGATTTTGCTGTTCATTTTGACGCAAACACTCTGGTGAGCCGGGATATATCCGGTTTTCTTAAAGATATCCCTTCATTTATGAACGGTAAATGCGTAGGACGAGTCCTTATCCCGGACAGTTTTGAGAATACCCATGTCGGAAACACCGAAGGTTCCGCAGGGCCATCCGGCACACCACTGGCTGATAACACCGATACCTCCGTTATTATTCTTAATTCAGAACTCTTAAGAAAGCTTTCCCGGAAAAAATTTTCCCCTGAGAGTCTTAACCAACTTAAGTCCCCAAAAAACAATCCTCACGGGAAGCATATTTTTGATAATGCGCTCCGGAATGTGTCCGGAATACTCAGGCCACTCGCTGATACCGGTATTTTTCTCAAAAGATTTCTTTCCCTTAAGAGTAACTCCTCCGGAAACAGGGATATCGGGAGAGATAACTTTTCACCTGATGATACCGGCGAATTAAAAAGCTATCTTCCCGCAGTAGCAGAATATCTAGAGAGATTAAAGAATGACTTTCCGGGAAATACTAAACCTGTCTCCTTCACTGATGATATTATCAGCCTAATGTTTAGAGATCTTACCGCCCCGATTCCCGTTAATTATGCCTTCAGGGCTCTAAGTATCCTTCGCAGCATCCGTAAATTCACCATCAACACCTTCTCCAAAAAATCAGGGATTAAAAGCGAAGAACTGAAAGCCGTACCGGCATTTAAAAATCAGACATTTCCCTTAGCCAACACTTATCAGAATAAATCAGCTCTGCTTAACTACTATACAGATAGGGCCGTTATAACCGTCTATCCTGCTGATGAAACACCGCAGCAGTTTTTCGGTCTCCCCCACGCCACTGAGTGGTATACAGATTATCTTGCGATGTGCACCATGACTAATATTCCAAAAAACAGTATTACCCGCAGCTATTCACCTTATTCAGCAGGTGATGTCATCTATCCCGAAAGAGACCGTCCGCAAATCACGGTATCCCTTACCACCTTTCCAGGAAGAATCAGCATTGTATCAGGTCCCGTCATGGATATGCTGAAACAGACGATCCGGGCTGACAGGATTGTGCTCTGGCTTTCTGAAGAACAGTTTCCCGGCAGAGAAAAGGATCTGCCGGCCGACCTTCTTAATATCAGCAGAACATATGAGAGCTTCATCATAGCCTGGGTGCCGGAAGACCTGAAACCGCATAAGAAGTACTACTATGCCATGCAGAAATATCCTGATGACATCATTATCACTGTTGACGATGATCTGCACTATTCAGAATTTCTTATCGAAAGACTGCTAAGATCCTACTACACCTACCCTTACTGCGTTTCCGCCTCAAGAGTACATCTTATGCAAAAAGCCGGAGATGATCATAATGAGGATATAGCACCTTATAAGGATTGGCCGAAGGAATACACCGGCATGGTGGGAACCCCCTCCATGCAGCTTTTTCCGACCTGCGGCGCCGGAACTCTGTTTCCACCGCATGCCTTAGGAGACTCTGCCTTTAACCGCGAGCTTATTATGGAGCACTGCCTTAATGCCGATGACGTCTGGCTTAAGGTTCAGATGGTACTTGCCGGAACAGAGGTGGTTCTTGCGGACGTCCGTCAGGAAATCAGATGTATTGAAAACAGTCAGAATGAAAAGCTGTGGCAGAACAATGTCACCGGTGGCGGTAATGATGAACAGCTCGAGGCCGTACTCAATGCACTTCACTGCAGAGAAATGTTTCTTGAGAGAATTTTCGGAAAGAAGTGATCTCCATTCGGGTATTCCCCATCATAATTGCCGATAATGGAAAGAAACGGAGTACCGGTACCCGCTATGCTGTTTCCGATACACCAACAGTCCGGAGAGATAAGCCTCACGAAAGCAGCGCTCCGGTATTCAGTATCCGCCGGCAGTCCGGCAGATATTCCAGAGGATAAAATGATTATGAATAAATTAACACTGATTACCGCCGCCATGCTCACCATTCTTCCTGCTGCCGGCCTTGCCGGAGAACCTGACGATCTTCTGAAAGGCATCTGGATTGATACCGTAAGCTATAAGGATATGCCTAGAACAGAACTTCACTATAGTGACAACAGCACCGTAAAAATCGTCAATCTCGAAAAAGATCCGGTAACCGTCACCTATACTGTCGATGATTTAATAGATAACCAGTACCGGGTAAAATTCCAGTACTCCCATCAGGTCGTAAAACCTAACGGCCGGGAGGTTACATTTACCGAGTACTTTGAACTTCTGTACCATGAGGATGACGGTTTTCCTGTTTTATCGCATGAGATTATGGAATTTGACGGACGCGGAATCATTATCATGACCGAATACATGAAAAAGGATGCGCTTATTGATAATTTCAGCTCCGCTCTCAAAAAAAGACTGAACGGCAGAAAACCGGTAAGCTCATACCGGGAGATGCCTCCTGACGCTGAATAATCGTTTTAAGGCTTTTTCAACTGAAAAAGCCGGGGAAGCCACCAGGAAACAAATTTTTCTGCTCTGCGGTATACTCCGGAGACATATTGAGTCGTATTAAGGTGATTCAGAAATACACCTCATAAAAGCTGTTGCGAAAAGCCTATTCCGGAATATAATCCCAGACATCCATTTCCCCGTAGAGATCAGCAAGCTCCTCCGAAAAAGAGGCTCCGCTCAGCTTTATCATAACCAGTGCAGCGGCATAGACTGCATCGTCCGGATGCTGTACTTCATCAAAGGCAAGAAGTCCGGTGGAATTACGGGCGATAAAGCGCAAAGGTGAAATATTCTTAGCTACAAGCTTCACCTTTTCAGAGTAATCTGCATCAGTGGCTCTAGCAAGAATGCTGTCAAGAGTCCTTTCAAACATCCCGATATCTGAAAGCTGCTCCTCCCGGAAGCGATTCATTATTGCGGACCTATCTTCATCCGGAGCATCATCATTTTCCTCGCTGAATTCAAAACAGCCGTCAAGACCGTCACAGAGCTCCTTATACTCATTATCTGTAAGTGTGAGGTCAATAAGTGCTTCCGGAGCATCAGACTGCTCTGGACTCTGTTTTTCTATGTTTTCAGCAGGTTTGCTTACGATATTATCAGAAGATGTATCCGACATCACTACACTCCTTTTTCCGGCTCAGGCCGGAAATATCGATGATTGAAATGATTGAGAAAGGGAAAGAATCAGAACTGGAGAAAACGGCAAAATATTACAATCGAACGGTAAAAAGCTAAAACCTTCGGGAAACAACCGGCCGCAGGATAAACAGTTCATAATATATAAAAAACCGGACAATCCATTAAACCGGAGAAAGTCCGGATATCTGCCTTAATCAAAGGAAAGGAACCGGACTTAACGGCGCCGTCAGTATTAATTCAGTATTAATACTGAAAGCACCGTTTTCTTTATCTTCTTTAGTCCTTCCAGATAACGAACTTATCGAGGGTCATGCGGGATGACTGGATCTTGTTGATCTGGGTATCGGCAACATAACCTACCGCAACACCGACGGCGATATCGTATTCATCAGAGATATCTATATACTTTCTGATGACATCAGGGTATTTAACCAGATTGTATGCCGGGATAGAACCTAAGCCTCTTGAAGTGGCAGCAAGGAGAAGGGTCTGCTCAAAACCGCCGAGATCAAGAACGGCCCATTTGTTGGCATCTCTAGGCACGCAGAGGAACAGCACGGCCGGAGCATTGAAAAAGCTGTTCTCCAGTTCATCCCAGCGCGGACCGACATTCATGGAATTAGCGTATTCAATGAATTCCTTCATATTCTTCTGGGCCTGTTCTGACCAGCTGGTACGGTGAGTCACATCAAAATCGGCGTAACCCTTGATGCCGTCATTGCTCAGCTTAATGTATTCGTTTCTGATATTATCGAGAGTATTGCCTGTTGCCACAAAGACCTTCCATTCCTGAGCATTTACCCAGGAAGGAGCCCTGCCGGCCTCCATAATGATCTCTGCTATAATTTCCTTACCTACAGATTCCTTTTTGAATTCTCTAACAGACTTTCTGTTATTAAGTACATCTTTGAAATTCATACAATCCCTCTTTATTGTTCCATCTGCCGGTTTTTATGCCTCCGGCTAAAAACTTAATTAAACATCTTCCGGAATATTATACTTTCCGCAGAACGTTGTCACCTGTTTCCGGTGTCGACGTGAATCCATTATGAACTAAATTCAACTTTACGACCACAAAAACCGGTCAGGATTATCCTTCACCTGCCTGAATGCTTTCTTTTTGTCCGTTAAAGCTTTATCCGGCAGAGTATCCGGTACTTTATGGTCATACAGTCAAAAAGCCGTTACATATTGCGGTATTTCTTAATCACGTCGTAGGCTTCATTTATTTCCTTGGTTTTCTGCTCATAAACACCGACCATGCTTTCAGGGAGGCCTTTAGCCTTCACCAGGTCCGGATGATACTTGCGGACCATCCGCTTGTATGCCTTGACCACCGCCTCATCAGTATCTGATGATGTCACGCCCAGAATTCTCATGGCTTTGGAATATTCAGACTCAGATGAACGGCCGTATTCTGAACCTGAACCGGAACCTGAGTTATAGCTACGGTTATAGCTGCCGTATCCGTCATTTCCGCTACTGCTTCTGTTGCCTCTGCTGTAGCTGTATTCACGCTCACGATAATCGTAGCCGCTGTTTCCTGAATATGAATTATAGGAGTTGTTATCTGAGTAGCTGCCGGTGACTTCACGGATCATTTCATTGATATCAGCCTTGGAGAAGCCGAATGAAGTCATAATAAAGCTGAAGCGGCGAAGCTCCTCATCATTAATCACTCCGTCAGCGGCTGCAATATAAAGCAGGTAGTTGGCGAGAATCTCATAGGTTTCGCGATCGTCTCCTATAAGATTCTTGATAATGTCAATATCAATTGACGGATCATAGTCATTACGCTTACCTTCATTAAAGGCCTTGATAAACGTATTACGGTGCTGTGCCCCCAGACGGTTGATAATCTGCTCGGCATTATCAATTTCCTGTTTTGAAATAACCTCATTGCCTCTGGCAACGTATCCTACCAGCTTCATTACGGAAACTGAGAGAGACATATTTCTCTCAAAGGTTTCCTTATCATTCTGGTATCCTGTACCAGATCCTGAGCTCGCACTATTCCCGCTGCTTCCGCCGCTTTTAGCAAAGGCGCCGATAACTATCAGGATAATGATAATAATCACTACCGGCCAGAAATGTATTGCAAGCAGACCAAGTCCAATCAACAGTAGACAACCGCAGCCTGTTGAACCGCAACCTTCCTCATTGCTCATTTTTTTTACCTTATTTGACTCTTTTTCTAATTATTATGCCGTCTTCTTCAGGGACATTCTTTTCAGGAAAGACCTCATCGCAATATAGTTTCAAGGCAGCATAATCATGCTACTGATTCATCTTTCCTGTTAACACAGTCTCCGGCATTCTTTAATCACTTTTAGTTACTGAATTCTTTGTTCTCTAAAAAAACCGGTTATTCCGGAAGAAATCCCCCAGGGAAAAAACATCCGGGAAAAACTCCGGGAAAGACATCTAAAAAAAGCATACGGAAAGAATCCTCCGGTATGCCCCATGTCTGTATATCCTATATATTACGATTTTTGCATATAATATCATATGCCTCATTTATTTCTTTAGTCTTCTTCTCATATACGGCAATCATTTCCTCCGGCAGTCCTTTGGCCTTGACCAGATCCGGATGATATTTTCTCACCATACTACGGTAGATTCTCTTTATTTCATTTACCGGGGTAACTCTGCTGATGCCCATAAGATACATGGCATTTTCATAAGGACTGGAACTGCCGAAATAGCTGTGATAATAATCTGAAGAGTCATTATGAGAACTGTTATAGGAGCTCTGTCTGTTATAGCCGTACGAGTTGCTGTTGTTTTCAGCACCAGAATATCCGTTTCCGGTATTCTGCTGATGGGCAGAGCCGGTACGGGAATAGAAGCTCTGGGAGGAATTTTCACTTCCGCTACCGTAGAATGAAGAGGACTGATTACTGCCGGAACTGCCGGAACTGCTGTAATTCTGATAATTCTGAGCTTTTCTGTCGCTGAAATCATAGTCAGACATTTCACGGATTAAATCTTTGATTTCCGAAGTACTTATCCCGAACGCCCTGCCGATATAGTTGAGTCTTTCCTGCTCATCATAGGTTATATTATTATCGGCAAGAGCCATGAACACCAGAAACGACATGACAATGACCAGCTCGCCGTGATCATTTCCGTAGTTGTTTTTGATTACCTCTATATCCGTGTCAGGAGTATATGAGCTGAGAGTCCCCAGCTCAAAAGCATTGAAATACTGATCAAAATAACGGGGATTCAGTCTGTTAATGATGTTTTCCGCATTGTACCTTTCCTCACTGGACACTCTTTTATCGGCTGAGGCGATAAAGCCTACTAAACGCATAACGCATGAAGAGGCCTGAAAATCAGAGGCTCCGGAGTTATTAATTCTTTCTCCTGATTCGGAGTAATAGGAATACTTACCGTCAGGCTTTGTTGTTTTTGGCTTTTCCATGCCGTTTCTTTCATCGGGGTCCATATTGGCAACCTTTTGGTGCAGAAAATAGAGTGCCAGGCCGCCGGTTACGGCAACAAAAACATGAAATATTTTGCCAATTAATGCAAGTATCAGAACCACAATGTAGGGCATTCTGTAAACTCCGCCATGTAAAGAAACATTCTCCGGTATATCCGGATCCTTCCGCACTGTATAAAAAACTGTATGAATGAAGAGACATCCTTATGCCGTTTTTTCTGATTTTCCGGGCAGGAATGTCGTACACAGTGCAAAACCTGATGCTTTACAATTTTATCACATTATTTCTGACATTCTGAAAAAACCGGACTTTACGGAAAGATATCGAGTCCGGTGCCTTGAATGCAGGTCAATGGGAGGATGATACGCATTAAATCACAGTCTGAAAGGCTGCCATTCACCGTCCGGATTAACTCTTATTCTCTTGGTAAACAGCCTTATGGCGGGGCGGACCATTACACCGAATGAATCCTGCTTGACGGAATCAATTATCCTGCCGTCAGATGAAACCGCCTCCTGGTTCACTCCGGAATCACTTCTCAGCCACCAGTCGCGCTCCGGCGTTTCAGGAGATTTTACAACCCAGCGTAATGAAGCATATTTCGTTGGTCTGCATTTTCTCTGTTCCGGCTTCGGCATGAAATTAACCATCTCGGACGGACTTAAAAGAAACACCCTGTCGTTACATAATATACCTTCAGTTCCGGATGTACTGAGCATCGTCCTCTCTTCATCAGTAAACGCCTGATGAATAAAGTTATTATTCAACCAGTAGCGAATGGAGGATTTATCCCATGTTGAGGTTGTTCCGGTATAGCTGTACTGAATGAAATCCAGTCCGTAAAGCGACAGCAGGAGCACCTGTCCGGTGTCGGCATTCACATCAAGAACCAGCCATTTCAACGGTTCCTTGCTGTTATAGCCGTTTACCGACTGGGTGTATCTTGCAAAAGTAACAACCGAATTAATATACAGTTTTGGTGTATCCAGAGGCAGTAACACATCGTTGTATGTATCTTTGCCGTTCAGATATTCTGTATATTTACTCACTTCATACATACTGATGAGGGAATCCCTTCCGGTCTGCTTCATATACTCTGTATATCTGTTTATTAATTCGTGGTATTCTTTTCTGCAGGAGATGAATTCTACCTGACATCTGCTGATTTCCTTAAAGTACTCCTGTAATTTTTCATCACACTTTTCCGCTTTTGATTTCAGATGCTCTATATAGTTCTCCACCTCGGTACTGTTTCTGAATACATATCTGCCTGATTTGAAGGAAAAAATGTTCTGCTGTTCCTCATCTGAGTCAGAGTCTGAGATATCTTTACAGAATAGTATCCTGTCCTTGCCGATACACATATTTTTAACAGCGGTGATTTCATCAGCATGGTCATTACAGTAACTGACATAACCTGCAAAATCAGTATCATGCATATTCTCCATGAATTCATTGAATTTCTCCGGAGATTCAAAATGCTGACCGGCAATATTAAAATCACGTTTACCGCTAATCCCGCGGATAAAGCACTGCGCCCCCCATAAATCATCGTTATCAGGACAGGAATTCAAGGCTTCAGAGATTCTTCTGATTATATCCCGAAGCTTTATTCTGTCAGGATGACCGACCGAATCAAGATATGTGATAAGAGCGCGTGATGCGGTCAGAGGCCGCACTATACTGATTAAATCACGGTCACAGTCACCTTCAGAGGAAAGCTCTGCGGAAATCTTAGAGACAAACTGTTCAAAATCATCAAACTCGTAGTTTTTCCAGATGATTTTACTGATACCGGGGTCCATACTGTATATCAGTTTGAAAAAGATGGCATCGGCATCCTCGGGATTCTTTGAGAAGTTCTTTTCCGCTTCATCACAAAAAAGCTTAAAACGGGTATTCCCCTGAAGTTCAAACTGTTTTGCCAGAAATCCCCGGTATAACTCCTTCTTTCCATCCTCCCACGATAAAATAAGCGCCTGAAAAAATTCCTCATCAGAATAGTATTTCGTATTTTTGAATATGTAGGGAACGGCATCTGAGGGATAATTCCCGCTTCCCGTACCGGCACTTCCCGGAACCTGCTGATGTACCCCGTCCAACCAGTTTCTTATCTCCTCATAGCCCCAGCGTCTGTTAGGATTATCCGGTTCATTTCTATATGAGATATCCTTATAGGTGAGTCCGTCAATAAGTTCCTTAAGCTCCGCATCAAAATCATCAGGATACGGAATCCTCTCCGACTGCGCAAATCTTGCCACTTCATCGGCTCCGGCATTCTGATACGGGGTTGCCCCGGAGTATAGTTCATAGAGGGATATACCGAGTGAGTAGTAGTCAGATCCCGACCAGAAGAGTCCTGTGGCGGTTTCCGGCGCTGCATAAAACGGTGACTTACCGGTGGATGTCACCACCATGGTGGCACCTGCCGTTACCGAACTGATACCGAAATCAATTAACACTATATGCCGGTCGTCATCAGCTATCATCATGTTTCCGGGCTTTAAATCCTTGTGCAGGATGCCGGCGTCATGGAGAGCTTTAAGCCCCTCCGCTACCGA
>JAEEGK010015138.1_pt1 | contig 17150 bp, 9 predicted proteins | sample 8958771 | NCBI WGS metagenome assembly JAEEGK01 (sample SAMN16246547, study PRJNA631951) | gut metagenome | biome: gut microbiome; feature: rumen; material: SC-attached | host: Bos | place: Iran: Karaj | collected 2018-10
AATTTGTCATTAAATATTTATTAAAAAGAATGAATTCATCAATTTTAATTATTATTCAAAGATTTAAAAAATAATGTTGAATAAAAATGAACAAGAAAATATCAATCCTGAAAAGCCAGAAAACTCAGAAGAGAATAAAGACACAGTTTCTTATTTATTAGAAAATGAACAATATTTTATTAATATTATCCAAAAAATTTTAGACTTTGAATTCGACAATTTATTTCCGCAAATATTAAATCTTCCAAAAATAGATTTTTTGAACCAATTAACGTCAAATGTGTCATTAATTCTTTCTGAGCGTTTTTCACAAAATATTTTAGAAAACGAAAATTGTTTTTCATTAATAACATCAACATGCCATTCTTTTGATAAAAAATATAATAAATATATTGAAGAATTAGGCCAAGGGTGGGATAAATATAATTTAGATAAAATTAATACATTAGAAAATGAAGATATTACAGAAATAAAGCAAGAAAATTCTTATTTTTTCATAAATTTCAGAAAACATTGTCATAAAACTCAAAATATCGCAATTCATCTATGTAATAAAAAAGGTGAAACAGGGAAATTTATAATAATATATAATAATCCTTCTTCAAATCAAAATAAAGAAACTACTTCTAATACTATCAGTAAACCAAGAATAAAATATTTAATATGTGAAAATTGTCGCCAAAGCTACTTTACTCAGGAATTCCCAAATTTTTGTCAAAATTGTAATTTAACCTATTTATGTAGTTCATTATACAAAAATGAAGATTCAAATTTTTTATCAGCGACATTAAATCCTCAACATTGTGAAACATTCGTCAATGAGGAAATCCCTTGCGAAAAATGCAAAAATATATTATATATTGATATAAAAAATAGTTTACTCAAATGTGGTAATAATTCTTGTGATTTTTGCATTGATTTAATCAAAAACGAAAATAAAATAAATTTTAAATGTAAAATTTGTAAAAATAATTTTTATACAAATGTTAAGATATATAACCCAATTGAAGTTTTTCATTTTAAGGATATAATTAACAAAGCGTTATTATACAAAAGAAAAGCTTTTCCTGGTAAATTATCTTGTTGCAATGAAATAAAGGAAAAACATACTGATTTTTATCATAAAAAAGATTGTAAAGGAAATTTATATTTAGCCGAATATAATAAAAAAATAATAATAGTATGTTCAAAATGCAAAGCGGTTAATCAATATAGTAAATTTATTTGGACATGTCCTGAATGCGGTATTCATTTCAGGGATAAAAAATCAGAAATAAATGAAATAAAAATAAAAAAAACTAAAAGTTCGAATAAAATAAATCCATTAAATGGAATTGTCCAAGAAATAGATGTTGATAATTATTCAACAATAAATAATTTAAGAATGAGCCGAAAAAGATCTTCTTTAGCAGAAATACTTAAAAAGAAAAAAAAGAAAGAAAATGAAAATAAAGAAAATATGAAATCTTTCGGTTTTTCTACTGGGTATGATTTTTATAATAACAAAAAAAAATTGGATACTAATAATGAAGGAATGTTAAGTGAAAGAAAAATGAGAGATATTTTTAATCTTGATATAGATAATTACGAAGCTAAATCGAGTAATAAAAAAATGAGAAGAGGGTATTTATTGGGTAAAATATTACCTTGGGGAACACCAACAAAAATTAATCAAGATCCAGGAAATACTAGTAGTAAAAAAAATGAAGAAGATATTGAAGAAAATAAAAAATATTTTGATAAAAAGGTAGATGATTTAATAAGTTCTGATAAAGATAATAATATACATTATAATGGTAAAGAAATTTTACGAAGGGTTTTAACATCTTCTGAAGATATAAAAGTCGAATATAATTTTAAAAGTAATTTAAAAATAAGTGAATTCAAAGAAAATGATTATTTTGATACAGATAAAAATATAAATGAAGAAAATAAATTAGAGACAGTAGAGGTAGGAAGTAGCTTTAAAAGAAAAAAATACAGAGAATATAAATTAAATCAAAAAGAAAATAAAAATGAACAAAAAGATATCTCCTCAGATTTAAAATTTAAAAAGCATTCTCCTATTAAAATGAAATATTTATATAATACAGAGAACAACGATGATTCTCAAAACAAAAATAAAAATAAAAAAATATTAAATAATGATAAAAATCAAGAAAAGAAGAATAATAATTTTATTTTTATATCAAAATATAAAAATAAAAAAGAAGATATAAATTCAAAAAATTCAGATAATATAAATATTAGTAATCATAACAAAGAAAGTTGGCAAAGTAAAGAAACAACTGCAAAAGGTTCAGTTGAATCAAAAAATTCAGTATTATCTAATTCACCCTCAAAGGAAGATTTAGAAAAAAATAATAAAAATATATCAGAAGAAAATAATAAAGAAATTGAAGAAGATATAATACCCTATGATTTAATTGATTATGATCAATGTGTTTTAATAGAAGATAAGAAAATAAAAGAAAATATAACTTTATGTCATCAAATTCAAAGAAGATTAAAAAGAATAATTTCCAGAGGTAGATTACCAAGATTTAATTTAGATAATTTCACTATAGAAAAACAAATCGGGGATGGATCATTTGGAGTAATATATTCCATTTATAATAAAAAAACAAAAAAGAAATACGCAATGAAAAAAATAATTGCAAATGATTTAAATTCATTGGAATTATACCAGAAAGAATTCGAGATAGCCCATCATGAAAAACATAATTCAATCCTTGATATAAAAGGCACTTACATTAAATGCTTCGATAACACAACATATGCATTATATGTTTTAATGGATTTAGCCGAGAAAGACTGGGAAGTAGAAATAGACCAAAGACTAAAGAGAAAAAAATATTATAAAGAAGAAGAGCTTATATCAATATTAAAACAACTTTCCAGTGCTTTATTTTTTTTACAAACGAAAAGTATAGCACATAGGGATATCAAACCAGAGAACATATTACTATTTCATTCAAATAATAATGAGATTATATATAAAATATGTGATTTTGGAGAAGCTAAGGATTTCGCATTTATTAGAGCTAAAAAACAGAAAACTTTAAGAGGAACGGAATTATATATGAGTCCACTATTACATGATGGATTATTAAAAGATGATTCTTATGTGGAACATAACGCTTATAAGAGTGATGTATTTTCTTTGGGATGTTGCATGATAATTGCAATGAATTTAAATTTTGATATTATTAATGATATTAGAAAAATTAAGGACCAGGAAAGAATAAGCGAATTTTTGAGGAATAAATTAAAAGGAAAATATAGCGATAAATTATTGGATATAATAATGAAAATGATAAATTTTAATGAAAAGGAGAGAATTGATTTTGTGCAATTGGAAAATCTCATCGAAAAAAATTTTTGATTTTATATTTTAGTATGATTTAAAGACAATATATATTTTCTTTTTTTGATATTTATTAATTTAATTTAATTGATTTCAAATTTTATTATTATAATTATTATTAATAGACAATTCTCTTAAATTAACAAAAGGAAAAAAAGAAATATTCAAAGAAACTGAAATAAAAAACTTAAAAATCCCGAATAGATTAATAAGAGGTTCAGTAGGAGACTATTGTTTCTTCCCAAATGGACATATAACAAATGAAGCATTAGAATTTTATGACAAATTATCAAATGAAGGAGTAGGAATAATATTTACAGGATATACAACAATAAGTGATTATGATCAATATGATGATTCAGGAGTTTTTCGAATAGATAAAGATGAACATATAGAAGAATATAAGAAATTAGTATCAATAATTCATAAAAATAAGAGAAAAACAATAATGCAAATAGTTCATATAGGAGCTCAAACATCAACAAAAACAACAGATAAATTATATGCTCCAAGTAAAGTAATAAATCCAATATCAAATAGAACAACATATGAAATGACAAAAGAAGATATATTAAGAATAGAAGATGATTTTGTGAAAGCATCAATAAGAGCTAAAAAAGCAGGATTTGATGGTATTGAAATTCATGGTGCTCATTTTTATCTTGTTAGTGAATTTTTAAGTCCTATTTTTAATAAAAGAACAGATGAATATGGAGGAAATGATGAAAATAGAGCAAGATTTCTAGTTGAAATTATTGAAAAAATTAGAAAAGCTGTTGGAAATGATTTTATTATTTCTGTTAAAATTAATTGTGATGATGGTTTACCTGGAGGTATTAGTGAAGAAGGTTTTATAATTGCTTGTAAATTAGCTGAAAAAGCTGGAGTTGATATGATTCAAGTTAGTGGTATGAGTTGGTTAAAAATTAAACCTAAAGATGCACCTGCTATTTTCTTTGAAAGAACATCTAAAGTTGCTGAAGTTTTAAATATTCCTGTTATTTTAATTGGAAATGTCAGAGATGTTGAAACTGCTCAAAATATTTTAAATAAAAGTAATATTGAATATGTTGGTATTGCTAGACCTTTAGTTTGTGAAGTTGATCTAGTTCAAAAATGGACTAATGGAGATTTTAAAAAACCTAAATGTGTTGCTTGTAATACTTGCCTTAATAAATATTCCACTTGTGTTTTTAATAAAGGGAAAAGATTATATCCTTAATTAAGGTAAATTTATAATTTAATTTATAATAATTTATTTAAAAAATAAAAACTTTTCACAAGGTATTATTTATTAATAAATTTTACTTTTTTTCTGTATTTAAATAATATTTGCAGTATATGTTGGTTTAATTTGTTATAAATTCTATCCCAGATATAAACTTACTAATATCAATGTTCATTATTCATTTATGAATTTTTTGTTAAAGATAAATTATTATTCTTTTTTTAATTTAAAATTCTTAGAGAGATTAGTCTCATTTATTTTTGAAAATTCTAAAATGTATTTGTTTAGAAAAAAAAATTTTAAATAATTTTTGGAGGATTTAGATTTCAAAAAATATGAATTATAATCTGGAAATTTTTATAATAAATATCAAAATTTGAGAAGAGTCTATTACATTTATCAAAATTAAATTCAATATTTATATATTCTTTATCTGCCTATCATCAATAAATAGATTATAAAAATATTTTTTTTTCTAAAATTGTTGTTGAGTATTTATTCATAGGTGAAAAACAATATTTTCATTTTTTGATAATTAATAAATTAGTCGATTTTATTAATTTGATTTGTTAAAAAAATAAAAGGGTAATTTAAAAAATTTTATAAAAAATCACAAAAATATGATTATAAAATATTAAAATTTAAAATAAAAAGAAAAATAAAGACAATAAAGAACAAATTTTCAATCCAAAACTACTAGATTCATTATTTGTTTCTTGTTTTTCTGGTTCTGTGGCAGTAACTTCTTTAGAAGTATCAACAGTAACAGTACCAAAATTATCTCTTCCTTCACTAGTAATTGTAGCTGTACCACTTAATTTATATTTTGTTCCTACAGTAACAGCAGTATCAATAGAACAAGTTACAGAAGAAAGTTTAGATGATGCTGCTATTTTACAAGTCATTGTTTTTGTAAATGAACTACCATCAGTTAATGAAAGTGAACCAATCGATGCTGCTGCAGTTGTAGTTTTATACTATCTTTATAAAAAAATTTTCCATCTTTTGATATCACTTGATAGGTTGCTCTCTTCCTAAATGATATTTTAAATGATGAATTTGATTAATAAACAATTTAAAAAAATTTTTCCATTTTTTCTTCAATAATCGATTTAATATACAGAATCTATTATTCTCCTCTAATTTATATTGATAAGATAATTCACTTAATTGATATATTTTTCTCATATATTTTTTATGTTCTTTATCTGAGTTAAACAACACGATTTTATTTAAATATTTTATATAAATTTTTTACAATAAGTTCTTTCGTTTTTTTAATTTTTCATTTTCAATGAATAATTGATAAATATAGAAATCTTTCATCATAAATATTATTTATTTAAATTTCTTTTTAGTGTATTTCTTTCAAGAAAAATTATTATCTAAGATATGATAAAATCATAGAAAAAAGATAATATTTTGTCATATTTTTTTGTAGAAATATGATATCTAGAATCAATTTTTTTGATTAGAATTCTGTCAAATTGCATTTTTATCTTAATAGGAATGAAACAAAATTAAATTCCAAATTATAATGAAACTATAAGAAATAAAATTTCCCTTATTTTAGAGTTGAGAAAATTAGATGTAATTTCATTAGATAATTTGTTAGATGATTGTTTATTATTTTAATTTGTCTTTGTTGATAATGAAGATAATAATTTATTATTAAATATTACTAGAAATGATAAAAACTTCCCTTCTTGAAAATTGTAATTTTATCTTATAACTTTGAAAATACAAATATTACAGCCTCCAAATAAAATAAATTAAATTAATTCATATAATATAACTCTAAATGTAAAATATAATTTCTCTCCTTTGATTAATTAAGTACTTGAAATACTTTTTTAATTGTATTATTTTATTGTGAGAAAAATTAAAAATAGTATTATATTTTAGTTTACATTTAAATCTCTCATTCTCCTTATTCTATTATAAAACATGTTTTATCTTTTTCTATAAATTAAATATATATTTTAAGATGATTTAATCGAGATAAGAAAATTGTTGTTTGAGAAGTCATAAATTTTTGTGATTCTTTTGTTATTTTTTTTATATCTTTTATTTAGGCAAAAAATACTTGTCATCAATATTCTTTGTTATTATTTCTTCCTTTTTAATTTCTATGTTGTTTTTTTTGTTTTCTTTTTTATTATCTTTTTTAAGTACTTTATTTTTTCCTTTTTAATTTCTTTATTGCCTTTTTTATTTTGAATTTAATCAATTTAATGCTATGATTCATTTTTCTATTTTGAAATTGAGATTTTTTATGTATTTATTTTATTAGAACCATTTATTATTAGTTATTAATTAATATAATCAATAATGAAAAATTTTAATTTTCATGAATAAAAAAAGACAAAAAAGATAAATTAAAAAAAAATAAAACTCTTCGAATAATATATTCTAGAAATTAAAAAATTAATTTTATTTAATCCCAAAAAAATCCAAAAAAAATGTCAGATAAAAGTAAATCTCAAATCATATAATCTTTAATATAGAAAAAGAAAAAGATGACGACCCAGATCACATGAAATACTACAACATTTTTGGAGTAGGTCGTAATGCGACAGCACAGGAGATTCGTAAAGTATACCGTAAGTTAGTAATAAAGCTTCACCCAGACAAAGGAGGTGACCCTGGTAAATTTGAGGAAATGCAGAATGCATATGAGGTGCTTACTGATCCCCAAAAAAGAGAGATATATGATAAATACGGTGAAGAAGGTTTAAAGAAGGGTATGGATAACGGAGGAGACTTCGACCCCTTCTCCTTCTTCAGTGGCTTCGGAGGTGGACATCGTAATGCAAGAAGGAAATGCAAAGGGAAATTAGTGCAGATGCACGTTTCTCTGGAGGAGGCATATAATGGTGGAAAGAAAGAAGTAGAGTTTCAAAAGAGGATTATTTGCCCTAAATGTAAAGGAAATGGAAGTGCTAATCCTAATGATAAGACTACTTGCAGTGGTTGCCGTGGGAAAGGTGTTAAGACTGTTGTACAAAGAATGGGAAATATGGTCTTTCAAAGTCAAAGTCCTTGTGATGAATGCCATGGAGAAGGTACTATTATTAAAGAAAAATGTAAAGAATGTAAAGGACAGAAAGTTAAGAATATTAAACATAAATTTAAAGTTGATATTGATAAAGGTGTTCCTGATGGTCATAGATATACTTTTAAAGAAGAAGGGGATCAATTCCCAGATGTTGATAATGGTGATTTGATAGTAGAAATTTATTTAGATAAACATAAGGATTTTATAAGAAAAGGAGCTGATTTAATTTATAAATGTGAAATATCATTATTACAAGCTTTAACAGGATTAAAAATTGTAATTACTCATTTAGATGGGAGAAAAATATTAATATTTACTAAACCAGGAGAAATTATTAAACCTTTGACTTTGAAAACTGTTAAAGAATTAGGAATGCCTTTTTTTAATTCTCCTTATAGATTCGGTCATTTATATATTGATTTTCAAATTGATTTTCCTCCTAGTTTATCTGAAGATCAAGTTAAGAAAATAACTGAAATTTTGAAAAATGAAAGATTACATATTAATGATAGTAAAGGTTTTCCTAGTGATGGGGAAAAATATTTTATGACTGAATATAAACAAAGTGATGAAAATAGTAATTATAGAGGAGGAAAGGAAGAAGAGAGAGGAGATGATGATGATGATGATGAAGGAGGTTCTTATCATAAAACTGTTAATTGCTCTAGTCAATAAAAAGGTTTGAAAATTAGTTTTTATTATCAGATTTTTTGTTTAAATAATTCAATAAATTTTTTTATAAATTTTTTTTAAATATTTTTTGTGAATTTGTGAAGGAGTTTTTTTTAAAGTAGTATTTTAATTCAATGGAATGAATGATAATTCTTTTTTGGAAAATTGGGTATTTGATTATATTTTTGTTAGTTTTTATATTATTTAAGCATTGTAATAACTCTTTTAAATTATAATGTCAAAAACTTTAAAATCAAATAAAATATATATTTTCAATTATTATATAAATAATTTAATAAATAAAAAAAAATTTTAAATCATATTGAAAACGTTTTTTATAAATATTAAAATTAAAAATGTCAGAGGTTTCAAGTAACAATGATGAAATGAAAAGTCAAAAATCAAAAAAAAGTTCAAACTCAAAAGTAAGTCAAAATCAAAGTGTTCATCAATCAATAAAACAAGAAAAAAATGAAAATCAAAAGCAACCAGAACAAATTCAATCAACAAGAGCTTATCTTGAATCCACAGTTACTTCAGTAGTACAAGAAGGAATGTTAGAATTAGCTAAACAAAGACCTGAAAATCCACTTGAATTTTTAGGTAATTTTATTTTAAATAAAGCTAAAGGAAAATAATAAAATATATATTTATTAAATTATAATGAAGAAACACTTTTATTTTATATTTGAAAATTCATTTTTTTAATTTTAAATATTGTTGATTAAAGGGTATGTTTAATTTATTTTATTTTTAAAAAAAGATTTATATTTATTAATTCATTATTAATAATATTTATAATAATTTATTATAACTATGTATATTTTTAAATTAAAATAAATAAAAAATAAAAGAATAAAAACTTTTTAATTCATTTAGCAGTTTATAACTTACATATTATATGTTTGTTCATAAAAATAAATGAATAAATTCGAGATACCTTATATTAAATTAACTATAAAAAAATTGTTTTTTATCAAAAAAGGAATTATAAAAAAATAATATAATTAATTTATGACCTTTATATTACTATTAACTATAGAATATTATTGTTATGATTACTATATAAACGATTAACAACAACACTTAAATTTTTAACTTTTCTTTCTGAGAGAGAAATTGGTAGTTTATTATTTAATGAAATATTAAATTTTTTATAATGTTCAATAGAAGAAATTTTTCTTTCTTTTTGAAGGTTTTTTTCTTCTTGTTTTTGATGATTCATATCATTTAGATTATATTCTTTTGAATTATTTTTATTGTTATTAAATATATATTGAGAAGAAGATAATTTATTTTTGTTTTTAAAAACATTATTTTTGTTATATTCATAATCACTTTCTTTAATTTCCGAATTATTCGAATTCATACTTGAATTATTAATAAATCTGTGTTTAAAATGCTTATGAAAATTATACTTATGTTTATATGAATAATTATTGTCTTCATTTTTACTATTTTCATATGGACAAATGGTTTTTATTTGAATTTTGTTTTCTGATAATTCTTGCCTTCGAAAATAATAATCATAAATTTTTTTTTCATTATAAATAAAAGATGTAGAATCATTCCCTTTATATTTACAATAATTCAATTTTCCAATAGAATCATTTACAGTAAATCTTTTATTATCACATTCATCAAATTTCTTTTTATAATAATTCATAACATTTGAATTTTGTCTTTCACTTTTATCTTTGTATTCTTCTTTACCAACTTTAATTTTTTTAAAGGTTTTTTTTATTATATTAGAATTATCTCTAAAAGAATATATCTTAACTCTATCTATTGAATTATTTCTTTCTGAATAATATTTATCATGTATTTTAAAATCTTTTAATGCATCATTTAAAAAATCTGAAGTTTCTTTAAAATCATTAGATGTAATTTTAAAAATTTTACCTAAAAAACTTGGCCATTCTTCTAATTTAAATTTTTTTCTAGAAAAAGCAATAACAGCACAAGATGTGTGTAGAGGATTATACTGAATATAATAATTATTAATTTTCATAATTTCTTCTAAAACTATTAAAGAAGTTTTATATATAAAATTGCTCTCTTCAGGTTTTATATTATCAGTTGTAAATACGATTCCATTTATAAAAAATAACTCTAAATAAACCAAAGGATTAATATAAAAAAAATTATAATCTATTAAAGATAAACAAGTTAATTCAATTTCATTTAATTCTTCAGAAGAATAATCTTTAAAATTATAATAACTATATTTTTTATTTGAATATCTATAACTTGCACAATAGTTAAATTTAACAGATAAAATTAAAGCTCCTAAACTTAATTTTTCTAAACTTAAGGGTGTATCATTATTTTTAATTAAAATATCATATAAATAAATTGATGGATAAATTATTGAATCTTTTATTCTATTTATTTGAATAAAATTTTTAATTGCATCTACAAAAATTCTTCTTCTTGTTTTTTCTCTTTGTGTTAATTGCTTATAATAATTTAAAGAAATTTGTTCTTTTAAATCATTATTTATAGTAGATAATATTTCTATTATATTTACATCACGAGGAATTAATAAATAATTTGGTTTCATTGTACATGGAATATAAGTTATTGTCTTTGAATTTTGAAAATTCTTAATGCAATTATTTAAATTCCTGATTAAATTTCTTGGTTTAGGAATTATATTATTCATTTTTTTATTAAATTTTTAATCTTTTTACAAAAAACTAAAAAATAAATGATTATATTAAGTATATTTTAATAAAATAAATTAGTTTTTTAATTTAATTTATTTTAAAATATATTTTTTAATTAAATTATTAAAAGAAATTGCTTATATTTAAAGGTTCAGTACATGAATGTTTATTTTCAATTTTTAATTATTATTTTTACATAATCAAAAAATAATTCTGATATAAAAAAATGTCTGAAATTTTTTTATAATATTTAGAAATTTCAGTTGCTGAACTCAGAGTTTGTTTAAAAAATACAATGATTATTTTGAGAAAAAATGATATTTATATATAATATATAGTTTATTTATTCATTTTTACAATATAATATTTTAATAATAATCCAATATTCCAGTTTATATAACCCTTCCCCACTATTGCCTGAAAAAAGACTGTGTTAAAAATTGATTAGATTAAAATAAAAAATGTTATCTTATTGCTCTTTTTAAGACCAACACAGTATTTTTTAAGCTTTTGCAAAAATGCCAATAGTCTTAATAAGAACAACACATTTCTTTTACAAATTTTTGAAAAATAAGAGCTACATGTATTCCTAATTATTTTGAGGATTCAAAATTTTCTTTTTTTTTTTTTGCTTTTTTTGTAAAAAATTTTTCAAATTTTTCGTTTTTTTTTAAAATTTTGGGGTTGCTATTAAAAAGAAGAATATGGTAATTTAATATTCCATTAATTTAAACAGAATTTTTAAAAAATATAAGAACAACCAAAATTAAAACAAATCAAAAAGAAAATCATATAATAATAAAAATCTAAATATTCAATATCAAGAATGAGAGATGAATATAATTATTTTTAATTAAAAAAAATTAGAAGGACTTAAATTATAAATTGAAAGAAATTAATAAAATATATAAATCCATTAAAAAAATAGAAAAAATGAATAAATATTCTAAAATACCTTTTATATACAAAGAAAAGTTGAAAATATATTGTATAAATAAACAATTATTAGAATAAACTCTATTATTGCTATTAAATTAAAAAGTTCTTTTTTTGTGGAGACTTCCTTTTTCAAACATAATGGGTTAGTTCAGATTAATGGAGAGAGATAAACCAAACAGATACAATCTAATTATCCATAAAAATTTTAAAAAAATTATTTCATTGAATATTTTCATTAAATTACGAATAATTTTCAAATAATTAATCATTTACTTTTAAGTCAATCCATTAATTAAGGATTTTATCCTAAAATTGAACAAATTTTTGATATTCTATTTTGGTTGAATAATATTTTATTGAAAAAAATATAAGAAAATTAGGTTTATCTACATTCAAAAATATAATTAACTTAATTATAAATATGTTTTATTCTAAAATTTCTTTTATTATTTTTGTTTAAATTGAAATAAATATATATTCATAAAAATTAATTTAGTTTACAATTAAAAATTATGGAAACCAATTTTAATGATATAGATATAGAATATACTGATCAAGATAAAAAAACAAACAAAAAAAGAATTGTAATTATTGGAATTATATTTTTTCTAATATTAATTCTAGTTATTATATTAATTTTATATAGATTCTTTAAAAGAACAAATTCAAATAATATTGATATGGCAAAAGATTATGATTTTTATATATTTGCCATTAATTGTCCAAAAGCTTATTGTTATTCTTTAAATGAAACAGTAAAACCATTTTGTTTAGAGACAGTAAAAAAATTGGAAAAAGGAAAATTAACTATCCATGGAATGTGGCCTTCAATAAAAAATAAAACATTAAAAGAAGTTTCATACATTAACTGTAATACAGATAAATATATTGAAGTTATAGAAGAAAAAAATGAAATTTTCGATAAAATGAGAAAATATTGGCCAAGTATTGTTCATAAAGAACAAAAAAATTTTTGGAGTTTAGAATATAATAAACATGGTTATTGTTATAACATAAGAAAAAAAATTAAACCCAACAATTATATTGAATTTTTTAAAGAGACTGTTAGAGTTTTTGAAGATAAAAAATTAAGAGATATTATTACTGATTTATATGGAATAAATGAAACTTATGTAATCAACAAAACTAAATTAGAAGAAGATATTAAAAAGAAATTGAATGCAACCACATATCTTTCATGTGTTCATTCAAATGATAAACAATATGTTTCTGAATTTTGGTTCGCTTTAGATTTAAATTATAATTTCACTACAAATAAAAATTTATATGATGTAGGAAAATATAAATGTAATGATTCATCTAATTTATATTTATTGTTTGATTAGTTATTTATCATTAATTTTAATAAGAAATTTTAATTTTTTTTATTTTTTAATCTTGATTTTATGATTTTTGTCTGTGGAAAACAATTAATAATTTAGATTCAACTTAAACAAAACTTTTAAAAATTAAATAAAAAACAATTAAGTTATTATAAGGTTAAAGTAATCTTTAGGAATAAAAATAATTTTTTTAAGAATTATGCTCTTTAAGAATAAAAAAAAATAACTTTTCTAAATATCATCAAAAATTTTTTGTGTATTTACTCAAAAAATTTTACAACTTTTTTGGACAATATAATTCTTGATTTATTTAGTTCTTTTAAAAAATAAAAATGATTAAATTTAAAAAATTATGAACTCAAAAAGATTTGTAATTTATCTAAAAATTGATAAAGATCTTATATAAATTTTTTTAAATATAAACAAAAAAAATAAACTTTATTTATAAAATAATTTTTTTAATCTTAATAAAAATTTAAAAAATTAAATTTACTCTTAATTCAATAATATTAAAAAATAAAAATAAAAATAATATATAATATATAATATAGAAATATATTTATTCATTTAATTTTTTTTTCCTTTTTCTTACGGTTTATTCAATTAATATAAAATAATAAAAATTGAATAAAAAAAAATAAATGGGACCATTATCCTCAAAAAATGAACAAAAAATGTCAAATGGAAGAAATATAAATTTATCATTTGGAAATATAATCAACGAAATAAAAAAAGATCCAGAAGAAAATTATATAAAGTTAAAATTGATAGGAAGAGGTTCTTATGGTTCAGTATATAAAGTACAAAATAAAAATACAGATACAATAAGAGCAATGAAAACATTAAATAAATATAATTCAAAAGAAGAAGAAATAATTAATGAAATTTCAATTTTAAAAAAAATAGACCATCCAAATATTATTAAAATATTTGAATTTTATTCATATGCAGATTCTTATTCTTTAATAACAGAATTTTGTACTGAAGGAGATTTAAATGATATGATAAAAGAACAAGTACCTTTAAGTGAAAAACATTGTTCTTTTATAATGTATCAAATATTTTTAGCTGTAAATTATTGTCATAAATCAAATATATTACATAGTGATTTAAAACCAAATAATATTTTAATAAAAGAATATAAAAATAATAATTATCCTATTATAAAAATTTGTGATTTTGGAACATCTCAAATATTTGAAAAAGGAAAATATCAAAGAAAATTAACAGGAAGTTCTTATTATGTTTCTCCAGAAGTAATAAATAATAATTATAATGAAAAATGTGATATTTGGTCTTGTGGAGTTATATTATATATATTATTAAGTGGAAAAATGCCTTTTAATGGTAATAGTGATTTAGAAATTTTTGAAAAAATTAAAAGTGGAAAATATGATTTAGAATCTTTTCCTTTTGATTCTATAAGTTCTGAAGCTAAAAATTTAATTAAATTATGTTTAAATTTAGATTGCAAAAAAAGAATTTCAGCTGAAGAAGCTTTAAAACATTCTTGGTTTAAAAATAATAAATGTAAATCACTTTACAACGACATTATTGATAAAAATACAATTCATAAATTAATGAATAATTTAAAAAATTATCATTATAATTCAATAATTCAAGAAATGTCTCTTACATATTTAATTCATACTTTTTGTGATAATCCCGAAGTTAGTGAAGCTTGCAAATTATTTAATTTAATTGATACTGATCATGATGGAAAAATTTCTGAAAAAGAATTATTGAATGGTTTAAAACATTTTTCACAAAATAATAATTTAAAAGAAGATGTTGAAACAATTTTTAGAAATATTGATGCTAATAATAATAAAGTAATTGAATATGAAGAATTTGTAAAAGGTGTAGTTGATAAGAAAATATTTTTATCTGAAGAAATATTAAGAAGAGCTTTTGATTTTTTTGATAAAGATTGTAATGGAGTCATAAGTTTTGATGAAATTGAAAGTATACTTTATAATTGTATAGATTGTAAGAGTAAAATTCATGATTGTTTAATAACAATTTTTTCTGAAATAAATTTAAAAATAGGTGATATAATTTCATTTAATGATTTTAAAAAAATAATGGAAAAAATCCTTAATTAAGTAAAATATGGTATTTGAATTTTATGCAAATGTAATTCATTTTATAAATTTATGGAGTTGAAGATATCATAATATAATTATTATATACAGATTTATAAATTTAAAAAACTATAAATACATTTTTATTTTAAAATAAAATATGAATTTCCAAAATAAATTAACTAAATATTTTTTATGAAATTTAAATTATTCATATGAAAAAAAAATAAAATAAAAACAATTAAGGATAATTATATTTTATCTCAAAAAATAGTTTTTAAAAATGAAGTTTATATTGAAAAGATTGATAATTTATATAAATCAATCCAAATAAATAATTTTAAGTAATTATAATTATTGAAATTATTTTTAATCAACAATTAAAACAAACAAAAAATTATCTTTTAATAAATTACACTAAAATTTAATGAAAAATAAGACTTAAATTAGTCTTATATTTTAAAATCAAATTCATGAATAAAAAATATTTATTATAAATTAAGAAATTTAATTTTTAAGAATTAAATGATGAAGTGATGAAGCCAATAATTTAAATCATATATTTAAACAAATAATTTTAGATAAATTAAATAAAAATTATATTCAAATGATGAATCTTTTATATTAGAAAATAAATAATATTTAAAGAAATGAATTCAAAATTATATTGAATTAACTGAAAAAGTTGAAAAATGATTTAATTCAAAATATATTATTATATTCTTTATTTTATTATCTGATATTTTTATATCATATTTTATAAATTTAAATTTCAATTTATTTGTGGATTTTTATTCAAATTTATTTAAATAATATAATTTTTCATTCAAAATAAGAAAATTAGAATCAAAAAGAAAAAATTTCATAAAAAAACAATTAAAAAATGAATGAATTTAATATATAAATAAATTTAATAATTTATTTATATTGAAAAAAATGAAATTAAAATTTATTATTATTTTCTTATTATATATAACACCAATAGTAAAGTCAAAAAAGAAAGGAAAAAAACAAAAAGAATTTACAATAGTTAAAAACATTGAAGTAAAAAGAGCATTCAAAAAAATTTATTCAGAAAAAACAGATTTAACATTAGAAGGAGAAAATCAGAATTTTTCAAAACAATTAATAAAATGGATTTCAAAAATAAAAAAGATAAACAAAACAGAAGAATATATTAAATTTACTACAACATATGAGGAATTAAAAGGAGGAAATTCAAATGGAGAAATATTACGATTAAGAAATATAATTCAAAAAAGAGTAAAAGATGGAAAAGAAATTGAAGAAAAATATATTGAATTAATTTATGGTTCAGGAAGAGTAGATTTTAACACTTATATTAAACCTTCTAAAAAAATTGTATGTAGACCTGTTTTGTGGTTATTTGAATATTGTTTTGAAAAAAAGTATAATCAACAATTTGAAGGAAATCTTACTCAAATTGCTATTGATGATTTTCAAAAAAAAATGATGAATGTTATTGAAAAAAATGAAAGAAAAGAAAACATTAGAAGACAAAAAGAAGAAAAAAAAAAGAAATTAGAAGAAAAAAAAATGAAAAAAGAAGAAAAAAAAAAAAAGAGAAAAGAAGAAAAAAAAAGAATATCAGAAGAAAATAAAAAGAAAAAAGAACAAGAAGAAAAAGAAAAAAAGAGGAAATTAGAAGAAGAAAAAAAGAGGAAATTAGAAGAAGAAAAAAAGAAAAAATTAGAAGAAGAAAAAAAGAAAAAATTAGAAGAAGAAAAAAAGAAAAAATTAGAAGAAGAAAAAAAGAAAAAATTAGAAGA
>JAEEGK010015140.1_pt1 | contig 17150 bp, 17 predicted proteins | sample 8958771 | NCBI WGS metagenome assembly JAEEGK01 (sample SAMN16246547, study PRJNA631951) | gut metagenome | biome: gut microbiome; feature: rumen; material: SC-attached | host: Bos | place: Iran: Karaj | collected 2018-10
TCAATTTTTCTGGAATTGCCGGGCGTTGGTGAAAAGCGGGCCCTGCAATTGCAGCGTCAGTTCCTGACTCTTGAAAATCTCGCCGCCGCCGAAGAAAGCGCCGTTGCCCAGTGCCTGCACGTCCGCGCCGACGAAGCTGCAGACATCTTACTTAAGGCCCGAGATCTCAACACCCAGCGCAACGACAAAAAAGACCTTCAGCGACTTTCCCTGGGCCAGGCCGGCACCACAAAAGAAAAAGCTGCCGAAGCAGGCTATATTGCAGACCTTGCCAGCGCCGCCCTCGCCGCGGCAACAGGCTCCGACGACAACCTAACATCCGGCGACAATCTCGCCGCCGCAGAAAATCCACCTGAATACGGGGATTAATTTATAAAATCCAGCTTTCTCAAAACCATTTGCATAGCTGTACTGCGTTCTGTAACAATACGTCCTTCTGCAGTTATACCTGGAAGCAGTCTTGCTGTTTGTCCCTGCTTAGTATGAAGATACGGATTATCTATAACAGCCTCAACAACAAAAGCTGCCTCACCTGTAGGTGTAAGAGTTACATCTGGCGGAACCAGAGAAACTTTTGTTTCTACCATTCCGTAGCGGCTTGGAGCAAGACCAGGAAATTTTATTTTAACCGGATTCCCAACCTTAACGCGTGCCACATATGAAGGATCTACATATATATCTGCCTTTAATGCTTCATTTTCCTGCGGTACAATTCTAAGAACTTCTTCACCAGAAAGAATATAATCACCTGAATTACGTTTTGTAACTTCACTTATGCGACCTGAAATTGGAGCATAAATTGTTGAGTTTTTTATAGCACGTTCAAGTTCACTTATACCACTTTCAATGCTTTTCCTTTCCGTTTCCAGTGCAGAAAGCTTTTCATTTGTCTGAATACTCTGATTACTGAGCCAGGTTTCATAAGAAAGCTTTGTTTGTGTATACTGATTTTCCAGATCAACAATAGTTTGCGGAACCCGTAGGGCCTCTGGAGCTTCTTTCTCGCGCTTATATTTTACGCGTGCATCTTCAAGAATTGTTTCATATCGGGATTTTTCCAGAAGATATGATTTTGATTTTAAATATGCATCCGTATCATCTTCTTCAACTTCAAGCTTACTGCTGCTTATTGTCGACGCAAGCATTTTATAAACATGCAGATTATCCAGATTTTTTTTCTGTGCAAGTCTGTAGGAATCAAGCTCTGTTTTCAACGCTGTCGTATCCAGGCTGAAAAGCAAATCACCTTCCTGGACAATATCATCATTTTCAAAGTTCTTAACCGCAAGTTCTCCACTGGTTACACACTTTATTGAAGATACCGCCTGACTCGGTCTCAACAATACAGAAGCCTTTACTACATCATCCATAGGCGCAATCACAGCCCAAATAATAACCGCAACTATCGCCACACAAACAGTTACAATAAAGCCATAAATCGCGTTCACCGGCTTAAGCATAAAAAATGCCGAAGTTTTTTTCATATCTTCAAAGGTTTTTAAATACATGCTTTTCACTCCTAATTTACATTACTGTTCATTCAAATAATACCTTTATGCCTTACACAGCCTCACTCCACATCTCACTGTAGAGGCCGTGTTCATTGAGGAGCTGGATGTGGTTTCCATGCTCTACGATTTTTCCGTCTTTCATTACAAAGATTTTGTCACAGCCGGTTACTGTCGTAAGACGATGGGCTATCAGAATTACAGAAATCTTTTCATTTTTAAGCTGCCTGATTACCTTATGAATTTCCATTTCACTTACTGTATCAAGGCTGCTTGTTGCTTCATCAAGAATAATAAGGGAAGGATTTCCAAGCAGGGCACGGGCAAGGGCAAGTCTCTGTTTTTCACCGCCGCTTAATCCGCCCCCGTGTTCACCAAGGACAGTTTCGTAACGCTTAGGAAGCTTTTCTATAAATTCATGGGCACCGGCTTTTTTCGCGGCCTCAATAATATCTTCCAGAGATGCATCCGGATTATGAAGGGCTATATTATCACGCACGGTTCCTGAGAACAAAAAGATATCCTGCGGCACATAGCCGATTTTACTTCTTAGATAAGAGGTATCAATATCGCGTATATCATTGCCATCCAGAAAAACACGGCCCTCCTGCGCTTCATAAAATTTCAAAATCAGTTTTACAAAGGTTGATTTTCCCGATCCGCTCGGTCCCACAAATGCAGTCCAGCTTCCAGGAGCAATATCAAGTGAAAGATGTTCATAAACCGGTTTTCTGCTTCCGTATGCAAAGGTTACATCTTCAAAAGTAATATGGCCTTCTATCTTTTCAGGTTTCATATACTGAATTGATTCGTCCTTTTCCTTTTCCAGTTCAAGAATTTCACCTACACGTTCTGCTGCAACCAGTGCTTCCTGAACCTGATTCTGAATGTTTATGAGACGGAATAAGGGACCTGTAAAATATCCTAAAAGAGAATTGAAGGTGATTAATGTACCAAAACTCATCAACCCACCAATAATTGCAGAACTACCTATCCAATAAACAAGGATTCCACTTATACCACTAATAAGTCCACTTATAAGTCCTTGTGATATACCATATCGGTTTACAGTCCAACCAGTAGCAACTGCTGTCATCTTCTTTTTCTCATATTCAATATTTACCAATTGTTCCGCATTTAAGGCTTTTATTGTTCCAACCCCATTCAATGATTCATAAAGATACGACTGAACCTCCGCATTCTGACTCATAGATTTTGCATAATAACTGCGATAGATTCTGGCATATATTACAGATACCGATGAAACCAAAATTACTGTAGCTAATGAAATTCCGAACAGCTTTGAATTAATAGAAAAAAGAATTGGTCCGCTTACTATAAGCATGACAACATCCATAGCTCCACTTAGTGCAGCAGAAGAAAGTGTCTGCTTAATTTTGTCCAAATCTCCAAGTCGTGATAATACTTCTCCAGATTTACGGCTTTCAAAAAAAGAAAGCGGAAGACTAAAAATATGAGCCAGATATGAGAAGTTTAATTGAAGGTCAGTTTTAAATGAAAAATGAGACAGGAGAATTCTTCTGACTGTTCCAACAACACTTTGTATTATAGTTACCAAAAGAATTCCTGCAGTAAGTGTATGCAATGAAAATGCAGCTTTTGAATAAATTACTTCATCAAAAATGTATTTATAATAAAATGAAGAAATGATACCAAATGCAAGCAAAAGAACAGAAGCTATAAACGAAAATGCAAGGGTTTTTGTATGTGGCATAAAAACAGGAATGAACTTTAACAGAAGGTTATCATTTCGTTCTGACTTTTTAAAATCTACTGCTGGTTCAAAAAAAATAGCATAACCAGTCCAACTTTCAAAAAACTTTTTATAACTGATTTTTTGTTTTTTATATAGCGGATCCGGATCCCAGATTTCGATTATTTTTTTATCAATTTTTTTCACAACCACGTAATGATCTACCCATGTTGTTTCATTACGTTGAATATGTACATGAGCTATAAATGGAACAGGAAGTGTTGGCGTTATTGCCTCCTGTGAACCTTTTACAGCATTTCCTTTAAGCCCATATTTTTTTGATGCAATAAGTAATCCATTTATATTAGTACCAATAACATCAGTTCCTGCTTGTCCGCGAACTTCAGCTATATTTAATCGTTTTCCAAAATGGGAAGCTATCATTGAAAGGCAGGCTGCACCACAATCTGTTTCATCTAACTGCTGAATATATTTCATACTTTTTTCCTTGTCTATTATTTTATATAAAGCAAATTGTTCACATAATCAAATTGAATAACATGATTTCTGAAAAGTTCACAACCATAATTACTAAGATACATACAGGAAAGTCTGGCTCCATTATTCATTCCTCTACCTTGAATGGAGTTAGAATAATATCCCTTTATTTCACCTGTTTCGATGTCACCAATTTTAATTCCTTCAAATCTAAGTATTCTGGTTGGTTTTTCTTTTATTTCTTCATAAGAATAAAAGTGTTTATTCAAATACTCATCGAAATTAATTTCTGATTTACCAAAACCAAGACGCGGAATAAAAGTATAATTTCCTGTATCAATTAATCCAAGTTCACTTTTATTATTATAAGAAACATTAATATAACAAAGATTTTGATTATTTATTATTAGAGGCAGCTGTGAACCTTCCGTCATTAAAATTGTATCAAGCAAGAGATAATTATTTATGAAGTCAAAAGTAACAGTTTTGTATTTACGGAAAAAAGATTGTCCTAATAGTATGTCAAATTCCTGGTTCGTAAAATAATTTAAGTTTGTCTTTCCTAAATCAAATGCATCTTCATTAATAATAAATATCCCGTCAAGAAATGCCTGCTTCGTTAATTCATATATTTCCAAATCAGTTTTATTTTCTATCTTTTGAGGAAACTTTTTTTTATAGAAATCCATTGTTTCTTCTGTAACAAGACTATGAATATCTTTTTGTAAATTCAGTTTTTTTAAGCCTGATTCATAAAATGTATTATTTGATGCACCTGTATCCAGAACAGTTATCATCTCTATTCCATTAACGTTAAATTTACAAACCGGACTCCCTGCTAACCCCTGATAGTTTAAAGTAAAAGGAATCTTATTGTCGGTTCTTTCCCTATTCATTTCTTCTTCTGCAAGTTCTGGATAGTATTTTGTATTTGCAAATGTTTCTCGAAAGAAGTTTTCTTCTGAACATGAAAATAAACAAAATAAAAATATAGATGGTAATATGAGAAAAACATGAGAATGTAAAACTGTTTTTTTACGTATAATAGATTTCATTTTTAATCTTTTACATCTTTTTGAAATATTAAATATAAACCAGAACAAATATAATAAAACCAAAATAAAAAACAACAAGCTGATATAATTAAAAAAGACTTTTCAAAAAATGTATCATGCTTAAAAAGTCGATACATAGTCTCGTAAAGGCTTATTAAAATAAAAATAATAACCTCAATCTTTCCTTTATAAGTTTTTCTTGAATTCTTACAAATTCCATTTTGTTTCAACCATTCAAGTATTATAATCTTTTCTTTCACAGAAAAAATTATATTTTTTCCGCTTTTTAGAAAAAGAATGATATTATCAGAAGAATTACACCATCGGCTAATTTTAGGAAATATTTCGTTTATATTATAACTTAATATGGCTTCACTTTTTATTGGAATATCTTCAAGGGGATTAGGTTTTAGAGAGTTTTTCTTAAAGTATAAATATGAATTTTCTAAAAATATAGTATTCTTAGAATTAAAAAAACCAATTATCGCGCCTATAATACTTGCAGGAATTAAACTTATAATAAAAGTTTCAGAATATATTTTCCCAAGCACAGTTATAATTAAAAGATAAATAGTCAGATAGTAATTTATCTTTCCAGTGACTCCTCTAAAACTGATTCTTTTTCGTAATTTCATATACGTATTTCCTTTTCTTTATAAACCTTGAAAATTATTTGTGACAATAATACATAATAGTAAAACTAGGATAATTATTTGAAATAATTATCCTAGTTTTCTTTAAAAATTAAAAAAGAATTACTTCATTAGTGAGCATGTGCTGAATGAGGTTCTGGAACTCCAGTAAGTACAGCTGTTGCAAAAGCCCCAATTGCACCACTAACACCTCCAGTCGCAGCCCCTATTACAGTACTTATCACTACAGTTTTTGCATACGCATTTCCCTTGTCTATACATTCCTGACAAGGCATTGGAGCAGCATAAGGATTACATCCTCCACCACAACCACCATTAACACTCATAATTTCCTCTTCGGAAATTTCTTCAAACAAACCATTAATCATAATGATTCTCCTTGTGCAATCTAAACTTATGTTGATTGCATTTAGTAATATCAGTACAATAGTGTAAGTACTTGCTTGGAATACTTTCCATTGTACTAGTCAGTCTGCATTACAGGTGCAGACTGACTTTTATCCTTCAACGAAGGATTTTTAACTATTTAATATCTTTGCAAAAACCTTCAAATCTACTTTTTGCTCCATAAGTTTAATTATCAAGTTAATTGATTCAGAGACTAAAAATTTTCTCAACTCACATTCAATGTCATCTGTCTGATATTCGGACTGCTTACTAACTATTGCATTATAATGACATGTGCCTCCACATAGATAACGAGCCCAACAATTGTTGCATTTATCACGTTCGTTTACAGTAATTGGAAAAAGGAATTGTTTACCATTCTTTTTCTCACTAATATTACCCAAACAATATTTCTTATTTCCTATCAAATAAAGACAAGGATACATATCGCCATCTGTATTACAAACAGCTTCCTGCCCCCATGTACATCGTCCTGGCTGCTTAATTCTATTGATGAGGTAATAAATACTCTGCATTACGAAATCCTCTTTTAATAGAATTACAGATTCATAATCACCCTGTAGGATTTCCTTCTCTAACTGTTCATATAGCTTATGATAGCTGATTTTCATGCAATCAAGACTATCTGTTGTCAAAGATACTTCACAGCCATTTCTAACAGGACACATTTGAATACCAGTAACTTTGAGAGTTTTTAAGTAATTAAAAAGTTTATCTGGATACGGATAATGATTCGTTACTACACATGATATTTTTATATTTACTTTTGCTTTCTGGAGTTTTTTAATATTATTTATTACATCTGAAAAAGAACCACGTTTATCATAATATTTTCGGTTAAAATTATGTATTTCTTCTGGACCATCTAAACTAATCCAAAATGGATCTATCGGAATTCTCTTTATTAAGTCGATATATTCATCAGTAATCTGAGTACCGTTCGACATAAACCAAAGACGCATCTTTTGATGATCTTTATAATCCGATATTTTTTCGTAAATAGTTTTTATCTTTTCCTTATCTAAGAAAGCTTCTGCCGTTAAATCAATTGAAAAAACTATTTCATTATTATTTGTCTTATAATATTTATCTGCATAATCAATAATCTCAAATGCCTTGGCTAATTCCATTTCACTGTGATTCTCTTTATCCCTATAACAATATGCACAATTTAAATTACATTTATTTGAAAGATTTATTGTTAGACGAGTTTCTAATAATTCGGCATATTTAATAGTACCGTTCCACTTATCCAGATAATCTATAAACTCATTAAGTTCCTTTTCACTTTGTATAGTAAGATTACTATTGTTATAACCAAAAATACCATCAAGAATACTCTGTTTAACGGGATATAAATTTTGGGAAAAACAATCATATATATAATTCTGTAAGTTTCCTTGAAAACTACATAGCCTGTTTTGCTCTAGGATTTTCTTCTTTTTATCAATAGTTTTCATAGTCATTGTATCTTATTCAACCTCGTAAAAATACAAAACAAATATCTTTTCTCTATAAAAAGAATTATAGAATATCTATAAGAAGTAAAGCTTAAAACCGCTGAAAGTAACCGAAGTTATGATGTAACTTCGGTTACTTTCAGCCAGTATACACTTCTTTATTTTAATGAAGTACTAATATTCGGCCCTTGAGTAGGAGTTCCATATCCGCTCTTTGCTGATTTAGGTTGTCCAACTTCTTGATCTCCGCCATTAATCTCATACAATTCTTCTGTACTCATTACAGAGAATCCCGACTGCTGTTCCTTTTCGTTTTCTTCTAACATTTTACACCTCGCTTTCTTCCATATTACTTATGGAAATAGTTTTTGTTTTTTGATATTATTCTGTTTAGATTTCGTTGTCTTATAGATAACTATCTATTTAGGATTCAGCACTTGCCTGCTGAATCCTTTTTCTTTTTCCAGATAAAATATTCCTCCTGAGTTATCTCATACAAATATACATCGCTTATTTCTCCATTGTATGCCATCTGCCCATTATGTCTCATTCCAACTTTATGGCCGAAATAATTTTTTATAAACTTCTCATAAATCCTATGCGCATGGTAATTCTTTTCAGCAACAATCCAGTTAAATGCTTTACATCCACGTGAAACAAATAAATACTCAAAGTACTGAAATAATGCTTTTCCAACCGCATTTGTTTTTCTCTTATTAAAAACAATAAATCGAAAACTTGTAATTATGTTCAAAGGTTTACTCCAAAAAGCTTCAAAATAGGCAAGTATTTCTTTATCCTCTATAACTACAAAGTTTTCATGCATCCAGGTATTGGGAGCCCGTTCAAGCTGACTATCAGGAGAAAATGCTCCATCCGTAAAAAACCATTTATTAACAGGCTCTGTTCCAGCCTTCATTATAAGTCGTGTAAGTTCATTTTGTACTAAATATGCGGGTTCAATCGAATATGACATTTTTTCCTCTTTTTTATTTTCTAACAAAATTTATTCTAACTTTTCTATAGCAGGTCAATTAACGACCTGCTTTTCTTAAATTATTTTCCAGGAGAACCAGATGAATATGATACCCCAATTGTTACAGTTGGTGTTACTTGAGAATTATTATTTACATTAACTCCAGCTCCTACAAAAACAGTAAGACTTGTTGAATCGGTAACTTTACCATCAACTGTAGTTGTAGATGTTGTTGTATGTTCAAGCTTTCCCTCAATACTAACACTTGCATCTCCATTTGTATTTACTGATCCAGTTCCAGAAATTGTCGCTGAATCACAACTAGATTCAGTAGTTGTTGTAGTAGTAGTTATCGTTTTTTCTTCACCACCATTTATTTGATATAAATCATTTATATCAATTATAGAAAATGCATTTCTACAATTTGTAGTTTTATTCATTATTACCTCCAATCTCATTATTCCTTAATTCGGAAAACTTTATTCTTATAGTCTAATTGAATTACTTTATTCTCGAAGAATGGAAAACCTAATACAGAATACTCCGTTAGTCTTCCTCTCGCCTCATCAGATATTTGAAGCTGCGAATCAGAAGCCAGCTTTGCTTTTATTTTCTTGTATCTTTCTTTTCCAATTGTAACTTCTCGAAACAGATAATCTTTTGGTTCTGTAAGAATTATTTTGCGTTTTTTTAATTCTTCAATTTTATCAAAAGTTATATGTTTATAATCACATGCTTTTTCAAAAAAAGATGAACGCAATATAAAAAATTGAGAACCTGTATCGATAAGACCTATTTCCTTTATTCCATTACAGGCAAACTCTATAAAGCAAAGTCCCTGCTCGTCAATAAACATTGGCACTTCTTCTCCATTGATAGTTTCACCATCAAAAACAATTACCTTATTTTTGTAATCTATGATGATATTTGAAAATTTTGTAAAACAGTCTTCTCCAACTAATCCATCAAATAAATTGAAATTATAATTTGTATAATAAAAAGGAATATTTTTATAAGCTCCATCATAAGAAGGTATTGTCCAATATCCGATTTGCTGATTACAAATATTGATGTTTCCATCCTCTTTTATGAGTTCCTTTTGTTGCATCACAAATTCATAACTATTATAAAAAAGGTCATGAACTCCTTTTTCGCTTACACAAGTATAATTGGCTCCAGTATCAAGTAAAAGAAATGAATTATTTATTTTTATTATTGGGTAACAGGCTGATTGTGTATAATTCAAGGTAAAAGGTAGAATTGCAAAACAATTATCATATGGGGCTTCTCTTGGTGTAAAATCTTTTTCATATTCATTACTAATCACTTGTTTTTTTATAGAACTGCATGATGTAATAAAAGAAACAATAATAAATGTAACTACAATATTTCGCATTTTTTCTCCTTAGCTGAATTATACACAATCGTTTTATATTCTAGTGCTTGCCACCACTGCTTCCACCAGAAGGTCCCGATGATGGAGCTGAATATGGAACATCAGGAACCTCTACTGTTGTTGTTACAGTAGTTGTAGTAGTTGTAGTAGTTGAACCTGAAGTCCAGGTTACACTTCCCGAAGCAGTTACAGTTCCTGTAGTAACAGGATCACCATTCTGATCTTTATTATTCTGATTATCCACAGAACCACTAATTGAACCTGTTGTAGAAACTGTTCCTGTAGTGGTACTTGTTGTTGTTGTTGTCTCAGTTACCTGAGTTCCTCCACCATTAACCAAAAATAATTCTTCCGTGTCCATAACGGAGAATCCACTTGTCTGCACGTTGCATTTTTCTGCTAACATACTGCACCTCGTTTCGTTCTATTTTTTTAGAACGTCATTGTTTTTTTTGGCCTCCACCTATAAGGATTTCGTTGTCTTATAGATAGCCACCTTTATTTGATTCAACTCTTGCCAGTCAAATCAATATATCCTTCAACGAAGGATTATTTACCGCTTCCACTGCCGCTGCCAACACCAATCGGGCCAACAGGACCTGTAGGACCACTTGGAATTGTTGGTCCAACAGCACCAGTAAGTGTTCCCGAATTTGCACCAGAAATATTGATGCAGGAACCTTCAGTTGCTTTTGCGCCTCCATTGATGCTCTCAATTTCTTCGAGACTTAAATCTTTCAATCCGAAAGATTCTGACACACTAAAGCTTTCTATAGCTTTCATTTTGAACTCCTCTTCTGCTAAATGCAGAATTTTTTTACAGCAATGCTGTTTTATCTGAGATATATTCCAAATGGTACATACCTCATAACTTTACAACGTAAAGTTTATTGGCCATTTGTTTTAAGTTCATAATATTCCTCTAAGAACTCCTGTGGATTATTTGTTATTAAATGACATAACGGATTAACCTGATATTTTGCCTGCTCATTGGTAAACCTTGATCGCGCGCAGCCTCCCATACATGAAAATAAAAACAAGCAGTCCTTACATCTTTCTGTTTCAAAACCAGAACTCTTTAGAACGAAAAGCGGATTTATATTATGAGTGTCTTTTATGCCAGTAAGGATATTTCCCAGCTTTCTGTCTTCCATACAAATATCATCCCAACATTTATACATATCACCATCTACTCCAATCACATAGGTGTTTACTTTTTGTGCCGGGCAGCTCATTATCAAATTCTGTTTTGGAAAAAGATTGAAAGTATATATTCCATATTTTTTTGAAAGCTCGAGTATAAAATCAGCTGACTTTTCAAAAGTTAGACAGTTATTTGCATGACAATCTGATTCAAGATAATTCTTAACAAATGCAGGATAGCTCTTAAACATTCCCTGATAACGCTCTTCCAGCATTTTATGAAGTCCTGGATACAAGCTGATATTATCCTGATCAATATTAATTCTGATAACAATATTGATATGCTTATTATTTTCCTTACAGTATTTATATGCTTTATCAAGATTGCTGATAATTGTGTTATAAGAATTACCTCCATTTTTCATAGGACGTCTTTTATTCTGTACTTCCTCATTTCCATCCAAGGTAATCTGAATAGTTTTAAAATCATTTTCTATAAAATACTTAATTTTCTCTTCATCCATTAAAGAACCGTTTGTTACAATTCTCTGTGTATAAGCTGGTATTTTCAGTTCCTTTATCTTTTCATTAAACTCCAGAATTTTAGACCAGGCACAAAGCGGCTCTCCACCATACCAGTATAGATTTAATGTTTTTACCTGCTTACTTTTTATATAGCTGATTATGGCATCCATTACTTCTTCTGACATAACAGAATTCTTTACTCTGTTTCCTTCGTAACAATATGAACAGCAAAAATTACAGGCCATTGTTGGAGTTATCGTTAATGTCAAACAGGAACTATCGAATCTGGATAAATATGAGATATATTTCATCCTATTGAAGAAATTATCTTCACTTTCATTCAATAAAACACCGCTTTTTATGAATTCATTAATAATTTCTTCTGGTAATTCCGGAATCTCACCGGTTTCTATCATTTTCTGAATCGATAGAGCCAGTTCTTCTTCTATTTGATAAAAACTGTTGGAATTTCCGCAGAAAAGCAGATATCCAGCCTTCTCAGATTTAAAAAATAGAATACGTTTTGATAAAAACATTTTTCCCTCATATTTTTTATATGACTTATTTATACCTCCATCATCAGTCCAAAAACGTCAGTTGTAAAGGGTTTGCCAGTAAAAGTAACCGGAGTTACTCAGTAACTTCGGTTATTTTTTTTATTGTACAAATTAAAAAAAACAATATAGAATAATCGAATGAAGAAAGTATCTTTTTTTAAGAATCTCCAGCCTATACAATATCTGACTTTGGGCGGATTTATTTTTTTAGTTATTGCTGCTATCTGCAGTATCATATTTCAAGAAGAATGGGCTAATATTACAATCATCCCATACCACAATATAGTCATCCCTGTTACACATATACTTTCTGCAATTATTTGTTTTTGTGTTTTTCTTTTTCCTAAAAAAGAAATTCTTTTATATTGTATTTTATTACTGGAAACAATTTTAGCTTCATTAACAGGGCTTGAAACAATAGGCGTATTTTTATTTACAATATTCATAATTCTTTTTTATTTTAGTGACTTCCCTTCCGAGAAGCGAAAAAAAACGTTGATTCTGGTATTCTACCTTGTTTTTACTATTGTTCTATCAGGTTCAATTGTTTATGGCAAAGAGAGATTCCCTATAGCAGTTGGATGTACCTATTTTTTTGCATCAGCTATATATTGCATTATTCTAACCTACAAAAATAAATTAAAAGCGATTCTGCCATTAATCCAGCAGGAATTATATATATCTAAAGACATTACACTTCCAAAGCCTGGTGAAGTAATGCACTTAAAGGATTATGATATTTCAGATCGGCAGAAAATGATTTTATTCGAAGTCATGACCCGAAACAAAACCTACGGCGAAATTGCCATAAAGAATAATCTTTCCATATCTCTCGTTAAAAAAGATATGACAAGCATTCTTCAATACTTCGGCTGCAAAAATGCAAGCTCGCTTAAGCTTGTTTTAGGCCAGTTTGTTTTGTCGATGGAGTAATTAATTATCTAACAAACTAGAGCAAATGTTTGTGTAAACCACGAAGACTTCGCTTAAGGTTTTTATCCTTTGTGATTGCAACAAGCGTTGGTAAAAGTGAGCTGTCTGTGCACCAGTAATCAGGATAAAAACCTTTTGTATCTCCATGCCAATGTGGATTCTTCTGAAGAAAATCCGAGTTCTTATAGCTTCCAGCTGCAAGATGCAGCATAATACCTGATTCCGGAAGATAATAATCAAATACCGATCCAAAATCAATTGTACCACTACTGTTTGTTCCTATCAGATATACATTTTCAAAAATATATGAATATGCAATAAAAGCTTCGCTTGCAGAAGCTGAATTAAAATCACAGAGTATTATGAGATTTCCTTTGTAGCTTGGCTCAAAATTATATTCAGTTACCCTGTTGTTTCTGGAGTATTTTGTTGTAGAATCTTCAACTACAAACTTTTTGTATGCAGGATTATCATTCTGAAAGCTTTTATCTGCTTCAATAATCAATTCTGATTCCTTGAAGCTACTGTATCCAAAAGTATTAATTTTATTGTAAACCTTATCGAGGTTTTTATAATCACCTTCAAAATTCAATGTAGCAAGTACTGGAGTAATATTGTCTACAATTCCACCTCTATTACCACGTAAATCAACTATCACATTCTCAAAAGTATTCTTTTTTAATTCAAGAAGATAATCCTGAACTTTTCGTGAAAGAAGTGTATGAGTTGTTCTGTCATATCCGTTAAATAAACAGTCACTGAAAGAAAGGTAAAGCGTTTTTTTTGTTTTCCGCATTCCTACATGTCCACGCTCGTATTCCCGCGCAAAATTCCCCATATAAACTTGTGTCTTGTATATTTCATTATTTATTGATATTTCAGCTTTTTTGATATTATGTTCTGCCTGTATACCAAAAACATAATATTCCTGGTTATCCTTCATCACTTTAAAAAGATTTTCCGGGTTTCCAGTATATATTGAGTTTTTCTTTATTTTAGAGTCTTTAGAAATAGCCACAATATAGTCATCACCTTTCTTTGTGAAATAAACTTCTGAGGAAAGCCAAACGTGTCGCTTTAGTCTAAAGCGTTTTCCTTTAGAAACAATAACAAAATGATTATCAGGCACTTTCAGTTTTTGAAGAATTTCTTTATTTATATAATAGGCAAGCACACTTTCAGAAATTTCTTCTGATGAAAGTTTTGATTTTTCTGTTTTTTTGAGATAGGAATCTTTCACATTTTTAATTGCTGCATCAAAATCAAACCCCTGTTCGACATTATATTCATATCCGGCATACACTTCTGATAACACACGTTTTAAATATGCCAAGTCCGTGTCTAGCTTTGTGTTAGAAAAAGAAAGTGATATTAATATAAAAAGACCTATAAATCCACAAATCGTTTTTTTAAATTTCATTTTTTTAATCTCATAATTATTTTATTTTTCTTTATTTTCGTTTATAAACCTTTTTATATCATTTTCATTTTCTGAAAAGAACCAGATATCCGGATAAAAGCCTTCTGTGTCTCCGCGCCAGCCGCTTTCTTGACCCAGCACCATCATTCCAGATAAGTCACAACAACAAATACGCATCTTAAGCTTTGATTCAGGAAGAATATAGGTATATGCTCCGCCAAAATCAAGCAAACCTCCGGTTTTCATTCCCAGCTGAATTACCTGATCTTTAAAAATATATTTGAGTGCTGCTAAAGAATACTCAGCCGCAGAACAGGTATAAGTATTTGTAATTACAAATATTTTTCCCTTAAAGGCTTTATTCGAAAGATCCGGCTTTTTTTCCGGTTCCTTGAAAGTATAATACCTTTCACCCTTATGCTCATGGTAAAAGGCACTCATCATATTGCCTTCGAGAATGCGACGGTTTGCAACCGTTTTTGTCAGCATGTCAGTTTTACCAGTGTATAAATATTCATTAACCATTCTAATTCTGTCATCATGAAGAGCATCTATTCCTCCATAAATCATGGCCGTAATAATCGGTGTAAAGCTTTCCAGATAACCACCAGTATTATCTCTAAAATCAAAAACTACTTTTGAATAATTATTAATACGCTTACAGATTTCTTCGACAGTTTTTTCATATTCAGTTATGTTATCATCATGGCGCGGCCTCATAGTTTTTATAACAACTTTAAGAACGCCATCTTTTTCTTCATAACAAATATCTCCGCTATCTTCCGTCAGTAATTCATCCAACTCAACCGGAATTGTTTTCTTTTTCCCATCCAATTCAATTTTGGTTTTCTTTGTTATATATTCTGATAAAAATACGAAACGATATAAAAACTTTCCATCTGTATATTCCTGAACAAGGTTTTCTTCATCACCAGTATATTTCATATCAGGCTCTATGTTTTTATATTTACTTTGCACAACATAAAAGCCATCAGCCCTTTTTTCAAAAACAAGATCAGACTTGAAAACAATTTTCTTGTAAAAAGGATAAAGAGGCCATTCACCTCCATTGGCACTCATATGCGAGTCCTTTTGTTTAAGCTGCTGTTTCATTGCCCAGGCAAGCCCATTTGCAAAGGCATCTCTATTGATTCCATTATCATCAAGAGGAGACTTTCTGAAGCGAGTCCAGGAGCTGGTTAAATACATTGATTTGACATCTTTATAAAAAGGCTCCCAGTCAAAGCCCTCGTCCACTGCCTTGCTGAATTGAATTGACACCTCTGGTAAAAAGGTTTTGAGATATTCACAATCTTTTTCAATTGGTTTGGTGGAAGTGACTCCTCCACAGGAAATCAGCAACAGAAGAGGTATTACAAGAATTAACGATACTTTTTTTACACATTTTTTTCCTGATGTTATCCGAATAAACGAAGACCTTTTATTTTTTTAACTGAATTACGTTCAACAATATCAGCACGACAGCGGATAATAGGCGGAACCTGTTTTCCTTCAATCTGATCCAGCATCATCTGCGCAGCTATTTCAGCAATTTCTGTTGTACTCTGGCGGAAGGTTGTAAGGCCTAAATATTCCGAGGCAAGCTCATCATCAAATCCTATTACAGAAATATCTTCCGGAATGCGGATTCCATGCTTCTTTGCATATTCATAAACACCAAAGGCAAGCTGATCATTTGTAACAAAAACCGCAGTCAAATCCTTGCGGCGTTTTATAAGGCGACCAAAGGCTTCGGCACCACTATCCTTATCCCAGCCGGCGCTAATCTCATACACTGAATCATCATAAAGCTGATATTTTTCAAGCGCAGTCTTGAAGCCTGTAAAACGCTCCATAGGGGCAGTAGAAATTCCATCTACTGGAGCAGAAATATAACCAATTTTTTTATGACCATGTTTTACAAGATATTCAGCAGCTTCATAACCACCCTGTTCATTTGCAGTAATTACTGTACAAATATCATTAAAAACAGAATTTGTAGAAACGCGGGGTAAATTGGTCTTTACAAAATCTTCAAAGTCTGCCGGGGTATTAGTTGCCGGATTTATAATTATAACGCCGTCAATCAGACGGAAATTTGCATGCGAGAAATATGTCATATCAAAATGACGTGAAAGGAAGATAATATCATAGCCAGCAGCTTCAATTTTTTCACGGAACCTTGTAAGCACCGGAGAAAAAAGTGGATGCGAGAAGCCCATGTTCATTCCGGTATCATCATAAATAACGCCGATAAGATAAGACCTTTTTGTGGTAAGTGTACGGGCAGTAATGTTAGGCTCATAGCCCAGCTCCTTAGCCTTGGCCATTATTTTCTGCCTGGTCTCTTCACTCAAAGAGCCCTGCCCGTTCAAGGCCTTCGAAACCGTAGGTGCAGAATATCCCGTTGCTTCAGCAATGTCGTAAATAGTTACCATATAAAACTCCAAATCCCAGTTAAAAAAAAAGCCGACCCAGGCAGGAATACGGCGTTCCAAAGGTCGGCAATCTCATATCACGGGATAACATACAGGAGGAACCCGCAAGATGAAAAAATAGTTTTTAGGCAACCGGTTGCCTAAAAATTAGTATACACCCAAGAACATGCACAGAGTATAGGGAAATTCTCTTAGGGTTGATTATACACAGCATTTCTGATACCTTATCACAAGATTTTACGTTTGAGATGAACAAACCGTCAGAGTCCATAGAGTCCTGCATTACCGGCGACGCCACGGCGCACCGCGTATCACATCTACAAGTAATTTACTAACAAATCAATTTTTCTCAAAAGGATAAAACCGCTATGAATAAGTACGCTAAGCGTTATCTCATTGACGCTATGTCTGGTATGTCTCAGGGACTTTTCTGCTCCCTGCTGATCGGAACAATCGTTAAGACACT
>JAEEGK010015141.1_pt1 | contig 17149 bp, 15 predicted proteins | sample 8958771 | NCBI WGS metagenome assembly JAEEGK01 (sample SAMN16246547, study PRJNA631951) | gut metagenome | biome: gut microbiome; feature: rumen; material: SC-attached | host: Bos | place: Iran: Karaj | collected 2018-10
CCGAGGCTGCTGCCGCCATCCCCGCGCCCACCAGGGAAGCCCCGGTGATGACCTTTGAGAATACCCTTCCCAAGGCCACCGGCACCGCGGGCGAGCTGAAGCTCTACAACACCGAGCCCAAGGACGCCGCCATGATCATGGCGATCGTTGCCGATTCTCTGGGCAAGCCCCTTAATGAACTGCGCTTTATTTCCATTCGGGAGGTTACTGACGATGAAGTATAAAGTCACGCTGAACAACCGCGTTTATGAGGTAGAGGTGGAGCAGGGCGAGGCCATGCTGGTGGACGAGTACGAGCTGGCGGCCCCCGCCGTGGCCGCTCCCGCCGCCCCCGCTGCCGCTCCCGCTGCGGCTGCCGCCGGCGAAAAGGTGACCTCCCCCATGCCCGGGACCATACTCAACGTCCTGGTAAAGCAGGGCGACACTGTCAAGGAAGGACAGAACCTGCTGGTCCTTGAGGCAATGAAGATGGAAAACGAGGTCCTTGCCCCCGTTTCCGGCACCGTGGCGCAGCTCTGCGTCGCCAAGGGCGCTTCCGTCAATACGGGCGACCTCCTGTTAGTCATAGGCTGATTTGGACGGGAAATATTACGTCGGCGTCGACGTGGGCGGCACCCACGTCCGCATAGGCATGACGGACGGCGGGGGCCGTCTCTCCGCGGTGAAAAAAGTGCCGCGCCGCGAGGCTCTTCCCGACGAAGACCCCGCCGCGCTTGCCGGTTTCATCGCCGCGTACCTTGCCGCCGAAGGCGCAAAGGCCGCCGCGGCGGGCGTCGGCATACCCGGGACCCTCGACCGTTCCCGCGAAAAAACGCTGAAGGTGCCCAATCTTCCCTGTCTTGACGGTCTCCCCTACGCGGGCATGCTTTCGGAAAGGCTCGGCATACCCGTTTATACCGAGAACGATACCGTCATGCTGCTGACGGGCGACCTTGCCCGCCCCGGCACAGACTGCCGCGGCATCACCGTGGGCATATACGTCGGCACGGGGCTCGGCAGCGCGGTCTTCCTTGACGGACGGCCGCTCAGAGGGAAGAACGGACTGAACGAGCTGGGCCACATGCCCCTGCCGGGCCGCAGGGAAAAATGCGGCTGCGGCAACGTCGGCTGCGCGGAAAACTACGTTTCCGGCCGCCGCCTGGAGGCGCTCAGACGGGAAAAATATCCGGACGTCCATATTTCCGACCTGTTCACCGCCCTTCGCGGCAGCGAGGAGCTGGAGGAATACGTGGATACGCTGGGCTGCGTGATCGCGGCAGTTTATAACCTGCTGGACCCGGACCGGGTGATCCTGTCCGGCGGTGTGCCCGCGATGAAGGACTTCCCTCTCGCGGAGCTGCGCGAGTCCGTCAGGGCACATACCATGAAGCCGCAGCCTTCCGAAAGCGCGGAGCTGCTCTTTTTCGGCGAGGGCGGGGACTCCGGCGTTCTCGGCGCCGCCCTTTTCGCGAAAAACGCTCTCGGCGGGCGGTAAACGAACAACAAACAATAAACAAAAACGTCGGCAGGACGGGCTTCCCGTCCTGCCGATAGTCTTTTTTATTTGCCGTTGATCATTTTACATAATTTTCTGCCTGTTTTCTGAACATTTCCGCGTATTTGCCGTTCATTGCCATGAGCTGAGCGTGGGTCCCCTGCTCGGCAACGGCGCCGTCGGAGATAAGGTATATCCTGTCGGCGTCGCGTATGGTGCTGAGGCGGTGGGCTATCATAACGGTGGTGGTATTGCTCACGTCGAACATGAGCTTGGTCATTTTGTACTCCGCGAGCGGATCGAGCGCGCTTGACGGCTCGTCGAGTATCATAAGGCCGAAATCGTCCATAAGCAGCCGCGCGAGCGCCAGCTTCTGCGTCTCGCCGCCGGAGAGCATTATCCCGTCCTCCATAAACTCCCTCGACACCGTTTTGTCCAGATCGTCGAGCCGGTCCAGCCCCACGGTCTTCAGCGCCTTCAGCCGCGCCTCGTCGCTCGCCCCGGGATTATAATACTGCAGGTTTTCTCTCAGCGTCAGCGCGTACAGGTTGGAGTCCTGAAACGCTATGCCGACCCTCTTTCGCAGCTCGTGCACGTCCCAGCCGCTTATGGGCTTCCCGTCGTAGAGTATCTCTCCCCCGTCGACGTCGTAAAGACGCAGCAGCAGCTTCGCCAGGGTGGATTTTCCCGCGCCGTTCTCCCCCACTATGCCTATCTTCTCTCCCGGCGCAATCTTTATGTTGATATCCTTAAGGCAGAAATCCGCCTCGGGATAGGCGAAGCTGACGCCTCTGAGCTCCAGCGACATGGGCGTTTTCGGCGGCGTTTCGCCGGAGGAGGGCTCTATCACGCTGGGCAGGTCGAAAAACTCTCTTGCCTGCTCCGCCTGGGTCGCCGTCCGGGAAATATCCGTAATAAGGGTGAAAAAGGACCTCAGCTGGCTCGACAGCGTGTTTCCCGCGGCTATGAGGGCGGCGTAGTCGCCTATGCTGCCTATCTTTCCCCTGCTTATGCCCCATATCACGTAGGCGATCACGCCCAGCGTGGTGGCATGGTTCAGAACGCTGCCGATAATGCCCAGCAGCACTCTCGGCTTCATATAGCGCACCAGTATGCTCTTTATCCAGCCTATGTACTTATCCAGCCAGCCCAGCACATAGCCGCCCATGCTGCTGACCTTCATGTCGGCGGCGTACTGTCTTTCCGAGAGCATGCGCGAGCCGTAGCTTATCCCGCGCTGCTTTTCGATGACCTCCTTGCTCATCTCCAGGGATATTTTGACCGATCTGATATTGACGAACATCTGAAGGAAGGTGCCGGCAGCCACGATAAGCACTACCCACGGACCGAGCATCGCTATAACGGTTAGCATGGCCGCGCAGGTCAGAAGCGAGCTGAGCAGGTTTACCACGGACATGAAGATGCTCTGCGAGCCGGAATTGAACTGCTGCTGCGTGAGCTGAAATTTCGCGAAATACTCCGGCTTGTCGAGAAAGCGGTAATCCGTCCTTATGGCCTGCTGTATTATCAGCTTGTCGAAGCCCAGCATAAACTCGTTCTGCTTGATGCTCGTTCCGAGGCTGAGCAGGTTTTCCGCCGCGTTCACGGCAAGCTGAATGAGTATCAGCAGCGCGACGTTCATAATGATCCTGCCGACCGGCAGTCCGTTCATGATCCCGTCTATGGCTATTTTCGGCGTGGCGACGCCGACAAGGGAATTCACGACGGTAGGGACCGCCTGCCCGGCGAGCATAAGAATAAACAGCATCTTACCGTATTTCAGCGCGGGTCTGAGCAGAAACAGGATGTTGTCGGCGGTTCGTCTGAGCTTTTTCATTCCTTCTTCCCTTCCCGGCCGTGCGCATAGGTCCCGCGGCGCCGCGGCCGATGTTGTTTTTCTGAATTATAACAACGGAAATCCAACCTGTCAATCAACGCCCGGTTGAGGAGAGTAAACATAAGAGCGGGGACGGATCCACTCGGCACACATACCGGCCGAGGGGACCCGTCCCCGCCGCAGCGTTCTTTTTATATCCCGTAAACGGGCGGCAGCTCGCGCTTATGCCCGCTTATGCGGTGGTAGCGTTCTATTATCTCCCTCTCGCGCGGCGTGACCTCCCCGCCGTCTATATAGCGGTCTATCGCGGCATAGCTCACGCCCATTTCGGCCTCGTCCGTCTGCCCCTCATAGAGCCCCGCGGAGGGCGCTTTTTTTATAATGCTCTCGGGCGCGCCGAGCCAGCGCAGATATTCGTATATCTCCCCCACGGACAGATCGCCTATGGGGTTGAAATCGCAGGCTCCGTCGCCCCATTTGGTAAAATATCCCATATATCTTTCGCTGCGGTTCCCCGTCCCGGCGACAAGGCGGTTTTCCGCGGCGCCTATGGCGTACAGAGTCGTCATCCTCAGCCTCGGAGCGATATTCACCCTGGCCCTGTCGTTAAGCTCCGCGGCGGCTCCCACCGCGCGCGAAAGCTCTTCCCAGGCGGCGGTCAGGTCCACGGTGCGGGTCTCTATGCCGAACTTTTCCGCCACCTCGAGCCCGTCTCTCATGTCCTCGCCGAAGTTCCTTTTGGACCGGCAGGGCATTATCACGCCGAGGGTATTCGCGCAGGCCAGCTTGCAGAGTATGCCCGTAAGGGCGGAGTCCTTCCCGCCGCTGTTGCCGTAAACTATGCCCTCCGCGCCGCTCTCTCTGAGCCTGTCCCGGATAAAGGCCGTTCTCATTTCCGTTTCTTTTTTGTAATCCCGCAAGAAAAACACCTCCGAACAAAATCGGCCGATACCGAATTATTGAACAAAATGTTATCATAAACGATAATTCAAATCAACTTTCGGCATAAAACTATTATCTTTTTCACGGTTTTCTTCGTTCCGACAGGTTATTCAGGTAAAAATCAAATATCTCTTGCATTATTATAATCATTGTGCTATATTATTTGCGGTAATTATGGAGGGATGAAATCATGATATATCTTAGCAAGGAAGAAAAAGCCGAAATGTGCGCTCAGCTCACGCAGCATCTTCCGAAATTAAGAAAGCTTCTCAATCTTACGCAGGAGGATCTTGCCCGGGTAAGCGGTCTTTCCCGCGTGACGATATCCCAGATAGAAGGCGGCAAGGTAAAAATGAACTGGCTTCATCTCAATGCCATTCTTTTTATCTGCAACGCGAATATGAAGACCAAGGAATATCTGTATACCAACAACGTCCTCGGCAAACGCTTCGCCCGCTTTGCGGAGCTTAAGGAGGAGGACGAGGAGCCGGAGATCAACATAAATATCGACGTCAATCTGCTCACGAAATACAAGCCGCTCATCAAGTACCTCCGCTGAACCGCCCTGCGGCGGCAGACACGGCCGAAAATACATGACCGAAGCCCGGTCCCGGGAACGGACCGGGCTCAAATTGTCGGCAAATTCCTTCGGACCTTATCGACGAAAGGGACGCTCTTCACTGAGCGCGCTCGCCGGCGTCCGCCCCTTTTGCGGCGTTTTTTCATAATTTTTTACCGCTCTCCGAAGGGAGGCGGTTTTTTTCGTTTTTCGGACAAATAAAGAGGAAAAAAAGTTGAAAAAAAGGCGGTTTTTTGATATAATTTTTTGGGATGAAGCGCCATGATGAAAGGAGGCCGATACCGCGTTGAACTCAAACGAAGAAGTATGGGACAAGGTGCTGGAAATGCTTGAAAGCGAGCTGACTCCCACTGCCATCAAGACCTGGTTCGGCAGCTGCAGAGTGATATCGCTCAGGGATAACCTTCTTGTCCTGCACACCCCGTCGGAATTCAGCAGAGACGTCATCACTTCCCGTTACTCCTCCGGCATCGGGAATGCGCTGAAGGAGATATTCGGCAACGAGTTCGATCTGCGGGTCATCTGCGACAGCGAGCTGGATAAGTACGAGGCCGAAAAAAAAGCCGGCTCGGCGAATACCTTCGACGGCGATCAGTTCACCTTCGATAAATTCATCGTAGGCAACTCCAACCGCTTTGCCTACGCCGCGGCGGTCGCGGTCGCGAAGAACCCCGCCAAAACGTATAATCCGCTGTTCATATACGGGGAATCCGGTCTCGGAAAAACACACCTTCTCTATTCCATCGGCCACGAGATCAAAAATACTTTTCCGAAATTCCGCATAGTATATATAAAGGGCGACGATTTCACCAACGAGCTGATAAACGCGATACAGACCGGAAAAAACAACGAATTCCGCGAGAAATACCGCCGAGCCGACCTTCTGCTGGTGGACGACATACAGTTCATTTCCGGCAAGGTCCAGACCCAGGAGGAATTTTTCCATACCTTCAATTCCCTGTACGAGGCCGGAAAACAGATCGTTCTCACCTCCGACCGTCCGCCGAAGGATATGCCGCGGCTCGAGGAACGGCTGCAGTCCCGCTTCGAATGGGGTCTGCTCGCGGACATCCAGCCTCCGGACTATGAAACGAGAGTGGCGATCGCGAAAAACAAGGCCTCGAGGATGGGGCTGATGCTCTCCGACGAGGCGTGCAGCTGCATTGCCGATAATATCAAGGAAAATGTACGGCAGATAGAGGGCATAATAAAAAAGCTGCAGGCATACCGGGAGCTTGAGCCGGACGGCGGCAGCGAGCTGAGCCTCGTCGAAAAGATAATCAAGGATGTGATAAGGAGCGAGAGAAACTATACTCCGGATTACATCGTGGAAAAAATAGCGTTTTATTTCGAGCTGTCCCCCGAGGAGCTGTCGGGAAAAAGCAAGGTGAAAAACACCGCGCAGGCAAGACAGATAGCGATGTATCTCATGAGAAAGCTCACGAACATGACTCTCGAGGAGATCGGCACGGTGCTGAAAAAGGACCATTCCACCGTCCTTCACTCGATAAAAAAAGTCGAGGAAGGGATAGCCGAATCGCCGAGCTTTGCCGACTCCATAAGAGAGATCACCGCCAACATCACCAACAAATGATTTCCACCTATCTTTCCACATTCTGTTCTTTTTCCCGTTGATCGTTTTTTTCTCTCCCGAGGCTCCGGAACTATCCGATTTTTTTCAACATTTTCATCAACATCCGCGATTTTGATTTTTTCACGTTTTTTCCGTTTTTCCACTCTTTTTCGTTTCTACTGCTGCTTTTACTAAATAAATATATATATCATTTCATTTCCCTGTCCCGGACTGAAAGGAATAAAAATCATGAACTTCAACTGTGAAAAAACCGTATTGCTCAACGGCATCGTCACGGCGTCGAGGACCGTCGCCGCAAAGAGCACCATCCCCGCTCTCGAGGGCCTGCTCATCGAGACCGAGGAGGACTGCCTCATCCTGACCGGCTACAATCTCAAGACCGGCATAAGAACGAAAGTCCCCGCCGACGTAAGGGAAGGCGGCAAAATAATAATCAACGCCCGTCTTCTTGCCGAGATCGTGCGCAAAATGGCGGAGGGCTCCATCAACTTTTCCGTCGACGGCAGCTTTCTCGTAAAGATCAGCTGCTCGGCAAGCTATTTCGAGATAATGGGCAGCTCCGCCGATAATTTCCCCGAGCTTCCCGCGGTCGACGCGATGAACAGCATCGGCGTACCCGAAGGAAAGCTCAAGGAAATGATAAGCCAGACCCTGTTCGCCGTAAGCACCAACGAAACGCGCCCGGTCCACACCGGCAGCCTTTTCGAGGTGGAAAACGGCGAGCTCACCGTCGTATCGGTGGACGGCTTCCGCCTCGCTCTGAGACGGGAGAAGATAAGCGACGAGTCCGTATCGGAAAATTCCTTCGTCGTGCCCGGCTCGGCGCTGTCGGAAGTCGAAAAGATCGCATCGGACAGCGAAGAAACGGTTACAATAAGTCTTGGAAGCAGACATATAATGTTTTCCATCGGCGATACCGAGGTCATTTCCCGCAGGCTGGAGGGAGAATTCCTCGATTACAGGAAATCCATCCCTTCTCAGGGCAAATACACCGTATTCGCGGACAGGAAGCTGCTTATCGACGTATTCGAAAGAGTTTCCCTCGTAATAAACGAAAAGTACAAAAGCCCGGTCAGATGCTGCTTCGGCAATAAGATCCTTAAGGTATCCAGCGCGACGGCTCTGGGCAAAGCAAACGACGAATGCGGCGTGGACGGCGACGGAGAGGGACTTGAAATAGGCTTCAACAACCGTTATATGCTCGACGCCCTCAGAGCCGTGCCCTCCGATGAGATAAAAATACAGATAAGCTCGGGCGTTTCTCCCTGCGTCATTCTTCCCGCCGACGACAGCGACAGCTTCGTATATCTCGTGCTGCCGGTGAGGATAAAAGCCGAGGACGCGTGAGCCGATGAAGACCGAGAAGCACGATATAGCGATACATACCGGGTATATAAAGCTCGAGGCCCTTTTGAAATACGCCGGCGTGACGGATACGGGCGGCGACGCAAAGCAGCTGATACTCGACGGAGAGGCGAGCGTGAACGGGCAGGTATGCCTGCAGCGCGGGAAAAAGCTGTATCCGGGAGACAGGGTCGGTCTGCGCGGGCTGGAGCTTACCGTGACAAGCGAAGAATGATAATAAAAAACATAGAGCTGAGCGGCTTCAGAAATTATACCGCAGGCGCCTGCTCCTTCGACCCCGGCGTGAACGTGATAACGGGAAGCAACGCTCAGGGCAAGACAAATCTGCTCGAGGCCGTGTATTTCCTTACCGGGGCAAAGTCCTTCAAGACCCGCAGCGCATCCGACGTGATAAACGCCGGATGCGAGTCGGGCTCGGTAAGGGCAGGCATAATCTCCGGCGGGCGGGAGCAGTTCATAGACATTTATCTCAGCCGCAGCGAAAGAAAAAAGATCTTCGTAAACGGCGTGAAAATGAAAAACGCCTGGTCCCTCTCGGGGAGATTTTGCTGCGTGCTGTTCTGCCCGGACGATCTTGAGCTCGTCAAGGGCGGGGCGGCCGAAAGACGGCGCTTCATGGATCTGGCCATAAGCCAGCTCAGGCCGAAATACGCCGAGATACTCGCCGCCTTCAACAAGCATCTGGAGGAAAAGTCGAAGATACTCCGGGACTACCGGGACAGGCCGGACATGCTCGACGTGCTGGATGAATTCAGCCTGAATATGGCGAAATGCGGAGCGGACATCATCCGCTACCGCGCCGCCTGGTGCGCGAGGGCGGCCGAGGCGGCATTCACCGTGCACAGAGACATTTCCGGCAATAACGAACAGCTGCGCATGCTGTACCGCACGGTGAGCACTATCGCGGATCCTCTGAAGCTGAGCCGGGCGGAAATACTCGACAGGCTCCTGGAGCACCAGGAGAGCCACCGGCGCGCCGAGCTGGAGTCGGGACAGTGCCTTTCCGGAGTACACAGGGACGATCTGATCATCACGGTGAACGGACTGCCCGCCGCAAAATTTGCCTCCCAGGGTCAGATCAGGACCGCGGCGCTGGCAATGAAGCTGGCCGAGCGGGAGATCAGCTTCGAGGAGCTCGGAGAATACCCGGTGCTGCTTCTGGACGACGTGCTCAGCGAGCTTGACGAGGTCCGGCAGGAATACGTGCTCAACTGCATTTCCGGCGGCCAGGTGCTCATCAGCTGCTGCTCCGGCGACGAGATACTCCGGCGCACGGGAGGGCGCGTCATTCGCGTAAGGGAAGGAAAATTCGTCTGATGTATCTTCATCTCGGACAGAACGTAGTGGTACCCAAGAGCGGGATAATAGGAATATTCGACCTGGACAACTGTACTTCGTCGAGAATAAGCAGGGAATTTCTTGCCTCGGCGGAGAAAAGGGGAGAGGTCGTCGATATAAGCGGCGAGCTGCCGCGGGTCTTCGCGGTCTATGACGACGGGGAGGAAGAAAGGATATATCTTTCGCAGATATCCTCCTCCACTCTCATGAAGCGCTGGGACGCCGGCAGTACGGACGCGTTCGGGCCGGACTGAGCCCGGCCGGCAGCCGCGGGGCTGCGAAAAGGACAAAAGGAAAACGGAGAAAACGGTTATGGACAAAGAACTCACCGCCGCCGCGGAACTGAACGCGGCCGAATACGACGCATCGAAAATACAGGTGCTCGAGGGCCTCGAGGCCGTAAGACTGCGCCCGGGCATGTACATCGGTTCGACCTCGGCAAGCGGTCTGCATCATCTGGTATATGAAATAGTCGACAACGCCATCGACGAGGCGCTCGCCGGATACTGCACGGAGATAAACGTGACCATAGGCGAGGGCGACGTGATCACCGTTACGGACAACGGCCGCGGCATACCCGTGGATATCCAGGAGCAGACGGGACTGCCCGCGCTCGAGGTCGTATATACCGTGCTGCATGCCGGCGGCAAATTCGGCGGCGGCGGATACAAGGTATCCGGCGGCCTGCACGGCGTCGGCGCGTCGGTGGTCAACGCTCTGTCGGACTGGCTTGAAGTCGAGGTCCACAAGAACGGCAAAATTTATCAGATGAAATTCTCCCGCGGGGAAAAGACGCAGGATATGACGGTCATAGGCGACACGGATCACACCGGCACGGTCGTGCGCTTTCATCCGGATCCGGAGATGTTCGAGGAGACGGAATACAATTACGACACCATACACGACCGCATGCGCGAGCAGGCGTTTCTCAACGCGGGGCTCAGGATCAGCACGAGAGACGAGCGTTCCGGCCGCGAGGCCTTCGACGAAATGTATTATGAGGGCGGCATAAGGGAATTCGTGACCTTCATAAACCAGAACAAGACGGCCGTAAATGAAAACGTGATATACATGAGCGGCAGCCGCGAGGACTCCACCGCGGAGGTAGCGCTGCAGTGGAACGACAGCTACAGCGAGAACCTTGTTTCCTTTGCCAACAATATACACACGCCCGAGGGCGGCATGCACGAAACGGGCTTCAAGACCGCGCTTACGAGAGTTCTGAACAGCTACGGCACGAAGGTCGGCATACTCAAGGAGGGGGACAAGGTCTCCGGAGAGGACTGCCGCGAGGGCCTTTCGGCCGTGATATCGGTCAAGCTGACCAATCCTCAGTTCGAGGGACAGACGAAAGCGAAGCTCGGCAATTCCGATATAAGGACCATGGTAGACGGCATAGTCAACGACAAGCTTGCCGAGTATTTCGAAGAGAACCCCGCCGTGGCGAGAGCGGTGCTCGACAAGGCGCTCACGGCCTCGAGAGCCAGGGAAGCGGCCCGGAAGGCAAGAGAGAGCGTGCGCAGAAAAACGGGGCTTGAAAGCGGGCAGATGCCGGACAAGCTGCGCGACTGCAACGACCGCGATCCCGCCCTGACGGAAATATACATCGTCGAGGGCGACTCCGCCGGAGGCAGCGCCACCCAGGGCAGAGACAGCCGCTTCCAGGCGATACTGCCGCTTTGGGGCAAGATGCTCAACGTGGAGAAGGCCCGGGCGGACAAGGTATACGGCAATGAAAAGCTGCAGCCCGTGATCACGGCGCTCGGAGCCGGCATAGGCGACGAGTTCAATCTCGAAAAGCTGAGATATCACAAGGTCATCATAATGGCCGACGCCGACGTGGACGGCTCGCATATCCGCACGCTGCTGCTGACGTTCTTTTTCCGCTTCATGCGGCCGCTCATAGAAGAGGGATACGTTTACTCCGCCGTGCCGCCGCTGTACAAGCTGGTGCGCGGCAAGACCACGAGGGTCGCTTTCTCCGACGAGGAGAGAGACGCCGTATCCCGGGAGATGAGAGGCGAGGACGGAAAAGGCAAGGTGGATATATCCCGCTTCAAGGGCCTGGGCGAAATGGATCCCCACGAGCTCTGGGAAACGACCATGAACCCGGAGAAGCGGACCCTGCGCAGGATCACGCTGGACGACGCCGTAAAGGCGGACAGGATATTCACGGTGCTCATGGGCGAGCAGGTAGAGCCGCGCCGCGAATACATCGAAAAGAACGCGAAATACGCGGTGAGCCTCGATATTTGACCGCCGCGGTCCATCCCGTAAGAAAGGAACGCTCCGCTGGCAAAGGAGCCGAGACATAAAATGGCGAAGAACAGAGATTACAGACCGGAAGACATCGCTTTCCCCGATCAGACCATAGTCGATTCCGAGATCGTCAGGGAAATGGAAAAGAGCTATATCGACTATGCCATGTCGGTCATAGTCGGCAGAGCTCTGCCGGACGTCAGAGACGGACTCAAGCCCGTCCACCGCCGCATACTCTACGCGATGTATGAGGACGGACTGACCTACGACAAGCCCGTGCGCAAGTGCGCGACGGCCGTCGGCGACGTGCTGGGCCGCTATCATCCCCACGGCGACGCCTCGGTTTACGACGCGCTGGTGCGCATGGCCCAGAGCTTTTCCATGCGCTATCCGCTCATCGACGGGCACGGAAACTTCGGCTCGGTGGACGGAGATCCGCCCGCCGCGTACAGGTACACCGAATCGAGGATGGCGAAAATATCCTCCGAAATGCTCAGAGAGATAGAGAAGGACACCGTCGATTTCGTTCCCAACTTCGACGAGACCCGCTCGGAGCCCGTCGTGCTGCCCTCGCGCATACCCAACCTGCTGGTGAACGGCTCGTCGGGCATAGCCGTGGGCATGGCGACGAATATCCCGCCCCACAACCTTACCGAGACAGTCAACGCGGCGATATGCCTGCTCGACAATCCCGACGCGGAGCTCGCCGATCTGATGGAACACATCAAGGGTCCGGATTTCCCGACCAAGGGCATAATAATGGGCCGCTCCGGCATACGCGCCGCGTACGCCACGGGCCGCGGCCGCGTCACCGTGCGCGCCAGGACAGAGCTTGAGGAATTCGGCTCCGGCCGCACGCGCATAATAGTTACCGAGCTGCCGTATCAGGTGAACAAGCGCCAGCTCATCGCCTCGATGGCCGAGCAGGTCAACGACAAGCGCCTCGACGACATCAGCGATATCCGCGACGAGTCCGACAGGAACGGCATGCGCATAGTCATCGAGCTCAAGCGCGACGCCAACGCGCAGGTGGTGCTCAACCGGCTCTTCGCGCAGACGCAGATGCAGACGACCTTTGCCGTGACGCTGCTGGCGCTGGTGGATGATCAGACTCAGCCGCGCATACTCTCCCTCAAGCAGATACTCCAGGAATATCTGACCTTCCAGGAGAGCGTGATCACCCGCCGTACCGAGTACGATCTGAAAAAAGCCCGCGAGCGCGCGCATCTGCTCGAAGGTCTGCTCATCGCTCAGGATAATATCGACGAGGTCATACGCATAATCCGCGAAAGCTACGACGACGCCAAGGAAAAACTGATGGCGCGCTTCGGTCTGGACGAGGTGCAGACCCAGGCGATACTCGAAATGCGTCTGAGACAGCTGCAGGGACTGGACAGGGAAAAGCTCAAGGCGGAGTACGACGAGATAGAGGACCGCATACACTATTACGAATCGCTGCTGGCGGATCCCGAAAAGATCAAGGGCGTGCTTAAGGACGAGCTGACCGAGGTCGTGAAAAAGTTCGGCGACGAGCGGCTTACCGAGATACAGGACGTAGAGGACGAGATAGACATCGAGGACCTCATAGAAGAAGAGACCTGCGTATATACCCTGTCCCACAGCGGGTATATCAAGCGCATGCCCGCCGACACCTACCGCGCGCAGAAGCGCGGCGGCAGGGGGATCACCGGCATGACCACCAAGGAAGAGGACTATGTGGAGACCATTTTCACGGCCTCCTCCCACGACTATATACTCTTCTTTACGAATACCGGCAGAGTATACCGCAAGAAGGGATACCTCATCCCCGAGGCCGGCAGGACCGCCAAGGGCACCAATATCATAAACGTCATCCCCACCGAGCCCGGAGAGCAGGTCAACGCCATGATAAGCATACGCGAATTCCCGCAGGACAAGTACCTTGTGTTCGTAACGCGGCAGGGCACGGTAAAGCGCATGTGCTTCAGCGAGCTGAAAAACATACGCAACGTGGGTATACGCGCGCTCAATCTCGACGAGGGCGACGAGCTGATCTACGTATGCGAAACGGACGGCGGGCAGCGCATGGTGATCGCCACGCACGACGGCATGGCCATCTGCTTCAACGAGACCGACGTCAGGCCCATGGGCCGCACGGCCGTGGGAGTGCGCGGCATAACGCTGCGGGAGGGAGACTACTGCGTCGGCGCGGCGCGCAGCCGCGGAGACGCCTGCCTGCTGACGGTAACGGAAAACGGCTACGGGAAAAAGACCCCGCTGGTCGAATATCTGAGAGCGGGCATCGAGCCGCAGAGACGCGGCGGCATCGGCATCAGAAACTATCAGATCACCGATAAGACCGGTCCGATCGCCGCGGTGAAGATGGTGGACGACAGCGACGACGTAATGCTCATATCCTCCGACGGTATCATCATACGCATGGCCGCAAAGGACATCAACGAATACAGCCGCGTGACCCAGGGCGTGAGAGTGATGCGCGTGGCGGAGGGCGAAAGAGTGATCTCGCTCACCCGCATGGAAGCGGAGCTCGACGGCGAAGAGGAGACCGACGCCCCCGACGCGCCGCCGGCCGGAGACGCGGAGTGAAGGACGTAACCATATACACCGACGGAGCCTGCAGCGGCAATCCCGGAGCGGGAGGCTGGGCGGCGATCATGATATGGAAAGGCAGAGAAAAGGAGCTCAGCGGCGGAGAGGCGGAGACCACAAACAACCGCATGGAGCTGCTGGCCGCCATATCGGCTCTCGAGGCGCTGAAGGAGCCCTGCCGCGTCACGCTGTACAGCGATTCGAAATATCTCGTCGACGCGGTCACTCTCGGCTGGGTGCACAGATGGCGCCGCAACGGCTGGATGAGGACGAAAAGGGAAGAGGCGAAGAATCCCGAGCTTTGGCAGCGCCTGCTGGACGCCGCGGAAAAACACGAAGTGGAGTTCAAGTGGGTCAAAGGCCACGACGAAAACGAGTTCAACGTCAAATGTGATAAAATTGCAGTAGCCGAAAGCAGAAAATTGAGTAAAAACGTAAAAGATTTAGACTTGAAATAACTGATTGCATTATAGTACAATAATTTAAAGTAATACAATCAGGGAGGAAGTCAGATGGTTGAGCTTACTGCTGCGGAGAAGAAGGAGATGTGCCTGACTCTTACCGCGCATTTGCCTAAAATCAGAAAGCTTCTCAGTCTCACACAGGCGGATCTCGGCAATCTTACCGGTCTTTCAAGAGTTACGATCTCTCAGATCGAAAGCGGAAAGGTCAGAATGACGTGGCTGCACCTCAATGCCATTATGTTCATCTGCTCCGTAAATCTCCGCGCAAAGGAGTATTTTTACGCGAACGATCTGCTGGGCATCCGCTTTCTGCAGTTTGTCCAGGGCAAGGACGAAAATATCCCGCCCGATGTGAACGTGACCGTCAGGACGGAACTGATAGCCGCGTTCCAGGACGTCATGAAGAACAACTGAGAACGAAAAACGCCGTCGGAAAGCTTTTGCTTTCCGACGGTGATTATTTTGCGCGTTCCGCGGATATCAGGTCATCAGCTCGCAGATAAGCTGCGCGTAGGCGGATGGGTCGCTTATTTCCACGCCCGCGTAAAGCAGGGCCTGGAAATACAGCAGGCGGGCGTATTTCGCCGCCTTGTCCTTATCGGAGGCGTAGGCGCGGACCAGCGCCTCGAAAACGGGATGAGAGGGGTTGAGCTCCAGCACTCGCTCGGCCTTTACCTTGTTCTCGCTGCCGGGCAGGGAGGAAAAGTATTTTTCCATCTCCAGAGTGATGTCGCCCTGCACGCCCAGATATACGGGATAGGTTTTCAGCTTTTTTGACAGCTTCACGGCCGCGACGGAGCCGTCGAGGCTGTCCTTGAGGAAGCCGAGCATTTCCTCGTTTGCCTTTTCCAGCTCCTCGGTCCTGCCGTCGCCGGCGTCCTCTATGCCGAGGTCGTCGGCGTTTACGTTCCTGAGCTCCTTTTCGCCGTAGCTGCCCAGCATGTTCATCACGAACTCGTCGACCTCGTCGGTAAGATAAAGTATGGCGTAGCCCTTTTCCCGCACGGGCTCCGCCTGGGGCAGGGAGCTGAGGCGGGCGATGCTTTCGCCGCAGGCGTAATATATATATTTCTGATCCTCGGGCATGTCCGCGGTATATTCGGAGAGAGAGACGGGCTTTTCCTTTGCCGAGGAATAGAACATCAGCAGGTCCTGAAGCAGCTCGCGGTTGGCTCCGAAGCCGTTGAGCAGGCCGTATTTCAGCTGCAGCCCGAAGGTCTTGTAGAACTCCGCGTATTTATCCGCGTCCTCGGTCATGAGCTTTGCCAGCTCGTTCTTTATGCGCTTTTCGAGGCTGGAGGCGATGACCTTGAGCTGCCTGTCGTGCTGGAGCATTTCGCGGGAAATGTTCAGAGACAGATCGGGAGAATCCACCACGCCGCGGACGAAGCGGAAGCACTCCGGCAGCAGATCCTCGCATTTGTCCATTATCATGACGCCGCTCGCGTACAGCTGCAGTCCGGCCCGGTAATCGCGGGAATAATAATCGTAGGGCGCCTTGGCGGGGACGAAGAGCAGCGCGCGGTAGCTCACGGTGCCCTCGGCGTTCACGCGTATCACCCTTACCGGATCGGTCTGATCGTAAAACTTCTCGCGGTAGAATTTTATGCATTCCTCGTCCGACGCCTCGGCCCTGCCGCGCTGCCATATGGGCACCATGCTGTTCACGGTCTCCTCGCCGAGCTTTATCGGATAGCGGACGTAGTCGGAATATTTTTTGATCAGGTCCTTTATCTTCCACTCGGTAAGGAAAGCACCGTAATCCTCGCCTTCCGCGTCGGGCTTGAGATAAAGGACTATATCGGTGCCGCGCTCCTCCTTCTCGGCGGGCTTGACGGTATATCCGTCGGCGCCGGAGGACTCCCAGACGTTCGCGCTCTCCTCGCCGTATTTTCTGGAAATGACGCGGACCCTGTCGGCCACCATGAACGCGGAGTAGAAACCGACGCCGAACTGGCCGATGATGTCGATGTCGCCGCCCTCGGCCGCGGACTTGTCCATTTCCTCGCGGAACGCGAGAGAGCCGCTTTTCGCGATGACGCCGAGATTGTTCTCAAGCTCCTCGGCGCTCATGCCTATGCCGTTGTCCGACACGGTGAGGGTACGGTTTTCCTCGTCGAGCAGGATGCGGATATAAAGCTCGCTTCTGTCAACGCTCTTTCCCTCGGCGAGGGACAGGTAGCAAAGCTTGTCTATTGCGTCACTGGAGTTGGAGATGAGCTCGCGGAGAAAGATCTCCTTATGAGTGTAAATGGAGTTGATCATGAGCCCCAGCAGGCGTTTGGACTCGGCCTTGAACTGCTTTTTTGCCAATTTAAACACCTCCCAAAATTATCGGCTTCAGCCGGAAAAAACAGGATCGTCAGCCGCATTTTGCCTCGCCGCGTTCCGGCGGGGAAAAATGCGGCTGTAATGATCGCTATAGGCGAAGGGAGTCGAACCTCTGCCGCCCGAGAACGTATCTTTTCGGCGCTTTTTGCCCTTTTTTCTTTGCAAGGCGACAGCCTTGCCGCATCAAAAAGGACAAAAATCACTCGAAAATCTCTCGCTCTCGGGTGCTTTGCAGTTTTCACGGAGCCGATTTGGGCTGAGACGAGACGCAGCCCGCAGGGAATACTTCCGTATTTTCAAGGGCTGCAACGAAGTATCGGTGCAAATCAGCCCGTGAAAACCGGTAGGTGTTCAACTCCCTTCGCCTATACGGTCA